>Ga0247727_10010411_pt1 | contig 16489 bp, 17 predicted proteins | sample WisWelCaveWW1625_FD_202498 | JGI IMG/M metagenome (GOLD analysis project Ga0247727, IMG submission 202498) | Biofilm microbial communities from Wishing Well Cave, Virginia, United States - WW16-25 | ecosystem: Environmental > Aquatic > Deep subsurface > Groundwater > Cave microbial mat | place... | reverse complement strand
GAGTTTGTGGAGCTTCTGTGAAACTAGGCGCTCACCTCGACCACGTCTTCGTCGATTTGGGGTGGGATGGGCTCGCCGTGCTTCTTCAGGCTGGCGATGTAGCCGGCGATGGCGTCCTCGATGTTCGTGCGCGCTTCGGCGCGGGTCTTGCCCTGCGAGACACAGCCAGGCAGCGAGGAGCACGTGGCGACGAAGGCGCCATCTTCGTCTTGCTGGATGAACACCCTGAACTTCACGCTTCCATCATAGCGTAGGTGCTGCCCACGGACAAACGCGAGGGTGTGGTCGGCTAGGGGATCGGGTTTCCCGCGGTTCCACCACCGCCCCCACCGCCCCCGCCGCCCCCACCGCCCCCACCACCGCCTCCACCGCCTCCTCCTCCCCCGCCACCGCCGCCGCTACCCCCACCACCAGGCGGATCCCAATCGCCGTCGCCACCGCTAGGCAGTTCCGAGCCGTCGTCTCCACTCCCCAAGGGGTCCCCCAGAGGGCTCTCCAACGGGTTGGGGTCTGTCCAGTGGCCGCCAAGGCCAGGATCGGTGGGATCGCCGAGCGGATCCGGACCGGGAGGATCGCCCGGGTCCCGGGACGGCAACCACCCCAGGTAAGGCGTGCCACAGTTACCGCTTTCGTATCCGCAGTAGCATTCCTCGTTGTAGACGCAGATCCACACACCATCGGGGCATTGAGCGCACCTTTCGCAGATGTCTATGTACCTGGAGGCGACATTCTCATCCACGACCGGTCGCTGCGAGATGGAGAAGAAGATGCTCCCCTGGAAGACTTCGTCCGAAATCGGGATCACCGCCCGTTGGATCGCAAGCCACGAGTCCATCGGCATGCGCGACCCATTGGGACAGGTCAGCTCGATGCGACCCAGGTCCACGGAACGGTTCACCAGGTACACGCGCTCCGCCGACCGCGTGTCCATGTGGAAGGGATTCGAATCCGAAAAGCCTTCCAGTGTCCGCGGAGACACGCGGACCACCGTCGGGGCCCCTGCAGAGTCGGCGCCCTCCTCACATCCCAACAAGACGGTGGCGAGCAGTCCTGACGAAAGCAATCGCGAAGCTCGTATCATGACACGCCTCCTTTGCCGGATAGGATTCTCGCGCTAGAACAGGGTCATGGCAAGCAGAATGCCAGCGACCGTCAATCCGGCTTGCCGGGGAGCAGGGCCTCGGTGGGGCGCTTTTCCGGGCCGTTGTCGGTGCAGACGGCGAACGCGTTCTGGTAGAGGGACACGCCGGCGAACCGGCCTTGCCTGTCGACGGCGTAGAAGCTGAGGTTGAAGTTGGGCCGGCCCGGCTCGCGCAAGAGCCGCGCCTCGCGCGTGTGGGCGACTACGCGCCGCAGCGCCTCCAGGCCGGCATCCTTGGGGTGCTCGCCCGCGCGCATGCGCTCGACGATGAGGTACGACGAGAGCCCGAACAGGTTGGCCTCGCCGCGGCCGGTCGAGCCGGCGGCGCCGACCTCGCCGTCGACGTAGAGGCCCGCGCCGAAGATCGGCGAGTCCCCCACGCGCCCCGGGATCTTGAACGGCAGACCGCTGGTCGTGGTGACGCCCGCCAGATCTCCGCGCGCATTGAGCCCGTTGCAGTTTATCGTCCCGAACGCGTGGTCCGGATCGATGCGCCCGTCGGCGATCATGCGGCGCAATGCCCGGTCGGCGGCGCCACGGCGCTTGGCCGGGTCGATCCAGTGTCCCGGGTCGATCGAGCGCTTCCACTCCAGCCAGAGGCGGCGTGACTTCTCGGTGTTGAGGTCCGCCTCGATGGTGAAGCCGAGCTTTTGGGCGAACGCGCCGGCGTCACGGCCGACCAGCAGGTGGTGGTCGGTCTGGTCCATCACGGCCTTTGCCACGCGCGACGGCGTGCGCACGCCTTCGATGCAGGCGACCGCGCCCGCCCCGCCGCGCGCGCCGTGCATGCACGAGGCGTCCAACTGCACCACGCCCTCGGCGTTGGGCAGCCCGCCGTAGCCCACGCCGTTCTCCTCGGGATCGAGCTCCAGGATGTTCACCCCGGCGATCAGCGCGTCGAGCACGTCCTCGCCTTTCGTCAGGCGCAGGAAGGCCTCCTCGACGCAGGTACGCGGGCCACCGTTCTTGAACTCATGGCCGTTCTTCGAGGCCACCACGACCGGGCGCGCTCCACTGCGGTGGACGGCGGGCGCGGCGGCGCGCGTCTGGGCACAGGCGAGCGGGGTCGCGGCGAGCAGCGATCCGGCCCCCGCGGCGTTTCTGAGGAACGTTCGACGGGTCGTGCGCATGCGCGGATATTACTCTTCGTGGTGCTTCGTGGCGCCTTGCGAGCGGGTTACCCGTCCGGTAGGTTCGAACGGTAATGCCCGATGGCGGGAAAATGGCCGGCGAGAAATTGCCCTTGTTGCTTGGAAGAGGTTTACGAGAGGGACCGCTCGCGTCGGAAGACTACCGCCTAGTCTTCGCTGGACAGGACTTCGAGTTGGCCGACGTGGGCATGTCGAAGACCGAGAAGCTCGTGGTCGGGACCTGCTGGACTTGCAACATCGCCTACGATGCCAAGCGTCAGTCACTCTACTTCGCCTTTGGCGGAATCGATGCCGTCGCGCTGCACGATCGGGCGCGGCGCCGGGTCGCCGATGCCCCACTGATAGGGCTGGCGGAAAAGGGCTCGCACTTCATCTGGCTGCTCGCCCTCGCTCCGGACGCGTCTCGAATCGTGTCGTTGGCGATGGCAGAAAAAGGGGAGCACGAGATCGTCGTCATCGATCCCGAGGGCGGGATCCTGTCATCGTTTCCACTCGACGGATGGCCCGCCGGCGTCTCCGTGGATTTCGGCTCGCAGCGCATCTGCCAACCGGGGCACAAGGAGGGCCCTCGCGTGCTCGACTTCGATGGCCACGTCGTGGCCACGACCGCTCCCCTCGGCGTGCGCAAGATTCTCCAGCGGCTTCGACCACAGCGCCCTGCGTCCTGGGTCCAACGACGTGGCGCTCGCGGGGGCAATGGGCCCCCTCGAGCTGTGGACGCCGGGCGCTGGGCGCCAAGTGCTCGATGGCAAAGGCAGTACGCCGGCGTGGAGCCCGGACGGCTCGCGACTCTGGTACACACGCGCGGACCACGAAGTGTGGACCATCGCGCCGAGCCAAGGTGAGCCGGAACTGGTCCTGGGCCTCCTCGACAATGTCGCGTCACCGCCCGAGCTCTACGGCAGCTACGCGGGAAAACCGATCCCGTCACCCGACGGCCGTCACCTGCTGGTCTGTCTGACCCGGGCGGTCCACGAGGATCCAGAGAAGGCGGCGGAGCTCAAGGAACTCGTCGCCCGCGGCGAGCTCGGCGACCTCAGCTACGATTTCCGTCGCGAGCACGTCACGTGCGTCATCGACCTGGAGCAGGGCATCGTTCACCAGGCGCCCGGTCGCCATTTCCACGACGCGACGTGGCTTTGATACGAAGCGACGGATTCACTACACGAGCAGCGACTGAACGAAGCGGACGCGACGCGGGACCTTGTAGGATGCCAGGTTGCGCGCGCAGTGGTCGATGATCTCCTCGGGGGCGCAGTCGCCGGCCGCGACCACCCGTGCCACCACCACGGAGCCGGCCAGCGGATCGCGGAACAGCTCGGCCTTGGCCGCGGTGACCTTGGGGAAGGATTCGATGCAGGCCTGGACCTCGCCCAGCGCGACGCGCCGGCCTTCGACCTTGACCAGATCGTCCTCGCGGCCCGCCAGGCGGACGCGGCCCAACCGATCGATCTGCCCGATGTCGCCGGTGCGCAGCCAACCCTGCGGATCCACGCCTCCGACCGCAACACGCCCGGGCGCTCGACGAGCGCCTACCAGCAGGGGCGAAACCGTCGGGCTCTTGACCCACAGCGGGCCCGTCCCACGACCGTTCCCGTCGGCGCGAACCGCCACGTTCGCGAACGGTTTGCCCACGCTGTCGGGGTTCAGGCCGCGCAGATCCAAGGAGATCGGACCGGCTTCGGTGGTGTGGTAGCAGGACAGCAGGCGCACGCCGAAGCGCGCGTGGAAGCGCTCGGCCAGCCCGGGCGAAAGCGGCGAGCCTCCCGAGAGGAAGCGCGCTCTTCGCGTGGAAAGACGCTTGGAGTCGTTGATCGGCAAGAGCGCCTCGTACATGGCCGGGATTCCGGGGCAGAAGGTCACGCCATGCTCGCGCAGCGCCTTCATCATGCGCTTCTTGCTGAACTCGTCCTCGAGAACCAGGGTGGTCCCGAAGCGAAGCGCCAGCACGAAGCCGAAATCGAAGCCGTAGCCCGAGTACATCGGCACCGCGGTGAGAATCCGGTCCCGACTGCCTACGGACATCTCGCGGCGTGCCAGATCCGTGACGGCCAGGAGCACCGCCTCGCTTCGCGCCACGCCGTTGGGCTCACCGGCGCTTCCCGAGGTGAAGAGCACCGCCTCGACCGGCGGGCCGGCGCTGATCCGTCTCGGATACACCGCGCAGCTGAGCAGCGTGCCCTGCAAGCGGCGGCGCGCTTCCGGAGCCACCCCGCCGGGAGGGCTGGGAGCGCGATCGCTCAGCCCCGTCGTCGGGGCGCTCTCGCCGCCGCGCGGGCGGGTGATCAGCGCGCGCAGCGGCGCGGCGGACAGGATGGGGAAAAGATCGCGCGATCCGGTCGTGGGATCGAGCGGGACCACGGTCGCACGAAGGCGCGACGCGGCCAGCGAGAGGATCAGCAGGTCGGGCACGTTGCCCAGCATGAGTCCGACCCAGTCCCCGGCGCCGATGCCCATGGCGGACAGCTCGGCCGCGCGGCGATCGACGCGGTGCAAGAGCCCGCGCCAGGACAGGTACGTGTCCCGGTAGACCACCGCGTGATCCGTCTTCTGGCCGGCGGCCCCCAGCAGCCACTCGTAGAGGATGCCCGGGCGCGCCGCCGCGCTCTGCCGTCGTGCTGGAACCCCCCTTTTTTGCGGCATGGTGGAGGGAGCCTAACGGTCGGCGCGCACGCAATCAAGCGCGGAGTTGATTGGTGCGCGAAGCGGGCTAGCGGGCGGCGAGCGGGCCGGTGGGCTTGCCGCGGAAGTAGGCAGCGATCACGTCGCGCGCCAACAGATGCCCGCGCGTCCACCAGCGCGGGCCGTTCTCGACGACGACGCCGACGGCGATCTCGGGGCGATCGACCGGCGCGTAACCCACGAACCAGCTGTAGTCGCGGAACGGCTGGTACTCCGCGAGCGATCCGGTCTTGCCGGCCACGCGGACCTTGCCTAGATACGGTCGCCCGCGCGAATCGTAGAAGGCCTTCCTGGCGGTCCCGCTGGTCGTTGTTTCCAAGAGCATGGCCGAGAGCGCCCGGGCCGTATCCTCGCGGACGATGCGCCGGGGAGGCGCGGGCGCTCCCGGACGCGCGGGCAGAAGCATCTCGCCGCCGCGGGCGATGGCGCCGGCAATGAGAGCGCCGTGCAGCGGGCTCATGCGCACGTGGAAGAAGCCGGCGGCGGTGCGCGCCCGCTCGATCTCGTCATCGGGGATCTCGGCCGGACTGGGCTGCAAGTCGGGGTGGAGCCTCGCGCCGAAGCCGAACGCCTCCGAGTAGCGGAGCAGGGCGTGCTTGTCGAGGTGGCGGATGGCCAGCTTGGCGAACACGGCGTTGGTGGAATGGACGAGCGCGTCCGAGAGCGTGCGGCAGGCGACGTCCCGGCGCGGGTCGTCCAGCAGGTCCCGCGGCATCAGCCGGCGGAAGCCGCCGCCGGAGTAGCAGACCCGCTGCGAGGGGGAGACGCCGGACTCGAGCAACGCGGCGGTGGTGACGATCTTGAACACGGAGGCCGCGGGCGCCCAGGGCCGTAGACACAGCGATCGATCCGGGCCCGCCGCGCTGCGCCCGGCGTGCGCCAGGACGCGCCCGGTGCGAATGTCGATGACGGACGCGGCCACCCGGCGCGCGCGCGCCGAGGTCAGCAGGCGCTGCAGGCGACCTTCGAGCGTATCGCCGGCGCCGCGGGCCACCGTCGGAAACAGGGCGAGGAGCGCGAAGGTTCGGAGCCGGATCATGAACCTACACCGTACTACATGGGTCGAGGATCGGTCAAAGAATTCATCACGCAGGAACCCGTGCACCCGTTAGGATCGTCGTGTCGTGAAGGATTCCGACAGCAGCGGGGACGGCACGATCACCCTCGTGCGGCGCGACCGCGCCGAGCCGGGGGCGAAAGGCGAGGCGTGCCTGGTGGTGATCCACGGCGAGGAACTGGGCCAGCGCCACAGCCTGGAGCGTCCGGCGACGAGCATCGGACGTTCGCGGTCCAGCGATGTCGTCGTGGACCAGGAGTCCGTCTCGCGCAACCACGCGTGCGTCGATCGAGCGGGCAATTCCTTCGTGGTCCGGGACCTGGGCTCGACCAACGGGACGTACGTCAACGATCAGCCGGTGGGCGAGGGCCCGCTGCGCGACGGGGATTTGCTGCAGATCGGGCGTACCATCTTCAAGGTGCTTTCCGGCGACAGCGTCGAGCGCGCGTATCACGAGGAGGTCTTCCGGCTGAGCACGACCGACGGGCTCACCCAAGTCTGGAACCGGCGCTACTTCATGGAGCAGCTCGCGCGTGAGCTTTCCCGGGCGCGCCGCTACAAGCGCCCCATGTCCTTGATCCTGCTGGACATCGATCACTTCAAGCGCATCAACGATCGCTACGGCCATCTGGCCGGGGATCACGTGCTCAAGCAGCTTGCCACCGCGTTGCGCAACAACCTGCGCCAGGATGACATCGTGGGCCGCTTCGGAGGCGAGGAGTTCACCGTCCTGCTCCCCGAGATCGATCGCGAGGGGGCCCTGCAGCTGGCGGAGAAGCTGCGCAGGCTCATCGAGGGGACGCGGTTTCCCTTCGAGCAGGACGCCATCGAGGTGACCATCAGCCTGGGCGTCGCGGGGGCGGCCGCCGACACCGCCGAGGTCGACGATCTGCTGCGCGCGGCCGACGCTCGGCTCTACGAAGCCAAGCGCGGCGGGCGCAACCGCGTTTACGGATAGCTACAGCAGCGCGCGCGTGGCGTGGAGCGCGGCGTCGTAGTCCGGCTGCTGGGTGATGTCCTTGACGATCTCCACGTGGCGCACCGTGCCCGCGCCGTCGAGAACGAAGATCGATCGCGCGAGCAGCCTGCGCTCCTTGGCCAGGATTCCATAATTGCGCCCGAAGGATGCCTCGGCGTGGTCGGAGATCGTGCGTACGTCCGAAAGGCCCGACGCACCGCACCAGCGCTTCTGCGCGAACGGCAGGTCCATGCTGACCGTCCACACGGACAGCCCGGGGATTTTCTGCGCCTCCTCGTTGAAGCGCCGCGTCTGCGTGTCGCACACGGCGGTGTCCAGCGACCAGACGACGTTGAAGATGCGCACCCTTCCGGCGGTGTCGGCCAGCGTCACCGGCTTCCAGTCGTTGTCGGTACAATGAAAATTCGGTGCGCGATCGCCGGACCGGATCTCCGGGCCGATGAGCGTGAGCGGGTTGCCCGCCCGGGTGACGACCCCAGTTCTCTCCTGCGACATGACGGTCTCCTTCCTGGTTGAGGCCGCGCAACCTAGCAGACATCTTGCGCCGTGTCGCGACGCCGCCTATAAAGAACGATCATGCCAGGAAACTTCTCCGGTCATGGCCACGACGTCAAGAAGGTCGACAAGCCCTGGGGCTACGAGATCTGGTGGGCGCACACTCCCAAGTACGTGGGCAAGGTGTTGCACATCAACCGCGGCGAGAGCTTGTCCTTGCAGTACCACCGCGAGAAGGAAGAGACGGTGATGGTCTGGGCGGGACGCATGCGTTTCGAGCATTTCCGCGACGGCCAAGCGCCGACGGCCACCGAGCTGGGCCCCGGCGAGTCGTTCCACATCACGCCGGGACTGCGCCACCGCATGATCGCGCTGGAAGACACCGACGTGTTCGAGGTGTCCACGCCGCAGCTCGAGGATGTGGTCCGCCTGGAGGATCGCTATGGGAGGAGCGGGTAAGGGGACGAAGCTCGATAACGCGCCGGATTTGACGCGTACCGATGTAACTTCACTGCCGTCTGGAGCTGGGACCTACTTCTGGGCTGGTTCGGCCGGGGCGGGTTGGGGCGCTGGCTTGGCATGCTCCGCCTCGGCGGGCGCCACGCGCTCCCAGCGATCCACCTGCCCGTCTCCGTCCGTGTCGTAGCCGATCCGGTCCAGCACGCCACCCTCGTAGAACTCGCGGTAATCGACGACCCCGTCGCGGTTGGAGTCGCGCTCGACGCGAGCCAGCTTGTCGTTCTCGAAATGGCGCAGGATGTCGGCCTGTCCGTCGAAGTCGGTGTCCAGCTCCTGGCGCTGCATCCTGCCCCCTCCCCAGAAGGTCACCAGGTCGATACGCCCGTCGAAATCCAGGTCCATCTCCTCGACGGTCCGCTCCCCGTCCGGGCCGTAATGGAGCCAGAGGTCCTTCTTGCCGTCGTGGTTGAGGTCCACTTCCTTGCAGGACAGGTACTCCACGGCCTTGCCGTCCCGCTGGGTCATGGCGAACAGCTTGTACACGTCCGGGCGCTTGTCGCGGTTGAGGTCGAGCTCGAGCCGGCGCTTTCCGCCCGTAGCGCACGCGTCACCCTTGGCGGAGGCCCCGCCCAGCCCCGCAAGGCCGCCGCGCGCGCCCCCCGACGCCGACGAGGCGCAGCCGGCCAGTAGAACGCAGCAGGCGCGGAACATGCCGGAAAGCTAGCCCATGCTCCCATGGCCGGCAACAAAAAGCGCAGCGCACACCGTTTGACCGCACCGGAGGTTCGCTCCTATGGTACCTACGTGGCCCGCAGGATGATTTCCACGACCGTGTATCTCACGCCCGACCAGGACCGGAGGCTCCGCCTGCTCCACCGGCGGACGCGAGTGCCGGTAGCCGAATACGTGCGCCAGGGGGTCGATCTCGTGCTCGATCGGTATCAGGAGATGCTCCCCGGCCAGCTGACCTTCGACGAGCGCTTCAAGTAGGTCCAACCCCTTGCCCGCTCCACCTGCCCGGATCCGCAACTTCTGCATCATTGCGCACATCGATCACGGCAAGAGCACGCTGGCCGACCGTATCCTCGAGCACTGCGGCGCACTGTCCGAGCGCGAGCGCAAGGACCAGTACCTCGACAAGATGCCGCTGGAGCGCGAGCGCGGGATCACCATCAAGGCCCAGACCGTCCGCCTCGACTATCGCGCGGACGACGGTCTGAACTACGAGTTGAACCTGATCGACACGCCCGGGCACGTCGACTTTCACTACGAGGTGTCGCGCAGCCTGGCCGCGTGCGAGGGCGCGCTGCTCGTGGTGGACGCGTCGCAAGGCGTCGAAGCGCAGACGCTGGCCAACGCCTACGTGGCCCTCGATGCCAACCTCGAGATGGTGCCGGTGCTCAACAAGATCGACCTGCCGCAGGCCGATCCCGAAGGCACGCGGAAACAGATCGAGGACGTCGTCGGCCTGGACGCATCCGGCGCGATCCTCGCGTCGGCCAAGGAGGGCCGTGGGACGCGTGAGATCCTGGAGGCGGTGGTGCAGCGCATCCCCGCGCCGGGCGGGTCGCCCGACCAGCCGCTGCGGGCGTTGATCTTCGACAGCTGGTACGACGCGTACCGCGGCGTGGTCGTGCTGGTGCGCGTCAAGGACGGCTCGCTCCGGCCCGGGCAGCGGGTGCGACTCGCCGCCATCGGCAAGGACTTCGAGGTGCTCGAGCTCGGTGCGTTCACCCCGCACGACACGCTGCTGGACGCGCTGGGACCCGGGGAGGTGGGTTTCGTGGTCGCAGGCATCAGGGACGTCAAGGATGCGCGCATCGGCGACACCATCATCGAGACCCTGCGCCCGGCGGAGCCGTTGCCCGGCTTCAAGATGGTCAAGCCCATGGTTTTCGCCGGGATCTTCCCTACCGAATCGAGCGCCTACGGGCAGCTGCGCGATGCCGTCGAGAAGCTGGCGCTGAACGACAGCTCGTTCACCTTCGAGCCCGAAAACTCCCTGGCGCTGGGCTTCGGCTTCCGCTGCGGCTTCCTGGGCCTCTTGCACATGGAGATCGTCCAGGAGCGTCTCGAGCGCGAGTACACGCTCTCGCTCTTGACCACCGCGCCGACCGTCCGCTACCGCTGCGTGACCACGGCGGGCGAGATCGTCGAGATCGACAACCCCTCCAAGATGCCCGACAGCGGGCGCATCGACCATCTCGAGGAGCCCTACATCCTGGGCACCATCCACGCGCCCAAGGAATACGTCGGCGCCGTGCTGGGTTTGTGCGAGGAGCGCCGCGGCCGGCAACGTTCGCTGTCCTACGCCGGTGCGGGGCGCGCCATCGTGGTCTACGAGCTGCCCTTGTCCGAGGTGGTCTTCGATTTTCACGACAAGCTTAAGACGGTCTCGCGCGGCTACGCGTCGTTGGACTACGAGCTGCTCGAGTACCGCAGCGAGGATCTGGTCCGTCTGGACCTGCTGGTCAACGGCGACCCGGTGGACGCGCTCTCGCTGATCGTGCATGGGGATCGCGCCTTCCAGCGCGGCAAGGACCTCTGCAAGAAGATGCGCGAGCTCATCCCCCGGCAGATGTTCGAGGTGGCCATCCAGGCCGCCATCGGCGCGCGGGTGATCGCCCGCGAGACCGTCAAGGCGCTGCGCAAGAACGTCACCGCCAAGTGTTACGGCGGCGACATCACGCGCAAGCGCAAGTTGCTCGAGAAGCAGAAGGAAGGTAAGAAGCGCATGAAGCAGGTCGGCAACATCGAGATCCCCCAGGAAGCCTTCATGGCCGTGCTGCGACGCGAATGAACCGGAGGTCGCCTTGATCGCCTGGTACCTCCGCGGGCGCGCGCGCAGGCGTCTCGTGAACGACGCGCGCCTGTTGATCCGTGAGGCCGGGCGCATCCTCGGGCGTCACCAGCACCGGGTCCAGCCCGAGGTCGCCCGCGAGGTGCGCGCCTCGATCGAGGAGCTGCAGCAGGAGCTTCGCGCAGGGGCGGACGACGCGGTCGGCGCCGCCACGCAGAGCCTGGACGACAAGGTCGCCCGCTACCTGTCGTTCGGCCGCAAGAGCCGCCCGCGAGAGTACGTCGAGTCGGTGGGCGTGGCGGTCGGGCTGGCGCTGCTGCTGCGCGCCTTTGTCGTCGAGGCCTTCAAGATCCCCTCGGGATCGATGCTGCCGACCCTGGAGGTCGGCGATCACCTGTTCGTCAACAAGTACCTCTACGGGCTGCGCGTGCCGTGGACCAACCTGAAGTTCCTGGAGCTACGCGAGCCGCGCCGTGGCGAGGTGATCGTGTTCGTCTACCCCGTCGAAAAGGACAAAGATTTCATCAAGCGCATCGTCGGGGTCGGCGGCGATACCGTGGAGGTGCGCTCCCGCCGGCTGTTCGTCAACGGCCAGCCGGTCCCGCGCCGGCCCATCCCGGGGCCCTGCCTGTACCGGGACGTCCAGGAGGGGACCTCGATCTGGAAAGAAAGGCGCTGCGAGCAGTTCTTCGAGGAACTGGGAGGTTTCCGCTACCGCACGATCTACGATCCGGGCGGGGGCTATCGGCAGAACTTCCCGCCGACACACGTGCCGGAAAACACGGTGTTCGTGATGGGCGACAACCGCGACAACAGCCACGACAGTCGCTTCTGGGGCACCGTTCCCACCGATCACATCAAAGGCAAGGCGCTGTTCATCTGGCTTTCCTGGGGCGGCCCGAGCACCGTCCGCTGGAACCGGTTCTTCCAGCCCGTGCACCGAGACGACTGAAGGAACGAAGCCAGGGTTCGCGCCGGATCGGACGCGTACGCAGTCAACTTCACTGCCGTCTGATCAGTGCTTCTTGCCGACCCGGATCGTGTCGTCGAGCTCGGCGCCGTCCGGAGGTGGATCCGCGAGGCTCTTGACGCGCTCCTTGGCCTCGATCATCGCGCAGAGCGCGGCGGCCTGAAGGCCGGCGCCGCCAGGCCCGGAAATCGGCGGCGGTGCCTTGAGACCCAGGTCGGCGGCGCGTCGGGCCAGGCAGGGGAGGATCTGGCCCTGCAGCAGCGCATCCAGTCGGCGCGTCTCGCTCTGCCAGCGGTGACGCCCGACGCGCGATCCGATCAGGTAGCCGCCGAGCAGCGCGATGCCCACGGCCAGCGGGGTCATGGCGTCTTGGGTTCGGCCTTGGCGGCCGGCGCCGGCGGCAGCACCGCTCCGGGCGCCTTGAGCGCCTGGTAGGCGTCGAGCGTCTGCAGCGGCGCCGGCCCGCCCGGCTTGGTGCGCACGTCGACGTCTCCCAGGACGCGCGTCAGGCAACCCAGGCGCAGGGAGCCACGGATGGTGTAGCGCATCCGCTCGCGCCACCCCGCATGGTTGAGCGCCCCGGGCGCTCGCGGGGTGACCCAGACCTTGCAGCTCCCGCAGAAACCCAGGCCCCGGCAGTTCATCCGATCCCAGAAACCCCGATGGACGTCGACGCCCGCCTGCTCGGCCGCCTGCAACAACGTCGTTCCGCTTTTGACCTCGACCTCGACGAGCTCGTTCAAGAATTGCACCTTGGGCACGGGCGGAAGGTAAAGACTTCGTCCGCAAAGCGCAAGAGACCCGGAGACTACGCTTGACCGATGCGCGGGCGGGGCGCTACCGTTCCATCGCAGCGTCGATGCTGAACGTGACCCTCATGGAGCGCGGAGGTGAGTCGCAACGCCTCCAGTTCGACAAGACCGAGATCACCATCGGGCGCGTCCAGGGCAACGACATCGTCCTGCCCAAGGGCAACGTATCCAAGCGACACTGCCGCATCGCCGCCAAGGACGGCCGCATCCTGGTCATGGATCTGCAGTCGACCAACGGGACCTATGTCAACGGACGCAAGGTCACCGCGCCACAGCCCGTGCGCGCCAGCGACCGGATCTACCTGGGCGACTTCGTGCTGCAGGTGGCCCGCGAGCGCGAAGCCGACTCGCAGGACTCCGCACCACGGACGCTGGATCTGGGCTCCGCCACGCAGCCGCCCCAGCGCCAGACCCAGCCGCATCGCACCGTGCGCGTGGACGACGCCGCGGAGGTCCGCTCCGACGAGATGGACGTCGCGACACCGGCAGTCGAGCGCTCGCCCGACGGAGCGGTATGGCCACGGGAAACCGCCACCCCGGAGGTGGCCCGGGCGACCCTGGTCGGTGCCAGGACGGCCAGGAGCACGCTGGTGGGCGCGTCCTCCCCGGAGGACGAGCCGACGCCGCCCGGCGAACCGTCCGCGCTGCGCGCGACGATCATCGCCCCGGGTGGTGCTCCGGGCGCGGTGGCGCCTGCCCCCGAAGATCGGCGCAGCACGGCGCCGATGGCGACCGCCCAGGCGCCTCGGCGGCCCACCACGCCGCTCCGCCAGGTCGAGCCGCGGCCGCCGTCCGGCCCGATGGCCACCCTGGCCGCCCTGCGCGCGCTGCAGCGCGAGGTGCACGACCGGGTCGTCGACTCGGCGGACATGCGCCTGATCGAGAGCGAGCGTCTGGGCGAGGCGGCCTTGCGCGCGCGCGCCGAGCAGGCCATCGCCGCGGTGATCCGCGACATGACCACGCAGGGCCGCATCCCGAACTCAATGGATCGGCTGATCCTCGGCCGCAACGTGCTGCGCGAGCTGGTGGGTTTGGGCCCGCTGGAGGAGCTGCTCTCCGACGAGGACATCGGCGAGATCCTGATCGATAGCGCCGACCGGATCCAGGTCGTGCGCGGCGGCCAGCGTGAGCGCCGCCAGGAGATCTTCTCCAGCGAGCGGGCCGCGCAGTCGGTGATCGATCGGCTGCTGCGATCGGCCGGAGCGCGGCCCGAGGACGGGCCGCTTCTCGACCTGCGCATGCCGGACGGAGCGCGTCTCTGCGCCGTGCTGCCGCCCCTGGCCATGCGCGGCCCGGCGCTCGCCATCCGCAAGCGCAAGAGCCAGCCGCGCACGCTCGAGCAGCTGGTCGCGCAGGGAGCGCTCTCGTCGGCCATGGCCGACCTGCTCTGGGCGGCGTCGGTGGCACGGCGCAACCTGCTCGTCTGCGGCGGCGCGGGTTCGGGCAAGACCACCTTGCTCTCCGCCATCGCCGCGTTCCTGCCGGAAGAGGAGCGGGTGATCTGCGTGGAGGACACCGAGGAGATCCGGCCAGGACACGACCTGTGGCTTCAGCTCGAATGCGCGGCCGGCCCGGACGGGCAAATGTCCTCGCCGCGCGAGTTGCTGCGCAGCGCCCTGCGCCTGCGCCCCGATCGGCTGGTGGTGGGCGACATTCGCGGCATCGAGGCGCTGGACCTCCTGCAGGCGATGGCTTCCGGCCTGGAGGGGACCCTGGCCGCGCTGCACGCCGCATCGCCGCAGGATGGCCTCTCGCGCCTGGAGCGCTGGGCGCGGGCCGAGGGGGGCATGGAGCCGCGCTCCGCGCGCGAGCTGGTCGCGGCGGCCATCCACCTGGTGGTTTACACGGGGCGTTTTCCCGACGGTGTGCGCCGGGTTACGCAGATCTCCGAGGTGCGCGGGGCGCAGGACACGGGGATCGAGCTGCGCGACGTGTTCGTGTTCACGAGCGATGGGCGTGAGGCGGCCGCGGGCCGCTTCGCGCCCACCGGGGTCGTACCCGTCTTCATCTCCGAGCCGGGACCGTCGGGGCTACTGCTGGACGAGGCCATCTTCCGGGAGTAGCGGCCGAGGGGTTCGAGCTAGAGGTCGACGACGCGGGCCGCTACCCGACGTTCTCCTCGAGCATCCAGGCCGTCGAGCAGCGCACCCACCCGGGTCGCGGCAGCGGGCACGGCGATCGGCTCGGTGCTGCCGGCGTCTCGGGCGGCACGTCGGGCCAACTCGGACCGCCCACCCGCGGCATTCTCCCAGAACAGCACTACTTCGCCGCCTTTCACGCCCAGGTCGCTTCTCTCCACGTGCACGGTACGGCCGTCGGGTCCGCCTTCGACGCGCAGCGGGGGTCCGCCGCGCACCAGGTGACGAAGCAGCGCCACGCTCGCGCCACCGGCGCGGGGGAGTAGAGCCTGCGCATGATCTTGAAAACAGCGTTCGTCCAGGGTGAAGCGCAGCCAGCCGGGCCCGTCGATGCGATAGGCGACGACGTGACGAATCGCCGGACCGCCGAGGTAGCCGAACTCGCGGCGGAAGTCGAGTCCCGAAAGAGGGAGGGCGAGGGGCGACTGCTCCCGGATCCGATCCTGCGCCTGTGCCTCGGACATTCCCCGGGTCAGCCGTACCGGGTCGGGCAGCGACCCGGGCGAGGGGAAACCGAGCTGGGTGCTCGCCGCCAGGTTGCGGTAGTACGCGCGCGTCTGTGCCAGGGCTGGTTCCGCCCCGGGGGGCGGCACGAGCTGCCCGTAGGACAGCGCCACGAAACGCTCGTATCGGGACGAGCGGTCGAACGCCGAAGCGGCCGGGTGCGCGAGGTGGCCCTGGTAGAGGTCGTTATGCACATGCGAAGGCGAGGCCATGTCCTGCAGCACGTGCAGCACCGCACCCAGCGCCAGCAACGCACGCGAGAGCGCGCCCTGGCGTTTCTCCGGATCGGGAGCGAGCACGGCGTCGCGGAGATGGCGATGAAACGCGGGCACGCCCCATTCGTTGTCGGGCGATGAGACCCAGCGATCGGCCGGCTCGCCCAGGGTCGCGAGGTTCGTGCCTAGAAAAGCCCCCGCCAGGGTCCCTTCACCATCCGCGCCGGCGATGGCGGACAGCAGCCACTCGATCCCGGCCCGAGGCTGCTCCAGGCCCGACCCGTCCCGAGGATCGAGGAAATGATGGCGCCCGCGGCCGGCTGGCGCCTCTTCGAGCACGCTGCCCGCGACCAGCCATCCCAGCACGCGCTGCGCGCCGCGCGCATCGGCGGCCCCGCCCCAGGCGGGATCCACGCGGGCCAGACGCTCGCGAAGGCGGAATGCCTCATCGCGCGACATACGATCCAGGGGTAGGCGGAGCTGGGCGTGAAGCCCGCCCGCGACGCCCCAGCCGCGCAAGGTCGCGTCGATTCCCGAGGCCAGCACGGCTCGCTGCGTCAGGCCCGCGTGCGTCGAGGCCTCGTAGGCCAGCACACCCGCCGCGATGGAAAAGAGCGCGCCCGTCATGGCGTGGTCCTCGCCGGCTCGGTCTGCCTGGCGGCCTCGTCGAACTCCCAGGCCAGCGCCTTGGCCAGGCGCGGCGGGCCGCCCCAGACGCCGATGAACTCCAGGTGACGGGCGTGTCCGACCGCCGCGTCGAGCTTGACGAGGCGGATCGAGTTGCCGCGCTGCGAGAAGTCCTGGCGCGGCAGCACCTCCAAGCCTTGCAGCCGCCGATCGCTCCGGTAGGCCACGAACCCGCGCCGATAGACGATGAGCGTGAAGCGATCCAGCCTCACCGACGGCCCGGTCGGCAGCGTGGCCGGCGCGACCAGGCGATAGCGCCCGTCGGCGTCGGTGCTCGCCTCGACCACGCCGGCTCCGGCGGGCGCGCGCAGGCCGACGCCCCTGGAGTAGCCGAAGGACCCGACCACCAGCGCGCCGGCAACCGGCTTGCCGGTCTCCTGCTCCAGGACCTGGCCCTCG
>Ga0247727_10010410_pt1 | contig 16489 bp, 15 predicted proteins | sample WisWelCaveWW1625_FD_202498 | JGI IMG/M metagenome (GOLD analysis project Ga0247727, IMG submission 202498) | Biofilm microbial communities from Wishing Well Cave, Virginia, United States - WW16-25 | ecosystem: Environmental > Aquatic > Deep subsurface > Groundwater > Cave microbial mat | place... | reverse complement strand
TGAGTGGTGAGTGGTGAGTGGTGAGTGGTGAGTGGTGAGTGGTGAGTGGTGAGTAGTGAGTCGGTGAGGGGCGTCCATTCGATTCGTGCCAGCTTCAGCAACGCGCCGCCGCCGGGGCCAAGCGCATTGCCGTCGGCGTCGAGCAGCCGAGCGCCGAGCGCCTGCGCACAACCAGCGCCGCCGTCGTTGGTCGCGCTGCCGCCGAGGCCGATGATGAGTTTCCGTGCGCCGCGCTCGAGCGCAGCGCGGATCAGTTCGCCGGTACCGAAGCTCGTTGTCACCAGTGGATTGCGTCGCTCCGGCGGAACGAGGTGGAGGCTGGAGGCCTCGGCCATTTCTATGACGGCGGTTGCGCCGTCGCCCAGCATCCCGAAGCGCGCGCGCACCGGCTCGCCGAGCGGGCCGGTCACCTCTGCGAAGACAAATTCGCCGCCGGTCGCCTCCACCAGCGCCTGCACCGTGCCGTCCCCGCCGTCGGCCATCGGCACCTTGACGATCTCCGCGCCGGGCTGCACGCGGCGAATGCCAACTTCCAGCGCGTCGCACACTTCGCGCGCAGTGAGTGAACCCTTGAATTTGTCCGGGGCGAGCAGAATCTTCATTCGGCGAATGGCGTTGCAGCCCTTTCGGAACCGTCTTGGGTGCATTTTAACTGTGCCGTCCGATCCTGCTCCGTCAAGGAGGCTCATGATCTCGATTCGCCCCACCGATCAACGGGGACAAACCAAGACGAATTGGCTCGACAGCCGCCACTCATTTTCGTTCGGCGATTACCACGATCCGCAGCATCACAACTTCCGCGCGCTGCGCGTCATCAACGAAGACTGGATTGCGCCCGGCGGCGGCTTCGGCCTGCATCCGCATCGCGACATGGAAATCGTGACCATCGTGCTCGAGGGCGCGCTGGAGCACAAGGACAGCCTGGGCAACGGCGGGATCATCCAGCGCGGCGAGATTCAGCGGATGACGGCCGGCACCGGCATCATGCACAGCGAGTTCAACGCGTCGGCGGACGAGACCGCGCACCTGTTGCAAGTCTGGATGTTGCCCGAGCGCAAGGGCTTGCCACCGAGCTATGAGCAGCGCACGCTCGACTGGACGTACGTGCGCAACGGCCTGAAGCTCATCGCCTCGCGCGACGGTCGCGAGGGCGCGATCACCGTGCATCAAGACGTTGAGTTATTCGTCGGCTCGCTGGCCGCGGGCGGCGCGGCGACGGTCAGGTTGGGCGCAGCGCGCCACGCCTGGTTGCAGATGACGCGCGGCGCGCTGACGTTGAACGGAATGCCGCTGCGCGCCGGCGACGGTGCAGCGGTCAGTGAAGAAGCAAAGCTATCGCTGGCGGCGAACGAGGCAAGCGAGTTTTTGCTGTTCGATCTGGCGTGAGCGCCGGCAGCGCAAGGGGATTTCATCTATGGAACCGGGCAAGTCCGCGAAGCCGATCGATGCGGGAGTCAGCATCGGGCATGTCCATCTGAAGGTATCCGATCTCGAGCGCTCGCTGGCGTTCTACTGCGGCGTGCTGGGATTCGAGTTGACGCAACGGCACGGAACCGACGCGGCGTTCCTCGCCGCCGGTGGCTACCATCATCATCTCGCATTGAACACGTGGGAAAGCCGGGGCGGCTCGGCCCCGCCGCCGGGCACAACCGGGCTTTACCACCTGGCAATTCGTTATCCAACGCGCGCAACACTGGCGGACGCGTTGCAGCGGCTGGTCGATGCCGGCATTGCCCTCGATGGCGCGTCGGATCACGGCGTAAGCGAGGCGCTCTACCTGCGCGATCCGGACGATAATGGAGTGGAGTTGTACTGGGATCGGCCGATGCATCTCTGGCCGCGAACGGCCGATGGCGAGCTGGCGATGTTCACACGCCCGCTGAATTTGGAAAACCTGCTGTCGGAGACGACCGCGTAAATCAACGGAGGTTCAAGCAATGGCTCGAGTGTTGATCGTGTACTACAGCATGTACGGCAACGTGTATCGCATGGCGCAGGCGGTGGCCGACGGCGCGCGCGAAGTTGAGGGCGCGGAGGTGGAAATCCAAACGGTGCCGGAGCTCATCCCGGCGGAGGCCATCGAAGCGAGCGCGGGCATGAAAGCCGCGAAGGAGTTGCAGAAGGACGTGTCGATTGCCACCGCCGATGACCTCGCGGCTGCCGATGCCATCATCGTCGGCTCGCCGACGCGCTTCGGCAACATGTGCTCACAGATGCGCAACTTCTGGGATCAGACCGGGGGACACTGGATGAGCGGGGCGCTCATCGGCAAACCCGCCGGCGTGTTCTGCAGCACGGCGTCGTTGCACGGCGGGCAGGAGACGACACTCGTCTCGATGATGCTCACGCTCTTCCACCACGGCATGATTCTCGTCGGCGTGCCGTACTCGGTGCCGGAGCTGGTGACGACCACGCAGGGCGGCACGCCCTACGGCCCCTCGCACACCGCCGGCCCGAAAGGCGACTGGCCGCTGACGCCGGATGAGATCGTTATCTGCAAGGCGCTCGGCAAACGGGTCGCCGAAGTCGCGGCGAAGTTGAAGGGGTAGACTCAGCGCCATGAACCAACCGATTCTGCTGTACACCATGGACGGCTGAGGGGCATGCCATCGGGAGAAAGCGTGGCTTTCTGAGCGGGGCATTGCCTACACCGAACGAGACGTGTCCACCGACCGCGCCGCGCGGAATGAGTTGATCAAGCTTGGTTCGTCCGGCGTCCCGGTTACGGTCATCGATGGCGCCGTGATCGTCGGCTTCGTCCCGGAGCAACTGACTGCCGCCCTGAGCCTGTGAACCGACGCACTGCTCGCAACCAGCGGGACACCGCGCGCCAGTTGCAGACGCTGGCAGAACTCGGCGCGCTGCCACCCGCAGAGCTCGCGGTGAGCCAGCTTGAACCGGTGTTTGAAATCGCGGCGCACCCGGCCAATGCCGAGGTGCAATTGCAGGCCGCCGTGCTACTGTCCGACGCCTATCCCACCCTGGCGCCGAACGATCCCGAGTTTGCGCAGCGCACGCACGCCGTGCTGCTGCGCGACTTGTTGCAGCCGCGCAAGGCACTGGCGCATCCGTCGTGCAGTTGGCTGGTGCTGACGCACCTGCGCGCCGAGAACCTCGCGCACATTCCCTGGCGGTCGGCGGAGGAAGTTGCCAACGCGGCCGAGTGCTTCTACGGTATCTGTGATGCCGGCGTGACCTCCGACGACAGCCAGCTTCGCGTGCGCGACCTCGTCAAGTACGCCGGCGCGCGCTTCGCGGATCAACAGAACTGGGAGGAATTGTTTCATTTGCTCGCCCGCGTGCAATTGCCGGCGGACTTGATGGACGCTGACCTGTTTCGACTCCGCAGTCTGCTGGTGCTGTTCGAGCAACGGCGCGTGCAGCGCATGCGTCGCCTGCTGCTGCTGGTCATGGTGGCGGTGACCACGTTCATTGTGGGAGCTTCACCGCTCCTCTTCATGCTGACGGAGAACGGCTATCGCTCCGCGCAAGGTCAACCGCCGCTCGGCTTCTTCGGGGCACTCTACTGGAGCATCATCACAGCGATGACCGTCGGCTACGGCGAGATCGTCCCGCACACTGCGCACGGCCGACTGTTGGCAGTATTCGACAGTCTACTGGGCATCACCGTGATGGGCGTCGTCGCCGGCCTCATCCTGAGCCACGTCACCCCGCGCCAGTTGCCGTAAGTATTTCATCGATTACTGGCGCTGCGACTCAACCCGCCCGCTCAAGCGCGCGAAGATAAACGCATCGCCGTAGAAATGCGGACGCTGGCCTTTTCTGGTACCGGTCGCGACGCATGACAGGAAGATCGTCGCGCGGTCGGCGGTGGCTGACGGTCGTGCATACACATACGGTTTGCCGGTCCTTTTGCAGCGCAAGTCCAACTCGTCGTCAACGTAGCCTCCGTTGTAAAGCTGGCGCAGCGATTTTGCGTGCTCCCCGTGTTCGTCGAAGTAGGCCCGACTGGCCAGCGCCACGACGCGGAGGCGCGCCTTGCAGGTCTCCTGGTTCGCGCGGTCGATCGCCGTGATATACGCCGGCATCACGATGGCCGACAGAATCGCCATGATGGCGATGCAGACCAGCAGTTCAATCAGCGTGAAGGCACGATCGCGTCGATTCATGGCGTTAATCCTTCCACCGATGGAAACAGCGGACGGTTCCCGCGCGTCGGAGCGTCCCAGCCGCGCCGCCTCCACTCTTCGAGCGGCACGCGCTCGACGCGTCCGCCGAGATAGAGCACATTGGCGCATTCCAGATGGCGCAGGTCGCTGTCCCAGACGAGTCGCAGGCCGGCGCGCTGGTCGTTGGTGCGGCCGGGCTGGTAGCGATACGATTCGTACGACGGGATGATTCTCCGGCCGATACGACGGTCCGGCCGACGACGATGGCTTCCGCAGAGGAACACCTGCTCGTTGCGAACGTAGCGTTGCAGGCCGGGTTCGTTGCCGCGCGCTGGCGGGAAGCGACCGTCATGGTCTTGCGCATACAAGTGCAGGGCCAACCCGATTTGTGCCAGGTTGCTGGCGCACGAGGTGGTGCGGGCGCGCTCGCGCACATTCGCAAAGACGGGCAGCAGCATGGCCATCAGAATCGCGATGATGGAAATCGTGATGACCAGTTCGATCAGCGTGAACGCGCGCCTCATGGCGGCATCAACTCCCACGATTCCTGGACGAATCCCGCGCCCGTGTTGCGTCCACGCACTCGCACCGCCACCGTTACCGGTGAGCCGGCGCTGGTGCGGACGGTTCCGCGGCTAATGATGACGAGACTATCGCGCGTGCGCGTTCTGGTCGCTGTGAAATGTCCGCGCCCGAACGGTTGCGACAGTTTGGTCGTGTCGCTAACCGTGAGCAGGGCGACGCCCGCTTCGGCCACCGCCTGCGCCGCGAGGCGCGCCGACTCGCGCCGCAGCGCGACGACTTCGCCGGCGCACTGTGCCACCCAGTTCGCCGCGACCAACGCGGCAAACAGCGTGAACAGCACGCCGTAAACCAGACCGGCCCCGCCTTCTCGCGCTGGTCTCATCGGGCTGTCGGGCAAGATGCCCGACCTACAACAACGGTGGCCCGACCTACAACGGTCGCATTGCGCAGCGCGACCTGGGTTTCGACGACGGTACGCGGGCGGTCGAACAGGCCGACGGTCACGCGCACCAACGAGGCCGTGGGCTGTGCGAAAGTCAACTTCGGGATTGCGTCGGCCACGACTGTGGTGCGACCGCTGGCGCGGCGCTTGACCTCGCCGCCTGGCCGGTGTACGAACGAGATTACCTCGCCATCAGGCTTCGTCAGTGTCAGTTGGTTGGTCGCCACGCTTGCAGTACGCGCGGACTGGAGGTCGAGCCGCAATCGGCGCAGCAGCGCGTTTGCCTGTTGCAACCGTTCCAGGCGCTGGTGGCTGCGGGCCTGCAACTTGTACATCGCCACGTAGGTTGGCAGCGCGAGACTGAACACCGTTGACAGCAAACCCATGGCGATGACCAGTTCCATCATCATCGCGCCGCGCTTCGTGTTCATGGCGCTGTCACCGTCCCGACCAGTTCCGCCTGCCGCGCGGCGCCATTTACTTCGCGCCAACGCAGCGTCAACGAGACTTGCGAGACCCGGTCGCCCGCCGATTTGCGTTTCGTGACGAGCCTGGCGGCACGCAGCGACTGCGGTGGGGCGACACGAATGCGTCCGGTCGCGCGCAACTCGTCCAGTGCGCCCGCGAGCCACTGCGTGGCGACGAGCCGCTCGCGCGCGTGGCGCTCGGCGCGCAATGAGGCCGCCACCGCCTGCGCCAGCCACATCGTGGCGGTCGCCACCAGGGTGAGGCCGACGACGGCGCTCATCAGCGACGAGCCCTTGGTGCGCATCGTCACACTCCCACGCGCTGCAATTCGTCCAGCGTCGTCACCCCGGCCGCGACTCTGGCCTGTCCGTCATCACGTAGAGTCGGAAGACCCTGCGCCGCGGCCGCCGCTGTGAATTCGCCGGCGGACGCGCGCTGCATCACCAGCGCGCGCATCGCGTCGTCGGCGAGGATCAGCTCAAACACACCGGTGCGTCCGTTGAATCCGCTGGAGTTGCAGGCCTCGCAGCCCTTGCCGCTGCACGTGTTGCACACGGTCCGCACCAGTCGCTGCGTGAGCACCGCGCTGACGGTGGAGGCGACCAGGTACGGTTCGACGCCGAGATCGAGCAAGCGCACGAACGCGTCGGAGGGCGTGCGCGCGTGCAGCGTGCTGAGCAACAAATGGCCGGTAAGCCCGGCCCGCGCGACGATCTCGGCGGTTTCGGCGTCGCGGATTTCGCCCAGCATGATGATCTGCGGGTCCTGTCGCAGCACGCTGCGCAACCCGGCGGCGAAGGTAAGCCCGACCGCCGGGTTCACCTGGGTCTGATTGCCGAGGCCGAGATCGAACTCGATCGGATCTTCCACCGTCGCCAGGCTGCGCGCGCCCTGGCTCTGCGCGTGCAGCCAACGCAACGCCGCGTAGAGCGTGGTGGTCTTGCCGCTACCGGCCGGGCCGGTGAGCAATACCAGCCCCTGCGGTTCGGCGAGCACTCGTTCGAGCCGTTGCCGCACTTCGTCACTCATGCCGAGTTGATCAAGCATCAGCAGGCCGGTGGCGGGGTCGAACACGCGGACGACAAGCCGTTCACCGTGCAGCGTCGGCAGCGAAGCAAGGCGCAAATCCACGCGTCGGTCGCCGAGGTCGAGCGAAAGGCGGCCCTCCTGCGGCACGTCGACTCGCAGCGCACTGAGTTGCGCGGAGACTTTTAGCCGATTGATGACGCGCTCGCGCCACGGGAGCGGCAACCGCAACGCGTCGCGCAGATGCCCCTGGACGCGGAAGCGCACGGCCATGCCGTCGCCGGTGGATTCGAAATGCACGTCGCTGGCCCGATGGAACACGGCCTGGAACAGCACAAAGTCCACAAAATCCACCGCGGCGCGCTCGTGGCTTTGCAAAGTGCGCTCGGCACGGGACTGCAAATCGGCGAACGGCACGGCGGCGCGGAACTCTTCAGTGCGTGCGCGGTGCAGCAGCGCCACCTGCGTGAGGATGAGCTCGCTGGCCCAGTACGCTTCGGCCGGCGCCACCTGCGTAAACTCCCACGCCGGCTTACCATCGAGGAACTTCACGAGCAGCGTGGCCGAGTGTCGCGCCAGCAGGCCAAGCCTCGTCAGCGGCCACCAGATCGGCGCCCACAGCAGCGAGCGATGCTGTTCAATGACCTCGGCAGCGATGACCTCGGTGTAGCTGGCTACCGCGCCGAGTTCCATCGACGGCGAGAAGCCGCGCTGCTTGGTGACGGCCAGCCCTTCGGGCGCGACGTGCAACTGCACATGCAGCCATCGGAAGATCTGGGAGGAGTCGAGGATTCCGCGCATCGCTACTCGATCGTAAGACTCGTGATGATTTGCAGCAGGGGCAGGAAGGCCGCGATCACCACCAGGGCAACCGTTCCGCCAACCAGAATCAGCAGAAGTGGCTCAATCCATTGCTGCCATCGACGGAGCTTCTGTTCGGCGTTGAGGCGATAGTCCGCCGCCAGCGCGGCCAGCGCCTCCGGCACCGTGCCACTGCGCTCAGCGACCGCAATGCGCCAGACCACGGTGGACGGGAAGAGGCGCGCGGCTTCCAGCGCCTCGCTTAAACGCGTGCCACAGACAGTCAGATGCGCGGAATGTAGCAGCGCCGCCTCAACCACGAGATTGCCCGCGCCTCGGGCGGCGGCTTGCAGCATCACGGGCAGCGGCATTTCGCCGCGCGCCACAATCGCCAACAGCGACAGTAAACGCGACAGGGTAGTTTCATAGAACAAGTTGCCGATCCAGGGCGAGCTAATGAGCCATTCGTCGAAGCGCATCCGCGCCGGACGGATCCGCAGCATCAACCGTATCACCTGGCTGCCCCACAAGGCGGCGAACATACCCAGCAGGATCACCGGAACGACGAAGCGGCTGAACGTAAGGAGCAGCACGGTCGGCAACGGCAACTCCACGCGAAAATCCCGGAAGATCTCGAGGAACTTCGGCAGAATGAAAGTGCTGATAAACAGAAAAAGCCCGGCCGCCGCGGCAAGCGTTATCGCCGGATAGGTGAAGGCAGCGGCCACCTCCCGGGTCAACTCCGACATATCTTCGCGGTACGCGGCGAGGGCCTCGGCGGCTTCGGCGAGGCGGCCGGCGCGCTCGCCGGCTTCGAGCAAACACACGTGCGTTTCCGAAAAGACACCGCCCTGTTTCGCGGCCGCCGCCGACAGCGACAAACCGTTGCGCACGTCTTTGAGCAGTTCGCGGCCGGCGCGTTGCAGCACGGGATGGCGCGACTCCTGCCCCACCAGTTGAATCGCTTCGACCAGCGGCATCGACGACCGCAGCGCCTCGGCCAGGTTGCGGAAGAACTGCGTGAGGTCGCGTTCGCCGACGCGTCCGAGCTGCGGCTGCGGACGTTGCGCCACGCGCACGACTTCCAACCCGCGCGTACGGAACTCCGTCAGCAGCGCCGGCAAGCTCGTCGCCGCCACCGGGGCATGGCGATATTCTCGGTGTTGGTCACGGACCAAGCATTCGTAGGTCGGCATGATCGATGCCGGTTAGTTTATCGGCGGCGGCGCGATTGCAAACACAAAGTCTCCAAGACGTAGGTCGGGCATCCCTGCCCGACTATGGTCGTATGGGGAATCGAAAGCAATCATCGACCCAACGGCGAAAGCAACAGCACCTTCCAGTGCAGCCAATGGAGATGCCCATGCAAGCGATTCGAGTTCACGAGTTCGGCCCGCCCGAGGTCATGAAACTGGAGACCGTCCCAGACCTGGCATCGGGTTCGGGGCAGGTGCTGGTGGGCGTGCAGGCCGTTGGCGTCAACCCGGTCGAGACGTATGTGCGGAGCGGCGTTTACGCGCGCAAACCAGAGCTGCCCTACACGCCCGGGCACGACTGCGCCGGCCTGGTGGAAGCCGTGGGCGAGGGGGTAGTGGGCGTTGCGGTGGGTGATCGGGTCTACACTTCGTGGACGCAGACCGGCGCGTACGCGCAGCAGGTGGTGTGCAACGTCGAACACGTTCATGCGCTGGCAGCGAGCGTTTCGTTCGCGCAGGGCGCGGCGGTGGGGGTGCCGTACGCGACGGCCTGGCGCGGGTTGTTCCAGCGTGCGCACGCGCAGCCGGGCGAAACGGTGCTGGTCCACGGCGCCACCGGTGGCGTTGGAATTGCGGCGGTGCAAATTGCGCGCGCGGCGGGACTTATCGTCATCGGCACCGGAGGCACGGAGACCGGCCGGGCTGAAGTGCTGAGGCAGGGCGCGCATCACGTGCTCGATCACCATGCGCCGGGATATCTCGACCAGGTCATGGACTTGACGAACGGACGAGGGGTGGAGGTGATTCTCGAAATGCTGTCCAACGTCAATTTGGCCAAGGATTTGACCATCGTGGCGATGGCCGGTCGAATCGTCGTCATCGGATGTCGGGGGACGATCGCGATCAACCCACGCGACGCGATGACGCGCGAAGCGGCGGTGCTGGGCATGTCGTTGTTCAATGCGGGGCCAGAGTGTCTGGCGAGCATTCACGTCGCGCTCGTCGCCGGGCTGGCCAGCGGCACGCTGCGGCCGGTGGTCGGTACGGTTTTCCCGCTCGCCGAGGCGATCCGCGCCCACCAGCAAGTAATGGCCGCGGGGGCTTTCGGAAAGATCGTGTTGACGCCAGAATCTGCTCGGTCAGTTCAGTAGTCCTCCAACGTGAGGCAAAAGATGCCCGTTCAGTTGCGGGCACTGTGTCTCTAAGCGACAACCAGCGCATTCGCACTCCGCATCGCCTCCCACGCGCTGTAGCTTGACGGAGGGGCGTCTGGAAATGACTGCGCAGTTGTCCTGCAATTGAGGTGTCTTGCCATGCCACTCACCTTCCTGGCCAAGGACTCGTTGATTCCGTCGGTGCTGACGCTGTATCCGGCGTGCCGGGCAGTGTTCGACCAGTACGGGGGGTTGCGTGGCGCCGATGGGCCACTGGGACCGACCGAGCCCATCGCATGGTTCGCCAATCAGCGCGGGGTCTCGCCGGCGCAGTTGCTGACAGAACTGGAGGCGGCGGCCCAGCAGTCGCTTGCGCTGGCTTCCGACTACAATGCCTTCGCGCGCAGCGACGAATTCCGTTGTACGGTTGAAGTCTTCATGCGCTACGGCTACGGCCTCCCTTCGGTGTCTGCGTCGCCACCTTCCGAGAACGCCAGCAGTCAATTGAGTTCGAGTGTTTGGGAAGCCTTGAGCCACTGCCACGAGTCGCACTATCCCCAGGCCAATATCGTCGAACTCGGTCTCGTGGAGAGTGTCCGGTGCGACTCAACGCGGGGGTGTTGCCGCATCACGCTCGCCCTTCCGCAACCCAACTCGTCCGCGGAGACCGAGTTGGTCGAGCAAATACGCCATGAGGTTGGAGCGGTCCCGACCCTGCACGAAGTAAACGTTTACATTCACCCGAGCCGACCGTGGCGAATGGAGCGCGCCAAGCCGGAAGTGCGCCAGCGGCTGGGCCTGGACTGGTAGAATAAAAAAGGCCCCCGACGTTGTTTTCGTCGAGAGCCCTAAATCAGGATTCCCTGAAAACTGAACAGCGCAAGACTTCGAACCGCTGTGGGGAACGGCTCGATGAGAAAGTGAATACCGACCAGGAGTTGGTGAAGCGGGCCGAAGCCTGCGTCACGTTACTCCTTAGAAAGGAGGTGATCCAGCCGCACCTTCCGATACGGCTACCTTGTTACGACTTAGTCCCAATCACCGAGTTTGCCTTAGGCGGCTGCGTCCTTGCGGTTCGCGCACCGATTTAGGGCACCCCCAGCTTTCGTGGCTTGACGGGCGGTGTGTACAAGGCCCGGGAACGTATTCACCGCCGTATAGCTGTCCGGCGGTTACTAGCGATTCCAGCTTCACGCAGGCGAGTTGCAGCCTGCGATCCGAACTGAGACCGGTTTTTTGGGATTCGCTCCACCTCGCGGTATCGCAGCCCATTGTGCCGGCCATTGTAGCATGTGTGCAGCCCAGGTCGTAAGGGGCATGCTGACTTGACGTCATCCCCACCTTCCTCCCGTTTACACGGGCAGTTTCGTTACAGTCCCCGGCATGACCCGCTGGTAAGTAACAATGAGGGTTGCGCTCGTTGCGGGACTTAACCCAACATCTCACGACACGAGCTGACGACAGCCATGCACCACCTGTCACCCTGTCCTTGCGGAAGGACGGCTTTCACCGCCTGTCAGGGGATGTCAAGACCTGGTAAGGTTCTTCGCGTTGCGTCGAATTAAGCCACATGCTCCACCGCTTGTGCGGGCCCCCGTCAATTCCTTTGAGTTTCAACCTTGCGGCCGTACTCCCCAGGCGGGGCACTTAATGTGTTAACTGCGGCACGGAGAGGGTCGATGCTCCCCACACCTAGTGCCCAACGTTTACGGCCAGGACTACCGGGGTATCTAATCCCGTTCGCTCCCCTGGCTTTCGTCCCTCAGCGTCAGTACTCGTCCAGAGAACCGCTTTCGCCACTGGTGTTCCTGCACATCTCAACGCATTTCACCGCTACACGTGCAGTTCCGTTCTCCTCTCCGAGACTCCAGCCTGTCAGTATTGGGGGCAGCTTTGGGGTTGAGCCCCAATCTTTCACCCCCAACTTAGCAGGCCGCCTGCGGACGCTTTACGCCCAGTAAATCCGGACAACGCTCGCCACCTACGTATTACCGCGGCTGCTGGCACGTAGTTAGCCGTGGCTTATTCCACTGGTACCGTCAACCCTTGCGGGTTTCTTTCCAGTTAAAAGAGGTTTACGACCCGAAGGCCTTCATCCCTCACGCGGCGTCGCTGGTTCACGCTTTCGCGCATTGACCAAGATTCTCGACTGCAGCCTTCCGTAGAAGTCCGGGCAGTGTCTCAGTCCCGATGTGGCTGACCATCCTCTCAGACCAGCTACCCATCGTCGCCTTGGTGAGCCGTTACCTCACCAACTAGCTAATAGGCCGCGATCCCCTCCCAACCCGGCCTTGCGACCTTTCTTCGCAGGGGAAGGTTCCCCCGCGGTCACGTCCGGTATTAGCACCAGTTTCCCGGTGTTGTCCCGATGATTGGGGCAGGTTGATCACGTGTTACTCACCCGTTCGCCGCTCGGCTCCACCGTCGTATTGCTACTTCGATGGTCCTCGCTCGACTTGCATGCCTAATCCACGCCGCCAGCGTTCGTCCTGAGCCAGGATCAAACTCTCCATAAGAAACTGTTATCCCAGCCGAAGCCGAGAGTGTTTGCAAGAGCTTGACAGTTTTTTTGATTGAGCCCCTGGCGGGACTCATTGGCGAATTCCGAAGAATTCGCTCGTTGGACCCCACAAACTTCACTTTCAGTCTGTGGCGCTGTTCAGTTTTCAAGGAACCAGCCGCGCAGAATCGCTGCTAAGCGTTACGTGCGGCGAAGGCAGAGTATGGCCGACCGGCCTTCCACGTAAACAGGCTGGCGAAACTTTTTTTCGCGACCATAGAATGCACCGCGCGGCTTTCGAGGAATCCGCACCAGAACAACGAAGTTATCGTCCGTGACCGCGCCGTCGCCGCCGCTTCCACGCTCATGCTACCAGCGCTCCGCCCGACTCGTTGCGCCTCGGCTCCTGGGCAAACGGCTGCTCCTCGAAATGGAGGGGGGGGCCTGCGGCGGAACCATCGTCGAGACCGAAGCCTACCTCCAGCGCGGCGACGCCTCCTGCCACGCGGCGCGCGGAATGACGCTGCGCAATGCTCCGATGTTTGGACCACCCGGCCACGCCTACGTGTACTTCACCTACGGCAATCACTTTTGCCTGAATGTAGTCTGCTGCGAGGAGGGAATCGCCGAAGCCGTGCTGATTCGCGCCATTGAGCCGACGCACGGAGTCGAGGCGATGCGCAGACGACGCGGCCGCGACGCCCTGCGCGACCTGTGCTCGGGCCCGGGCAAGTTGTGCCAGGCGCTCGGACTTGGACGCGAACACAATCGGCTTGACTTGTGTGGCGGATCGCCGCTCAGTCTCCGGGCGGGCGATACTGCGCCGCGCTCGCGGATTGTCACGACCACACGCATCGGCCTCCGGCACGCTGCAGAACTGCCGCTTAGGTTCTACCTGCGCGGAAGCGAATTCATCTCTCACAAGTAAGGCAACGACACCCGTCAACGCAGTGTGACCGACTGAAGGGCGCGGACCTGTTCTTCTTCCTCCGACACCGCCACCAGCTCGAACAGATACACGCCACGCGGCAACGTCCGACCGTGTGTGTCGTGCGCATCGAGAGTCAACAAGTTCTGACCGTTTCGCACACTGATCACGGGGAGCTGCGACACTACCTTGCCCGCAGGATTGAACAAGCGCGCCTGCACCTGCGCGGCTTTCGTCACCGTGTACGCGACTTGCAGGCGCGTGCCGTTGCGCGCGAGCGACAGATTGCCGATCCGCAAGGCGGTGGCGCCGTTCGTGTCGACCTCAATCCGAAACCGGCGCTGAGTGATCCCCGTTGCGGCCGCGAGGAATCGATAGCCGGAGTTCGCGCGCAGGGAGCGGCGGGCGTTAGTGTCGAGATCGACCAGTGTCAGGCGATATGGTCGCGGGATCGTCCCCGCCCCCGGCCAGCGCAGGGTCACTTCTTCATTGTCGGCATTCGTGCTGACCACAAAGTCCCAGGCCTCGCCGGTACTCAGGCGGCGGCGAACGTCTCCGGCGAACCGCGCGTTGCCCGTGCTGGAATCGAGCAGCGCAATATCGACCCAGGTCTCACCAGGGACTGTTGGCGGTTTCTGCAACCGCGCGACTGGCTCGCGTAAGGTTGGATCAAGGCCGATGGAAAGGGCGGCCTCGCCCGCTTCCTCAACCCCCGCCTGAATCAACTGCGACCAGCGCTGCGCGTTGCGCACAGGTGCGGCACGGCTTGCTCGTACCCGACTGCCAGCCATCGCCGGCGCGGCGAGGTGCACCTCCACGTTGTCCTGGTTGCAGAACAGCCACGCGCCCTCGCCACGCCGCAACACGCTGGTCGGGTTGAAGGCGGCCGGCACGCTTCCAAGCAACGAAGCATCGGTCAGCACCCGATAACTCGCGCCGTCGTAAATCCACAAGAAACTCGCGAGCAGTTGCCGGCGATCGTCATTGGCCTGCGTCAACTGTTGCCAGGTGCCCTGACTTTGATTGTTGAGCAGCACCGTGGCGTTCGCGAAGTTCAATGTCATGTCGAACGAGAATCCGTTGCCGACGAGATTCCAACCTCGCCGCAACTGCCAGCGCAGCGGAGACTGGTCATCGCAGTTGGTGATGTTCACTGGAGTCGACGAAGTAAATCGAATCCAGTACGACTGCCCGCGCACCAACGGCGTGGTCGGGCTCTGCATGACGTACGCCTGCGTTTGCGCGTCCCACCCGGCGATCTGCACGGTCGGGCCGAACAGCGTGGAGGGGTTCGCGATGTCGCACGGCAGCGCGAGAATCAGCAGCGTCGGCGGGTAGGTGACGCTGAACGTTGCACCGGTGCCGCTGAGATCCCAGTTGACGATCTGGCTGAGTTGCCCGCCGCTGAGTCCGCTGAGCAGGTCGGCGTTGAGCGCTGCCGAGTCGAACGTGGTCGCGGCCGCAAGCGCCTCGGCTCGGGTCTGGTTCAGCTGGTTGAACCACATCAACGAGCGCGTGCCCCCGGCAGGAACCAGTATGTTGTAGGTCGCCAGCACGCCCTCGGTGCCGGCGCTGGAATAGACCGTCTGCGAGATCGTGGCGGAGGTCACCGCGGGATTGCCCGGCCCGAACAGCACATGCGTGTTGACCGGATCGCTGTCGGAGCTGTCACTGGTCACCAGCCAGCGATCGGCCACGGTAAAAGTCGTGTCTCCGCTGCTGGTGCCACGCACGGCGGTGCTGCCGTCCGAGCCGTTGTTGACGGTCCAGGTAACCGTTGCCGTGATCGGACTGCCCGTGGGATTGGTGAACGAAGCCAGCGCGCGCATGGTCGCCGAGTTGCGGGCGGCGTAATACTGGACCGTGGTGTTCAGACCGGAGAGTGTCGTCGAGGCACCGGTGAACGTGGGCGCATTCAGTGTTCCCATGCCTCCCGGTGGACCGTAGACCTGATTGTTGACCCACACGTTCAAGCCGTCGTCGTAAGCATCGCTCTGTGACCCGCTTTCGGTGGCGTCTCCGGGGTCTAGCCTGGCATCATTGATATTCAGACCCCCAGCCGAACCTCCGCTGCCGCCGCTGGGCAGCCCGTTGTTGGTGTTGCCAAAGTTGTCAACTTCCCAGAGCGAACCGCCGGGGCCGCCGCCGAACAGAGTCAAGGGCAGAGTGACCGGACCGCCACCGACCGGGTCGGAGAAAATGTGGACCCGATTACTGGCCGTGAGATAGAAGAGCCCGTTCGACGGATTGAAGGCAATGTTACTGCCGGAACCCACATCGACTCCCGCCAGGATCGAATTGCTGGCGCCATCCATCACGACGAATGCGTGCGTATCATCGGCAACGTACACGCGATTGCGCACCGGGTCGACCACGACGCCTCCGGTCTCGTCGAACTGGGTTACGGTCGCGATCACAGTGTTGTTGCTTCCGTCCAGCACGCGCAGTTCAGGGTCGAAGTTCGAGCCAACGTAAATGCGATTGGTGACCGGATTGACCGCAAGTTCCGAGACATCCGTCAGCGATCCCGTCGTCGTGATGACGGAGTTATCAGTGCCGTTGATCACCGTGACGGTGTCCCCTACCGTGTTGGCCACATAGATTCGATTGGTGGTCTCGTTGACGGCGATCCCACGCGGACTGCTCCCGACCGTCACGGTGGCGATCACCTGGTCCGTCATCGTGTTGATGACGCTGACCGAGCCGCTGTTGCTGTTGGTTACGAACGCGCGATTGCGGCCGACGTCGACGGCGATGCGAATCGGATTGTTCCCGACCGGGATCGTCATGGCCACGGTGTGGTTAACCGTCTCGATGACACTCACCGTGTTGGTGTTGCGGTTGGCGACATACACCTTGTTGAGTCCCGGATGGACCGCCAACCCATCGGCGCCGTCACCGACCGGGATGGAACCCAGCAACGACGTGCCGGTGAAAAAACGGACAAGGTCGTTACCGGCGTCCGACACGTAGAATTTGCTCGTTACAGGATTCACGGCAACGAAACTTGCGCTGCCGCCGGTGATGGTGACCGTGCCGAGGTTGCTCTGACGCCGAACCCGTGATGCTCGCAGCGCGCGCTCCCGCATTGCTTTGGGATCCTGCGCATTGCGGCTGCGCTGCGCCCGAGCTTCGGCTCCCTCAACACGGGCGGGCGTTTCCAGCCGAACCGCGCCGACCAGAAGCGCGCTGCCTAGTGTGACGCCTCGTAATTAGCTTTACAAGAACTACCCGACAGGATAACTTGTTGGGCATGGCGAAACAAGCAGCTGGATTGGATCTTACGCGACCGCAACGGCAAGAGTTGGAAGGGCTGGTG
>Ga0247727_10010409_pt1 | contig 16491 bp, 19 predicted proteins | sample WisWelCaveWW1625_FD_202498 | JGI IMG/M metagenome (GOLD analysis project Ga0247727, IMG submission 202498) | Biofilm microbial communities from Wishing Well Cave, Virginia, United States - WW16-25 | ecosystem: Environmental > Aquatic > Deep subsurface > Groundwater > Cave microbial mat | place... | reverse complement strand
ATAGCGGCGATGGCGCGGCGATCCTGTTTCGGCGCGGCATTCCGCTCGAAGATATGGAGTTCTTCCAGTTTCACCCCACGGGCATTTACAAACTCGGCATTCTCATCACCGAAGGCGCGCGCGGCGAAGGCGCGGTGCTCATCAACGGCAAGGGCGAGCGTTTCATGCCGAACTATGCGCCCACCGTCAAAGACCTTGCCTCGCGCGATGTCGTCAGCCGCGCGATTTACACCGAAATCAAAGAGGGACGCGGCATTGACGGAAAGAACTATGTCTATCTGGATATCCGGCCTGAGACGGTACATCGCTACGCGGATGAAGACGGTAAGACGAACCCCGACGGCTCTCCCTACCGAATCACTGGTGACACCGTCCTGCAAAAGATTCCCGACATCGTGGATTTCTGCCGCGTCTACCTCGGAGTTGACCCAGTCACCCAGATGATGCCTACCCAACCCACCGCGCATTACACGATGGGCGGAATCCCCACCAATAAATTTGGTGAAGTTGTCGTTGACGATAAAGGCACAACCGTCCCTGGGTTGTTTGCGGCGGGCGAGTGCGCGTGTGTATCCGTTCATGGCGCGAATCGGTTGGGGACGAACTCACTGCTTGATATTGTCGTGTTCGGCAAGCACGCGGGACTCAAAGCGGCGGAGTACGCCAAGTCCGCTGAATGGACGAAATTGCCTCAGGACGCTGAAGCAGGCGCGAGGTCCGAATTTGAGGCGTTGCGGAATGGGTCGGGTAAAACGAACGCGTACGACCTATCCAATGAGATGAAGAAGGTCATGTTCGAGGAAGTCGGTATTTATCGAAACGAAAAAGATATGACCTCCGCGCTGGAAAAAGTGCGCGACATGCAAGCGCGATTCAAGGACGTGCGCGTGGGCGATACAGGAAAAATTTTCAACACCGAATTGTTGAACGCGTGGGAGCTCGGCAACATGCTCGCGGTGGCGGAAGTGGTTGCGGCGAGCGCGTTGAATCGAAAAGAATCGCGCGGCGGTCATGCGCGTGAGGACTACCCCGAACGCGACGACATCAATTGGTTGAAGCACACGTTGATTACGAAGAAGAACGGAAAATTGGAAATCAGTTACAAGCCTGTCGTGATCACGAGGCATGAGCCGAAGCCGAGAGTTTATTAGCCCCATCCCCAACCCTTCCCCGACGAGCAGGGAAGGGAGTCCCCTCTCCCATTTTGGGAAAGGGCTAGGGTGAGGGCAAGAGGTGTCATTTATGGAAATCACAGTAAAAATATTTCGCTACAACCCCGAGAAGGACATGCGCGGACACTATGAAACCTACAAAGTGGACGCGCACGAAAACGACCGCGTACTGGATGTGCTTGAGTTGATCAAGGGACATAACGACGGATCCTTGTCGTTCCGCCGTTCGTGTGCCCATGGCGTGTGCGGCTCGGACGCGATGCGTATCAATGGGCGTAACATGCTGGCGTGTAAAACATTGGTGCGTGATGTAGGCGCGAACATCACCGTCGAGCCGATCCTTGGTTTGAAGGTTGCAAAAGATTTAATTGTGGACATGGAGCCGTTCTTCGATAATTATCGAAAGATGCTTCCGTTTTTGATTAATGATTCGCCGCTTCCTGCTGATGGCAAGGAACGCTTGCAAAGCCCTGAACAACGCGCCCGCTTCGACGAATCCACCAAGTGTATTTTGTGCGCGGCGTGCACCACCTCCTGCCCGTCCTTCTGGGCGAGCGATGAGTATTACGGTCCCGCCGCCATTGTCGTCGCGCATCGCTTCATCTTCGATAGCCGCGATGAAGGCGCATCGGAGCGATTGCATATTTTGAGCGAGACGAACGGAACCGCGCGTTGTCATACCGCCTATAACTGCACGAATGCCTGTCCGCGGGATATTAAGATCACGAAGGCGATTGGGGAGGTCAAGCTGGCGATGGTGACGGGGAAGATTGATTAGTAGGAGAATGCAATGAAAGACATTCAGGATTATGAGACAGGTTTCAATGGGAATCAAATATCGATTTTTTAGGTTCTCTAGCTGTCGTTAGACAAGAATTTGAAATGAATAAAACGTACTGTCCGTCGGTTTACTTATTAGCCTTGTCGCTTCGTTATTAGCAATAATTTGGGTGTACTTTGTCCCAAGTTGGGAATCTGTGGTTACCGCCGTAGCCCTTGCTAGCGCATTCATTTTGGCCGCAGCTGAATTATTAAAAAGAAACCGAAAATTAAAAAAGACAGACATCAGTTTTGTTATAACAGACTACTCATGCACCTTTGGCATTACTGTTGGACATAATCTTCCTAACAACGATGTATTTGTTGATAACGGTTTTCATCTTGATATTAGTGGACATTTCAATATTCTGATTAATAATTCTGAATTCGCCGATGCTTATGTCAATATTCAATCGATTGACACAAATTGGGAATTGAACATCGAAGAGATGAAAAGAGCAGAAGTCAGGGTTGAAGTTCCCAAACCAGAATATGTCTTCGAAAATCCTATAATACTAAATGGACGTAATACAATTCCAAAGTGCAGATTTGGCGTAGTTATTCCTATTAGGATTCCTGGCAACGAACAGAATAGGGATCGTCCATTTAAATTTATTGGGTCTCTGACTAGGTTCAATGTGACACTCGGCGTCAACCTTAAAGGGCAAAACACAGTTCTGTTTGAACCACTAGAGCCAGCAATAAAAGACTTTCATAAGAGTGTTGAACATCAGCTTATCCAACTTGCTATACTGCAGGCACAACAAGTGAGAAGAGCTGTTCCCAATGCTATTTTTGCCTTACGTGACTTATGGCAAGAACGACCTTTAAGAGAGAGTGCAATCTCTTGAACAAAGACTATTCCAAAGTACCAACATGAATATCCTTAAGCTAACTGCCTTCTCCCAAAATTGACCGCCGCGGGCGTAGCGTCTTACGATGCGATGTCGAGTGACGAAGAATCAGATGTTCCTAACTCTTATATTTCTGCATAACTTCGTCAACAAACAACGCGTACGACTCCGCGTCATTCCCCGCGAAATCCAAACACAGATGATCCGCGCCGACGCGCTCGTATTCTCCAACTACATCTATCAACTGTGACGGCGTGCCGACCAGCGCCATCCATGGTTCGATGCCCTTTGACAACAATCGTTCAATTTTTGTCTTCAACTCTTTTTCTGTCCGCGCGCAGACGACCAGATCATACGTCGTCTTTTCAATCGTGGATTCATCGCGCCCCACATCCTCACAGTGACGTTTGAGCGTCTCGCGCTGCTTCACAAACTCATCAGGCGGACCCCACAAGTTGCACGCGTCGCCCATTTCGGCGATTAGGCGCAGGGTAATCTTTGGTCCCACGCCGCCAATCAGAATGGGCGGATGAGGCGTTTGCAAAGGTTTGGGTTCGAGGATCGCGTCATCTACATGAAAATATTTTCCATGAAACGTAAAGCGCGCGTTCGTCCACAAGCCAAGAATTAATTGCAACGCCTCCTTCATTTGATCAAGCCGCGTCGAACCTTTTTCTATGAACTCAAATCCATACGCTTGATATTCGGGTTTGAATCCGCCCGCGCCGAAACCGAAATTCAACCGTCCCTTGCTGATGTGATCGAGACTCGCCGCCATGCGCGCAAGCAATGCGGGATTGCGATACCCGACCGGGCTGACCATCGCCCCGAGGCGGATCCGACTCGTCACCGCCGCCAGCGCAGGGAGAACTGTCCACGCGTCGAGGAACGGTTCCTCCTCCGCGCCATGCGCGGGCAATTGATAGAAGTGATCCATCACCCAGAATGAATCGAACCCATCCCCTTCCGCGCGCTGGATGTGAGTTTTGACATCTGCCCAAATTTCGCCTGTGCCATTGGGGTAGACAAAGGATGTGTTGCGAAGTCCGAATTTCATGGTTGCAGCCTGTATTGCATTGGTATCAACAGATTGTACACTGCCACCCGTTCTATAGGAAATCAATCAGCATAAGTAGTCCGCGTGATCTGCTGGATGGTTATAATCGCGCCATGACTTATCATTCCCCTATTCGCATCGGCATTCTCGGCGCGGCAAAGATCGTCCCAATGGCGCTCGCTTTCCCTGCACGCAGCGTGCCCGAAGTACAAGTCACTGCCATTGCCGCGCGAGACCCGAAGCGTGCAAAACGATTTGCCCGCCTGTTCGGCATTCCGCGCGTACACAAGACTTATGACGATCTGCTCGCAGACCCCGAAATTGACGCGATCTACAATCCACTCCCTAACAGCCTGCACGCCGAATGGACGATCAAGGCGTTGCGCGCGGGTAAGCATGTGTTATGTGAAAAGCCTTTCGCGTCCAATGCAAGGCAAGCCGTGGAAATGGCAAAGGTCGCAAAGGAAACCGGGCTGGTATTGAGCGAAGCCTTTGCCTACCGCAATCATCCGCTCGCGGCGCGCATGAAAGAGATCGTGGCAAACGAACTCGGCAGGATTCAACACATCGAAGCGCGTTTTTGTTTTCTCCTGGTAAATTTTTTCAGCGTCCGCTATCATTATGATCTGGCAGGCGGCGCGTTGATGGACGCGGGATGTTACCCGGTAAGCATGGTGAGGTATTTGATGAATGCCGAGCCAAAAGTGATGGATGCAAAAGCGCGTCTGATTAAGCCGGAAGTTGACTCTCGGATGGAAGCGCATTTGCAATTCCCTGACGGAATCACTGCCCGCATCGTCTGCGACATGCTCTCGCCGCGGCTGTTCGACTCGTTCCTCCGCGTGAAAAGCGAGGCGGGTGAAATGACTGTCTTTGGTCCGTTCCAGCCATCCTGGTTCCACTGGATGACAGTTCGCACATCGAAAAATATCTGGCGCGGGATCGTCCGTGGCGGGAATATTTACACCCTGCAATTGCGCGCTTTTGTCAATGCCGTACAATCAGGAACCCCGCTAAACACCCCGGCAAATGACGCGGTCAATACCATGCGTGTGATCGATTCGATCTATGAAAAGGCGGGGCTGAGATTGAGAGGGGAGTAGCTACTAATTGACATGGGTCAAATCAGCAGGTAAGATTTTCCAGGCAAATGAGCGAAGAGATCGAAAAGGATTTATCCGTTGAAACTCCATGAACTTGCTTATTTCACGGATAATGTCAAAGCGATGGTAGACTTCTACCGCGGATTGCTTGGCTCGGAGCCCACCGCGCAATCAGACGACATGGCAATCTTCATGTCTGGCGGAACGAAGATATTCATCCATCGCAAATATCCTGCCGCAGAGGGAGAACTTCCGCCCGATAATCACATCGCCTTTGCCGTCGAAGATGTGGATGCAACATGCGATACTTTGATGAAACAAGGGTCGTCACTCGAAGCGCCGCCAAAGGATTACTACTGGGGACGTTCCGCTTATCTGCGTGACCCCGATGGACATATGGTTGAAATAACAAAAGCAGGTTCATAAAAGGAGTTTTGCCATGAAAATCAACAAGATGATGCTCGGCATTCTGGCAGGGACAAGTTTGTTCATCGGCTTCGTGATCATTTCAGTCGCGGTGGGAGCGATCTTCCCCTCCATGCACAAGTTGACCGCGCCGCTGATTTGCAGTGGAGAAGTGCAGGTGGAGTCGATTCAATATTATCCCCCGTCTGGCGGGGTGGGCTGGAAAAATCACATCTACTGTATCGAGCAGAGGGAGCAAAGGGAAATCACGTTTCCCGCAATCGGCGTGACGGGTTTGTTCTATTCAGCGATCACCTTCGTCGTCTTATTATTCCTGGGTAGAAAAGCCGTGGTCTTGCCCGAAAATTTTGGCGAACTCGCCACAGACCTCAAGCCGAAGAAGGCGGGCATGTTTGGCAGTGAGAAGAAAAAGGATGACAGCGCGCTGGAAAGACTTTCTGAATTGAAAAAGATGCGCGACGAGAACCTGATCTCTCAAGTGGAATACGAGAGGAAAAAAGCGGAGATCATGGAGGAGTTGTGAGAGACGAGACCGCGCGATGAGCGCGGCTGTTGTTTTCAGATAAAGTGGTTATAATACATGTGAAATTCATTCAGGAACAACAATGCCAACCGCCCTGCGTATCGGCCCTTATCGCTTTTATTTCTACTCCTACGACTGCAATGAGCCGCGACATATGCATGTGGATCGAGAAAACATCAGCGCAAAATTCTGGCTCGACCCAGTTGTTTCGCTTGAGGAAAACATGGTTACAGTCGAAAGGAATTACGCGATATTGAAAGGATAGCAACAGAGAATTTGGAGGTCTTGAGAAATGAATGGGACACTTTCTGCCATGGTAACACTCGCTCTGCCTAGAATTGTTAGCGCTTCTGTTACCGATGATACGCTCTCAGTAGACATGGAAGACGGGCGCACCGTTTCCGTCCCCATTGGCTGGTTTCCGCGCCTGGCATACGGAACATCGAAAGAGCGAGCCAATGTTCAAATCAGCGGCGCAGACTATGGGCTTCACTGGCCCGACCTCGATGAAGATATAGGCATTGAGGGTTTGTTACTTGGAAAACGCTCCACGGAAAACCCTGATTCCTTTGAAAAATGGCTAAAGGGGCGAAAATAAATCTTAAACAAATCAAGACCGCGCGATGAGCGCGGTCTGTTGTTTTACAGGTTATCTCAGAAATGTCACCCTCCGGCCATTGAAATTTTCACCAAAGGACAGAGAAGGGAAACTATGAAAAACGTTATCAAATCTTGTTTGTTGGTCTGTGCTACCCTATCCATGATTGGATGTAACAGTTCATTTCTCACAGCTCCAACCGAAACACCAACTCCCACTGCAACATTTACACCGACGAGTACGCCAACAAAAACACCAGTCCCTACTAAAACATTAACCACTACTCCTACACCCAATCTGGAATTAGGAAAGACACACATCGTTGCACAGGGAGGCTTCTCATTCCGCTCGCCCATTAGTTATTATGCATCAGTTGACGGCCCGCAGGCTTTTATATCCGATTTGATCCCAAGATTCTTGTTCACGCTTTTTGGCGGTGAATCAACAAAGTCAGAGGAAGAGATCATTGATGAACTCCTTGGCTTGTTTACAAAATCAGGGGATATAGAAATCATTAAAGAATCGTCATACCCTGTTACCATCGCCGGGGTTGAAGGGCTTGCATTTGATATTTCCGGCTCACGCTCCAGTGTGGCTTTGGTGGGTCAAACATTTGCTGTTTTTGTATCTCCTAATCATTTTGTTTTTGGAATCGGGTTCGCAAATGCGGCGGATGCCAATGCGCTTTGGGCTGGAGAAGGATCCATGTCTTTTCACTCTGTGCTTGATTCGATTGAGTACATTGACCCTGAAACCAGCAAGGCATGTCCAACTTCAACTGACAAAACATATGGCTATACCCAGGAAAATGCCATTCGTGTTGGCGATGGCGGAAGTTTCTTTGGCGGACCCGCGCTCGAAAGGGAATATCTCGATAACCTGCGCGGTCCAAACGGTGAAAGGCTTACATATGAACGCACCGGATCCCTTCCCTTTGAAAACACTATTCTTGATGCTTATGTTGTAAGCGGGCTGGCAAATCCAGTAACACTGTATCTTGACATTTACAGCTTTGAGGAATTAAGCGCCCCAGTCGGCTTTGCTTGCATTGGTCCTTTCAACACCGGACAGTGATTCTTATTTATAATCACCCCATCGCCTCAACCAACACAGGAGATTCTCCATGCCCTTCAAACTCGTGTACCCTTCCCGGCAGGAGCCGCAGGGAACGTCCGGGTTACATAACCGCGTCCATTGCGATGCAGCCGTGTTAAGATGGGTATCAAACAAGTCGTTGAAAGCGAGGCGCTGATGAACACAGATTTCAAGATCACATCCGAACAAAAGCAGGCGAACGTTCCTGTGACTGTCTTGCACGTCCGCGGCTGGCTGGACGCGCAAAGCGAGGAACAACTGCTCGAAGCCGCGCGCGCGGCGTATGACGGCGGCTCGCGTTACCTGCTGATCGAGATGGGCGAACTCGATACGCTCACCAGCGCGGGCATGCGCGCCATCCAAAAGGTCTACCAGATGTACACGCTGAAGGAAGATCACTTCAAAGTGGCTCATCTAAAATTATGCAACGCGCCCCCGCAAATTTACAATGTGCTGGGCATCACCGGCTTTTTGCAAAACATTCCCATGTATGAAAGCCTCGAGGACGCGCTCGAATCGTTTGGTAAAGAATAGACTTTATCCGTAATAAGCGAAAACCCTTGTTGGACGCAGATAAACGCTGATTTTCGCTGATACACAAGAATTAATCTGCGTTTGTCTGCGTGAATCAGCGTCCCAAATTAATTTCGGATAATATCTAATAACGAAACAGGCATTTGTGATTGAAGGCTCTTCGGTTTTCCGAGGAGTCTTTTTTCATCCAGCCCTGACTGCCAGTACCCGGCAACCCGCAAACTGGATTGAGCAGGGCAAATACGTTTGTAAACTCCTTGCAAGTCAAAACTTTTGAAAGGGAGGCTACAATTGCGATGGAAGTCTTGTGCGCATGAATGTTCAATACCACCCCAACGCGATCTATCTTTTCATCTCAGCCCTCATTACATTGATTGCATCCTTTATAGCCTGGCGGCGATCCGCGCCGGGCGCTTTCGCGTTGGGCTTGTTACTGCTTTCCATGGCGCTCTGGTCCGGGTCTTACGCCGCGCGGTGGACTGACATTTCAGCGGAAGCAAAGATATTCTGGTTCAATGTCATGTATATTGGCGTCATCGCGGTGCCAGCCTTCTTCCTGATCTTCGCATTAAAAATCACATACAATGAAAGCTGGTTGAAACCGCGCAACCTGTTCCTGCTTTCCATTCAACCCGTCGTTTCACTGTTACTGCTTTGGACAAATAAGTTTCATCATTTGTATTACCTGTCCATCCAGGTGATCGAAAAAGATAACCTGACGCTATTTGATTTTGTACGCGGACCCTGGTATTTCGTGAACGTGGCTTACTCCTACGCAGCCATAGGTATTGCGCTCGCCTTGATCTTCCTGGGCGCGTTGCGTTCAGGTCCTTTGTTCAAGAATCAATACCGCCTGATCCTGCTCGGCTCCATTCTTCCGTGGGTGAGCAATATCTACAATGAAATTAATTTCACTGCGTTGAACGGTCTGGATCTGGCCCCGATCACGTTTGGGGTATCCGGGGTTATCTTTGCCTTCGCCATCCTTCGCACCGGCTTCATGGATTTGATCCCTGTGGCGCGCAGTCACCTGATCGAAAACATGCAGGACGGCGTGCTGGTACTTGATTCACAAAACCGCATCGTGGACATCAACTCTGCCATGGAAAAATTTCTAGGAGGCGAACCCGCTTCTTTATTGGGGAAAAACGCGTCCGATATCCTGAGCGCATGGATGGATAAGACGGATCCTTTATTAACCGGACTCGAATTACAAACCGAAATGAGGATCCCTAAAGACCCGTCTCGTTACCTCGACTTGCGCGTGAGCCCGCTATACGACAAGGACCAGCGCCTGAACGGACGCCTGATCGTCTTCCGCGATGTGACCGAACGCAAGGATGTGGAAAAGAAATTACGCAATGCAAACTACCGACTGCAAACACAGTTGATCGAGATCGGCACACTGCAAAGCCAGTTACGCGAGCAAGCCATCCGCGACCCGCTCACGAACCTGTTCAACCGACGCTATCTCGAAGAAACCCTGGACCGTGAACTGGCGCGCGCGGCGCGCGAGGTCTACCCCGTTTGCATCATTATGATTGATATTGACCACTTCAAGCAGGTGAACGATACCTACGGTCATGAAGCGGGCGATCTTGTTCTGAAGGCGATGGCAGATGTGCTGGCGCAACAAAGCAGGCGCGGCGACTTTGCCTGCCGCTTTGGCGGCGAAGAGTTTGTGATCGTGATGCCCAATATCAATACGGAGATGGCGCGCAAGCGCGCGCAAAATTTACGTGAATCTTTGAATTCATTACGCGTTCCCTATGGCCGCTATGACCTGGCCGCAACCTTTTCGATGGGAATTGCATCCTATCCCGCGAACGGAGACGACCGTGATGTTCTTTTGCGCGCGGCAGACAGGGCAATGTATGCCGCTAAAGACGCGGGACGCGACCACATCCGCTCGTACGACCAGCTCAAAGCAATGGAGGATTGAATTACGAAAAATAAAGTTGTAGTAACCGCCAGTTGACCGACAGATCATAAGCCCCGACACCCAACAATAACAATCCACTCACCACGTTGATCAGACGCGCGCGCATCGCAAATTGACGCGTGATCCAGCGTTGTGCCGCGCCCGAGAGAAACGACAGGGCAAGCAATGGAATGCCAAACCCCATTCCGAACCAGAAGAAGATGTTCAGTTTGCTGAACGCCTCTGCAACGGTAAGGGAAATGGCAAAGATGCTCACTACAAGGGGACCCGAACAAGGCAGCGCAATCGGTCCATAGAGCAATCCGTAAATAAACGCATTGACAAATGGATGCGAAAGCACAGGCGCCTGCACCTGGGGCAAACTCTTGAATGGATTGATATTCAGCAACAGCAGGATTCCAAACAGGATGATGATCAAATCCGCCAGGGGAACAACAATGGACAACGCCCTGCCAATCGAAACGGAAAGCAATGCAATGATCCCGCCCAAAGCAAGCATCATCGTCAAGACACCGGCAAGGACAAAGAACCCGAGCAGATAACGCCCGGGTTTGTTTTGCAATCCCTCCTGCCCGCCGCTGATGTAGGCTAGGAAACCCGGGTATAACGGGAGGACACATGGGCTGGTTGTTGCCAGCAGACCCAAAGAAAGGGAAGTGAGAATTGTTTCCATAAGAAATGTTATGCTCTCCCAGGGTTCGAGACCTCAGGAGAGCCTATAGGCTGTTTAAATGCTTTCATCCAAAAGCGGCTGGATAAAGTTCATCAGATCCTGCGCGCTCTTGATCCCAAACGGGAGAGGATGCGCCACGCCTTTCCGGTCGATCACGAGAATGGGAGTGGAAGGCGGATTGAGAAACTGGTCGCCATACAGGGAAGCAATTTCTCTCGCAATATCCTGGGAAGCAATTGCATACTTCCATGTAAAGCCGGTCTGTTGGACGTACTGTTGAAGGATGCCGGCATCTTCATTGGGATCAATATCGAGCGAGATACTGACAAAATCATCACGGTCACCCACCAGTCCGTGCAGGGATTGTATTTGCTCCTGCTGGGTATAACACTTGGGGCACCAGACTGCCATCATCTCGACCAGCACAACTTTCCCCTTGAAGTCATTGATCGTGAAATTCTGACCCGTGTTCGCATCTGTGAGCGATGCGCTGAACCAGGCCGGTGATTCAACCATAGCCTCCTGGGTTGGTTTATCAATCACGTCAGGCGCGGTGGCATCGTGAGGCGTCGCGGATTCTTCCACGGGCTTGTCTGCCATCGCGTCAGGCGCGGCGCTTCCACAGGCTGAGATCACGAAGGCAAGCAACAAGATCATATTCAGCGGCAAGCTTTTGTATTTCATTCGTTTCTCCTTATTTGAGTCGCCAAAGTGTAGCAAGGCGTCCTTACAAAACGACTGTAAAATCCTTACGAAATTCTGAACACACATTCCGCTCCGCATCACATTGGAGTATGATTTCACCCAATGAACAACAAAACAATCCTTGTCGTGGAAGATGAAGCCAGCATCGCGGAGGTGGTGAGCCTGTATCTCAAGCGCGCGGGGTTCAATGTGCAGATCGCCCCGGACGGAAAGAAGGCGATGAACATCTTCGAACGCCAGATGCCAGACTTCGTGATCCTGGACTTGATGCTCCCCGAAGTGGACGGTCTCTCCCTCACCCGCTGGCTGAGGGACCGTTCCGATGTGCCGATCATCATGCTGACGGCGCGCCGCGAAGAGATTGACCGCATCGCGGGGCTCGAAATGGGCGCGGACGATTACGTCGTCAAGCCGTTCAGCCCGCAGGAGTTGGTGAGCCGCGTTCGGGCGGTGATGCGCCGCCTCGGACGGGATCAGGCTGAGGCTGAGAATGAGCGCAGTTTATCCTTCGACAATTTATCCATCGAGCCGCGCAGTCGCGTCGTAAAAGTCAAAGAGTCGGAGGTTGAATTGACCGCAAAGGAGTTCGACATGTTGTACCTGCTGGCGCGGCATCCCAAACAGGTTTTTACGCGCGAACAATTGTTGGAGCGCGTGTGGGGCGGCGCGCAATATATTGACCCTGGCACCGTGACCGTGCACGTGCGCCGCTTGCGCGAAAAGATCGAAAACGATGCCTCGAAGCCCGCGCGGTTGCTCACCGTGTGGGGCGTTGGTTATAAATTTGAGCCATAAATCGGAGCCACAGAGCGCACTGAGACTCTGAGAGAAAAACTCAAATTCTCTGTGATCTCTGTGGCAAAATCTTTTATGAAAACGACCCTCTCCCAAACCACAATGCCCGCCCGATTATTAATCGGCGTCGCCATCATCCTCGCCATCTCGCTGGCATTCTTTGCCCTGCTCATGTTGCCGCCCTTGAAGGAACTTGGGTTGATGGCATTGTATCTGAGCATCACGGCGCTGGTTTCAGCGCTGGCGGGATACGTTGCCTATCGCCTCGGGTGGATCAACTTCTCGCCCGCGTTGCGTTGGACGCTGCTCGGCGGATACGCGCTGGCAAGCATCCTTACTTTTTTCAACGTGTGGTTCTCGGCGCAAATGATGTTCGCCAGCGAGCATGATCTTTTGCTTGCCATCGTTTTACTTGTATTCGCAAGCGGAATGGCGATGGTGCTTGGGTATTTTCTTTCCAGCACGATCACCGAGCGGATTCACCTGCTCAAAGGCGCGGCGGAAAAACTTGCGCAGGGGGATTTGAAAACGCGCGTCGCTGTGAGCGGGCGTGATGAGGTTGCCGCGCTCGCCGAAACATTCAACCAGATGGCGGAGCAACTGCAAACCGCGGACCGAAGGCAACGCGAACTCGAAAGCCTGCGCCGCGACCTGATCGCCTGGGTCAGCCATGATTTGCAGACTCCGCTCACTTCGATGCGCGCAATTTTGGAGGCGTTATCGGATGGAGTCGTGGAAGATCCTGAAACCGTGAAACGATATTTGCACACCGCGCAACGCGACGTGCGTTCGCTTTCCTCCTTGATTGACGACCTCTTCCAAATGGCGCAACTCGACGCGGGCGGCTTTCCGCTCAACAGCGCGAGCGCCTCGCTCAGCGATTTGATCTCGGATACGCTCGAAAGTTTCACCGAGCTTGCAAAACAACAGGAAATTTCTCTTGAAGGCAATGTTGACTCTGATGTTGACCCCGTTCACATGGATACCCAAGCCATCGGGCGCGTACTCAATAATTTGATCGGCAACGCGTTGCGGCATACAACGGGTCAGGGCAGGGTCAGCGTGTGGGTGCGGCGGTCAACCCAGGGCGTGGAAGTGACCGTGAGCGACACTGGCGAAGGCATCCGCACGGAAGACATCCCGCACATCTTCGAACGATTTTATCGCGGCGAAAAATCCCGCAACCGAGTCACGGGCGGCGCGGGCTTGGGACTCGCGATTGCGCGCGGCATCGTGCAGGCTCATGGGGGTGATATTCGAGTTGAAAGCGAATCAAACAAAGGCACACAGTTCACTTTCCATATTCCATAAAACGTCCCGCAGGTTTTTCTGCGCAGCGCGAATAAATAGACCTCTTGCATAAGTAAGTACAATCAGCCGCAGAGCACACTGAGACCTTGAGAAAAACCTCTTAAAACTCATTTTCTCTGTGATCTTATTATCCCAGAATGGGACTGTGGCGAAAAAGACTTTCGCAAGAGGTCTAATCAATCAAGCCTGCGGGACGGTGATTCGAAACCCTTAAGATCTATTTATTATTATGTAATCTTTTCGTAAGGAAGTTTCCTTACAATAACTGCATCAAGGAGACTGACCATGAAACGAATTCTTTTTGGACTGCTTGCCATCATCCTTTTTGGATGCGCGCCTCAGCAAAGCGCATCCCAACCTCAAGCGGACTCTGCCATGCCAAAACTCGCTTCACTACCGGACCTGGGACCTGCTCCCGAACTAACGAACGATACCTGGCTGAATGTGGATGCGCCTTTGCGAATCGCAGACCTGCGCGGAAAAGTCGTCATCGTCGAAATGTGGACGTTTGGCTGAATTAATTGTCTGCATGTAATTCCCTCGTTGAGGGAGTGGCACAGCAAGTATGCAAGTGCAGGACTCGTCATCATCGGCAATCACTATCCAGAATTTTCGTATGAAGAAAATCTTGACAACCTGAAAAATGCAATTGCCGAAAACGATATTCAATATGCCGTCGCACAGGATAACGATGGAGCGACCTGGCGTTCTTATCGCAATCATTACTGGCCCACGTTGTACCTGATTGATAAACAGGGACACATCCGCTACGTGCACATCGGCGAAGGCGGATACAGCGAAACCGAAGAAAATATCAAGGCATTGTTGGAAGAGACGTATTAACAAATGTCGTTGCGAGGAGGGCTGGTGGTCGAGTAGCCCTGAGCGATTTTGCGAAGGGCGTATCGAGACCCTGCCCGACGAAGCAATCTCCTCGCATAGTTGGGGATTGCTTTGGGCGGAAGACCACCGCCCTCACAACGACATGAAGATTAGGAAAAACCATGAACAATAAATTCAATTCCGTCCCAGTGAAATCATCCGAGATCACGCCGTATTCACAATACATCACAAGGCGCGATTTTCTCAAAGCCGCGGGCATCGTGACTGGGTCCGCAATCCTGGCCGCGTGCGCCCCCGGCGGATCGCCCGCGACGGAGGAAGTCTTGCAACCCACCTCAGGCATCACCGATGAGTTGGGCGACCCCGCGAACTCCTTTGAAGATATCACCAACTATAACAATTATTATGAATTCACCACAGATAAAGAGGGGGTCGCGCCGTTATCCAAAGATTTCAACGCCAGCCCGTGGACAGTTGAAGTGTCTGGCATGGTCAACAACCCGAAGACCTATGGCATCGAAGACCTGCTCGGCAAGTTCCCGCAGGAGGAACGCGTTTATCGTTTGCGCTGTGTCGAAGCGTGGAGCATGGTCATTCCGTGGACGGGTTTCCCGCTTGCGAGTCTGTTGAAGGAAGTGGAACCAACCTCCGATGCGAAGTATGTTCGCTTTGAATCTGTGCTTCGCCCCGAAGAAATGCCGGGGCAATCCAGCCCGTTCTATCCGTGGCCCTATCAGGAAGGCTTGCGCGTGGATGAAGCGATGAATGAACTTGCCATTCTCGGAACCGGTTTATACGGTCAGCCCATGCCGAATCAAAACGGCGCGCCCATTCGACTCATCGTCCCGTGGAAGTACGGATTCAAATCCATCAAATCAATTACCAAGATCGAACTGACCGATGAACAGCCTTCCACGTTGTGGAACTCAGTTGGACCCAATGAATACGGTTTTTATTCCAACGTGAACCCGGAACGTTCGCACCCGCGCTGGTCGCAGGCATCCGAACGCCGCATCGGCGAATTGAGCCGCCGCCCCACGCTGATGTTCAATGGATACGCCGAACAGGTCGCGTCCTTGTATGAAGGCATGGATTTGATTGAGAATTATTAAACCTGCTCTCGCCGCCGTCCTCGGCGGTGAATATAAAAGCGAGCGCCGTCCACAGGATGCTTCGCAAAGGACGCGCTCTGAGCAATTGATAACAACAATGAAAACCCTCTTCACCCGCTATACCCCTCTTCAAATCGCCATGCACCTCTACGCATGGTCTGCTCTGGTGTTCATCATCTTCGATATCATCACGGGCAACATTTCCGCCAACCCGATTCAGGAGTTGGAACAACGCACAGGGCGTCATGCCATCACATTGCTTGTGCTGTCCATCGCCTGCACGCCGCTCAACACCCTCTTCAAGTGGAGCGAACTGCTCAAACGCCGCCGCGCGCTGGGGTTGTACGCATTCATGTATGCGACCATTCACATCATTATCTTCTTCAACCTCGATTACGGACTCGCCTGGAGTCTCATCATTCAAACCATCTTCGAGAAGCCTTATATCGTTGTGGGACTCATCGGCTTCCTGATGCTCATCCCGCTGGCGATGACATCGTTCGACGTTTGGAAAAAACGCCTCGGCAAAAATTGGAAGCGATTGCATCAAACCATTTACCTTATTGTGCCATTGCTTCTGTTGCATTACGCATGGGGCAAAAAAGGCGACTTCTTCGCCCTGCAAGGGGAGATCATCCGCCCGCTGATTTACACACTCATTGCTGTCATTCTCCTCATCATGCGGATTCCACCCATACGGAGATTCCTCGCTTCACTGCCCAGCCGGATCCTGCTTAGGTTCAAAAAGCGGGGTCCACAATCGGAAACGACTACCTCTAACTTGTAGAGCGAGATAGTATCTCATACGCATCAAGCTAAGGGCAGAGCAAGTTGCGCCAATTGAGAGTAAGCATTAGGTTGTTGACGCCGTTTCTGCTTGAGGGAAAATCGTGCGACGCGGAGTAAAAAATCATCGAGGGTCTTCGCCA
>Ga0247727_10010408_pt1 | contig 16492 bp, 12 predicted proteins | sample WisWelCaveWW1625_FD_202498 | JGI IMG/M metagenome (GOLD analysis project Ga0247727, IMG submission 202498) | Biofilm microbial communities from Wishing Well Cave, Virginia, United States - WW16-25 | ecosystem: Environmental > Aquatic > Deep subsurface > Groundwater > Cave microbial mat | place... | reverse complement strand
CAGCGGTAAAAATGTGGGTAATGACAAGGATGCCATCTTGTCCCACGCTCAATTAGTAAATTCACTGGCTCAATGTCTGTTCGAGTCTCTCCAATCGAGCGATCAGACGCGGAATGGTCGCCAGCAAAGTGTGAGCGGCGGCCTCGCTGGAAGAGCTTCCCTTTGAATCAATGAACAGTTCGCCGACCAGCCGGTCAAGCTGTTTCACGTCCCGGAAGATCGCCTGTGTTTGCGTGGACCAATTGTCGGCAGTCGAGATTATCTCGCTGCTGGAAGCCGGTTCGCCTGAGATTTCAGTCAACACCGGCGTGAGCAGGATTCTCAGTCGCCGGATGCGCGCCGGCGCGTTGCCCGTGGGTGTTGACCATCCGGTCGAGCCGCTCTCGATCCGCCGGGCTGAGCGATTCCTGCTCAGCCGTTGTGTAACGTTCCGCCAGGCGGCGCATCGCCCAACTCTCGGCCATCGCCGCCGAGCAGAGCGAAACAGCCTCGTTCGACAATTGCGCGACGGCGGCATTGATCCGCGCGGCATCCGTGGTCGCCAGCCGGCGCTCGAAGTGCCGCGCCAGTTTCCGCTGGAAGCTCCGGCGGGCTTCAGTCGCGGACTTTTCGCTCTCCGTCACCTTGTCGTAACACATTTTCCAGAATCCAGATGTTACCGGAAACTTCCATAATTGGAAGAATGAGACGGTCAGCGGCTAATGCCAATTCCATGGTTCTGACATCTTCCATAATCATCTGACTGGGACTATTAAAGGCTGTGACTCGGAACGGTTCGCCCGCGGGCTGGCCCGCCACCGGATCGAATCGGATCCCCCAAACGTTGAAAAAGCCGGTTCGATTGGAAATGAAGTAGAGCATTCGCCCGTCCGGCGACCAACGTGGTTTGTCGTCAAAGTTGCGACCTTCGGTGATGCGCTTCCACTCACCGCCCGCAGCCGGAATGACGTAGATGGTCGAGATTCCGGCTTGATTCATTTTGGCTGTGCAGAAACTGATCCAACGGTCATCGGGAGAAAACCGCGCCTGGTAAAGATTCTCGTCCGGGTGTGAGGTGATCACGCGCATTTGCGCTTCAGCATGCGGAGCAGCCGACACCGGAATCATGCCGAACAACCGGCGCGCCGGCGTACCGCGCATGAATCCCACCAGTATCCACGCGCCGTCGGTGGACCAATCCCAGGTCGGCTCGACCAGCGGACCCGCAGTCGTGAGCACCTGCTCATCCCTACGATCTACGGACAGTAGAGCTATGTCCCAACTATTCTGCGCGCCTGCTGATTTGGCGGCATACACTCGGTTGTAGGCCAGCCACTTACCATCACGCGACCAGCGTGGCGACGCACGAGTTAAGTCATCGGTTATCAATATGGCTTCCTGTCCATCCGGGAGTGATTTCACCCGTAGTTCCCGCTTCCCGGCGCGGCTGGTCACAAACGCGAGCTTGCGGCCATCCGGAGTCAGATCGGGAAAGTAGGCATCCATCCCGGCTTCGGTGATTGGCTGACCGCTGTCCTTGACTTGTCCTGTCACAGCGCTGAATTGGAACGACCAGAGACGGGTGTGTTCAGTGCGCGAGGTAAAGGCCAGTTTCTTGCCGTCCGGAGAGAGCGCGATGTTGGTATCCAGGCCAGCGCCTGTGGTCACACGTTCCGGCCCGCCTATCCAGCGCAGGCTGTCCGGCTCCACGGTCACTTTCCAGAGGTTTACCACACTCGCGGAAAATCCCTCGAAGTAAAGCGCATCTCCACTAGCCGCCCATTGGAAATTGGCGAAACTGACCCGCGCTTCTTTCAACTGTTCAGTGACCATCGAGGCGTATTCAGATCGGACAGGTTCGCCACCCGCCAGCGGAACGGTCCAGAATCCTTGTCCTTGTTGAAGGTGATTCCCCCACAGCGAGATCCGCTTGCCATCAGGATGCCAGGCCGCACGGAACGAGTTGAATTCGGTGAGAAATTCGGTCAGGACCTCGCGTGGCGGCTTCCCATCAAGCTCCACTAAGTAGAGTTTGGGAATCTCAGCCGTGTTGTTGCGCAGGATGGAGCTGTAAAAAAGAATCTGCGTCCCGTCCGGCGACCAGCGCGGACGATACCCGAAAGAGGCAACCTTGTGTTCATCCCCGCCCAGTACCGGAATCACGTATAAGCCTCCGCCCGGGCGCTCGGAACGGAAGACAATGCGATTGCCCTCCGGAGCCCAGTCCGCCTGCCAGTCGTGCGCGGGAGATGTCGTGACGCGCACAGGGTTGCCTGCGCCGGCGGGTTGCACCCAGATGTCGAAGTTGCCGGAACGATCCGAACTGTAAGCGATCATGCGTCCGTCGGGCGCCCAGGTCGGTTCACTTTCCAGACCGGGGTCAAACGATAATTGCCAGAGTTTGCGGGGCAAGGAGGGCTGTGTCTTGGGAGGAAGCTGGGAAACCACAAACGAAGTAATTACCCCTGCCATCAGGACGATCAGAACCCCGACCAGGACCCGCTTGTAAGATCGAAGCCGGCTGATTAGTCGTTCATCGGGTATGGCGGGAAGCGGCAGGGAGTCAGGCAGCTTGCTGGCCTCGCTGATCGGATGCCCATTCGCTCCTTCCGGCGCCGGTTCAATATCAACGCCGTTCGCCTTCGCTCTTTCCGTGACGGTCGCCACAAAACGATAGCCACGCCCGGGAATCGTGGCAATGTACCGCGGCGCATCCAGGTGGTCATCCAGGGCCTTTCGCAACGCGGAAACTGTCCGCGCCAGATTGTTCTCTTCGACCACCGTGTCAGGCCAGACTTCCTTCAGCAGTTCATCCTTCTTCAGCACCTCTCCCTGATGCCGGATCAGCGCCAGCAGCACCTCAAAGGCCTTCAACCCAATCGGCACAATTTCTCCATCCCGTAGCAGGACGGCTTTCGCCGCATCCACGGCATACGGGCCGAATTCGTAGCGCCTTACGCTTCTTTCCTCCTTAACGCCTTCCATCTCTTGCATATCCATTGCTTTTCAGCTTTTTTTCAACCGAAGAATATTTTTTTCAGAATATTTACAGCCAACAGCCAAAGACATTCAGGGCTGCCAACGAGTATTCTTCAGGCGAGACTGAAAATTATAAACCGCAATCACAAAACAAGCGAGCATCAAGCTGGGGTGAAATCAATAGTGGTGGGGCTTCCGGCCCCACCACATTAGAACTCGCGTTTCACATTTCAAAACAACTCACAATTCCAATCCGGGCAGGCGGGATTTTGGCGCGCTCAGACGCGCAGGATCGCGCGATCAGGAAGAATCGGCAACCCAATATCGTGCATCGTTTGTTCGTCACAACGCGGCGGCACGAATTTCACCAGTGACGAGGAAGATAGTTTATGCGACTCACAATACTTTCCGTTTTGCTCGTTGCGCTTTGCGCAGGAACAGGTTTGGCTCAAACCACCAGCGGCTCGATTACCGGAACGGTCGTTGATCTACAACAATCCGCTGTTGCAAAGGCAACCGTGACCATTTCCGAAGAGGGAAAGAGCTATTCCCTGACTGCCACTACGGATAGTGATGGGCGGTTTGTTTTTCCAATTGTTCCGCCGGGAACATACACTCTCAACATTGAAGCCGCAGGCTTCAAAAAACAGGAACGCAAAGGCATTACGCTTATTTCAAACGACAAACTGTCGCTGGGCAATCTGAGCCTGGAAGTGGGAGCCGTCAGCGAAACGGTCACCGTTACTACCGAAGCTACCCTGATCCAAGCCGATAGCGGTGAGCGGTCATTCGCCATTCAGGGCGAACAGATTCGCAACATAGGTGTTAAAACCCGAAGTTACATCAATCTTGCGACCCTGGCTCCGGGCGTCGTGGCCAACGGCGCCGGAGATGGCAACAGCAGCGGCACCACCGGCTTGAGCGTTAATGGCGCGCGCCTGAATTCGAACAATGTCCAGATTGACGGCATCACCAGCGTTGACACGGGCAACAATTCAGAGCTTTCCCGAATTCCGCTTGATGCGGTCGGCGAATTCAAGCTCCTGACTTCCACTTACCAGCCTGAGTATGGTCGTTCATCCGGCGCTCAATTTATTGCGACCACCCGGAGCGGTTCCCAGGATTTTCACGGTTCAATCTACTTTTATCGCCGCCATACAGGGATAAATGCGAATACGTTTGACAATAATCGAAATAATCGCTCACGACCGATCACGGATCAAGATGATAAGGGTTACTCAATCGGCGGACCGATCTATATTCCGAAGTTCTTCAATAAAGAAAAGAAGAAGCTGTTCTTTTTCCTGAATCAGGAATGGACGCCGCGCATAACCCCTAATTCAGCGCAAAATGTTCGCGTGCCGACTGCGCTTGAGCGGGCAGGTGATTTCTCGCAATCGCGTGACAGCAATGGAAACCTTTTCCCGTACATCAGGGACTACACATTAAACCTGCCGTGCAATGCGTCTAACACGAGCGGATGTTTTGCGGACGGTGGTGTGGTGGGAAAGATTCCGGCAAACCGGTTTTATTCCCTGGGGCAAAGGATCCTGAATTTGTATCCTTTGCCAAACACCACGGGGTCGAATTTCAACTATACGACCCAGCGCTCCAATGATACCAAAGAGCGAAACGACACGGTTCGCATTGATTATAACTTCAATGACAACTGGAGAGTTTATGGCCGGGTGCTCAATAACGATACTGTCTCATTGGCGCCGTACTCCGGGCTTGGATTTATCCTTGGTGGAAACTTGCCTGATTATGGGTTCAGGAATAATACCCCGAGAATCAGCTATTCCGGCACTGTCAACGGAACGCTTAGCCCGACAATGGCGATTGAATTGACCTATGGTTTCAGTAAGAACAAGATCGAGGCCAGAACGGAGAGCGGCACCTACACGAGGACAGCAACCGGGCTTAGCGCGCTACCGATAATTTATCCAAATGCCGTTCAAGAGGACCTTCTGAGTCAGCTTGCTTATACCGGCAGACTGGCCAGCACCCCGAGTTATAGGGTTGGAAATGGTCCGTTTCTCAATTTGAACAGGACTGATAATATCGCTGGAAGCCTTTCCAAAATTTGGAGGAATCATGTCATTAAGTTTGGCGGCTTCTATGAAAATGCCATTAAGAAGCAAACAAATAGGGTCAATTTCAATGGCTTTATCAATTTTGGAGATTCCGCCAATAACCCGTTTGACACGCAGCAGGGATTTTCGAACGCTCTGACGGGGGTTTACCAAAACTACACTCAAGCGTCAGCAGCAGGGAATGGCCGGTACAAGTACACAAACCTCGAAGGGTATGTTCAGGATAACTGGAAATACTCCAGCCGTTTGACATTCGATTATGGAGTTAGATTGTCATGGTATCCGCCTGCCTATGATACTACCGGCGAGGCTTCCAATTTTGATCCTAAACAGTGGGATCCTTCAAAGGCGTCGCTATTGTATGTGCCGGTTTGCCTCGGCAATCCACGACCGGCAACTTGCACAGGCGGTAGTCAAACCTCCATCCGGCGGGCGGTGGATCCCCGAATTCTGGCTTCAGGGACTCCATTGACCCTGGCAAATACGCTGCTGGATACTGTTTTCGTAGGTCGAATTGTTCCCGGGACTGGCAGCCTTTCAAATGGGCTTTCCCTGGCTGGAAATAATGGAATTCCCAGCAAATTAACCAAAGATCAAGGGCTTCTTATCGGCCCAAGAGTGGGTTTCGCGTATGACATTACCGGAAAACACGACTTAATCCTCCGTGGCGGTTTTGGGATATTTTATGATCGTCCACAAGGCAATCTTGTTTACGACTATAACGAAAATCCGCCAACGACAATTTCAAACATCCTGGATTTTGGCCTGCTTCAAAATCTAAGCAGCAGCATAGCAACTTCCACATTTAACCCGCCAAGCATCAAGGCGATCGAGCTTGATGCAAAAATACCCTCGACCAACTCCTACAATCTGGGCATCCAGTACAAGCTACCTTTTGATGCTGTGCTGGATGTTGCGTATGTAGGTTCACAGGGGCACCATCTGCCGCATGCTCGCTCGATAAACTCGACTCCCTTCGGTTCGGCATTTTTGCCGCAGAATCAGGACCCGACCAGAACAACCACTCCGACATTACCGGGAGGAAGCGCGCTTCCCTTCAATCTCTATCGTCCATTCAGGGGATATGCCGATATCACTTTGACCGAGTTCAACGAAAATTCGAACTATCATTCACTGCAGATTTCCGGTAACCGTCGTTTTTCGAAAGGGCTGCTTTTGAGCGCAAACTACACTCTCAGCCGGGCAAGGGGTGTGTCAACGGCTGATCAGAATAGCGCAAGGATCGACAGAAATACCCGGATCGATTACGGACGTCTGGGGTTCGACCGCACCCATAACTTTGTTTTTAACTGGGTCTACCAACTTCCAAAGCTGACAAAGAACCGATACCTCGGCTATGCGGCCAATGACTGGCAGCTTTCAGGCATTTACCGTTATCAATCCGGAGAACCGGAACTGGTTACTTGTGGCATCACCGGATACAGCACGGTGAATCTGACCGGATCATCCAGCGGCAATGCTCCGCGATGCGTGCTGATTGGCGATCCGAACGATAAAAGCAACAACAGTGAATTTCGCCGGTTTAACATTGCTGCTTTTCAGTCGCCAAGCGTAGGCAGCCAGGGTCTGGAAACCCAGCGCGACAAGCTGCTGGTGAATGCGCCTCCGATCAACAATTGGGATCTTTCGCTCTCCAAGAAACTCTACTTGTGGGAAAAGGTTCGGATTGAAGCCCGGCTTGATGCTTTCAACGCGTTGAATCATGCCCAGGGCGGATTCTTCAACTTTTTTAGCGCGAGTTATACCGCTCCGGGAAGCGCTACGCTGGTTGCCAATAATGCCGCAAATGCGACAACGAATCGAACCGGTTACGGCGCGATCAGCGGGTATCGTCCGAATCGCACCATGCAATGGATGCTGCGGTTCGAGTTTTAAGGCTGTAAGCGAATTTAAGTTTCAACTTGGTGACTGCCTCAATTGATGAAAATTCTACTGACTTTGGTTTCCATTCTTAGCATGCTTTTGATCGGGAAAAGCGCGCCTGAACCTCTTGCGCGTCGGGCCGACTGGAAACTGGTTTGGGCTGATGAATTTCATTACCAGGGGCTGCCAGACCCAAAGAAGTGGGAATACAAAGTTGGCGGTGATGGCTGGGGCAATAACGAACTTCAGTATTACACCTCCGGCAAGTTAACCAATGCGCGGGTCGAGCATGGCAAACTTATTATCGAAGCCCACAAGGAAAAAATAAATTCCAATAACTATACCTCGGCTCGTTTGGTGACCGCCGGAAAAGGCGACTGGACTTATGGGCGCTTTGAAATCCGGGCCAGGCTTCCGGCTGGTCGTGGGACCTGGCCGGCCATTTGGATGTTACCGTCGAAGACAACCTATAGTGATCGTTACTGGCCGGATAATGGCGAGATTGACATCATGGAACACGTCGGTTTCGATCCGGGAGTAATTCACGCCTCGACTCATACCAAGGCGTATAACTGGCCCAGGAAAAATCAGAAAACCGCCACGCTGAATGTGGCGGACGCGCAAACGGCTTTCCATGTCTACGCGCTGGAATGGAGTGCGGAAAAAATCGATATCTACATTGATAAAACCAAAGTCTTCAGCGACAAGAATGAAGGCTCCGGCTGGGAAGCGTGGCCTTTTGATCAGAACTTCCATCTGGTCTTGAATCTGGCAATCGGTGGATTTTGGGGCGGAGCCAAAGGCGTTGACGACGCGATTTTCCCGCAGCGAATGGAGATTGACTTCGTCCGTGTTTATCAGTAGGGAAAACAGCACGGAGCCCAAAAATGATAATCATCGAGTCTTATGCCCTGGCAGTCGTGATGTGTTTTATCACCATGCTCTGCTGGGGTTCGTGGGCGAATACACAGAAACTTGCCAGCCAGGAATGGCGCTTTCAACTCTTCTACTGGGACTATGCCGTCGGTGTGCTCTTGCTCGCGCTGCTTCTGGCGCTGACGATGGGAAGCATGGGGTCTGCCGGGCGCAGTTTCCTGCCTGACCTCGAGCAGGCCGGCGGTGAGGCGTTGTGGTCGGCTTTTTTGGGCGGAGTGATTTTCAACTTATCGAACATTCTTTTGGTCGCGGCAATTGATATTGCGGGAATGGCAGTGGCTTTCCCCATCGGCGTAGGTCTGGCGCTCGCGCTGGGAGTTGTTACCAATTACGCCGCTGCTCCGGTTGGCAATCCCTACTTGCTGTTCGCCGGTGTTGCGGCAGTGGTCGTGGCGATCATTGTGGACGCGCTGGCTTACAAAAAACTGCCCTCACAGGGAAAGAAGATCTCTCGCCTTGGAGGCGTACTTTCGATCATGGCCGGTGTGCTGATGGGCTTTTTTTATCGCTTCGTCGCGGCTTCGATGTCCACCGATTTCGTCCATCTTGAAGCGGGCAAACTAAGCCCCTACACGGCTGTGGTCATTTTCTCGGTGGGCTTGTTTCTCTCGAATTTGGTGTGGAACAGCATCGTGATGGTGAGGCCTTTCGTTGGCGAGCCTGTTTCTTATCGCGACTACTTCAGCAAAGGAAACGCGCGCTTGCACGGGATAGGCATCCTTGGGGGAATGATCTGGGGACTCGGAATGTCTTTCAGCATCATTGCATCGGGAGCCGCGGGGTTTGCCATCTCCTACGGTTTGGGACAAGGCGCAACGATGGTCGCCGCCTGCTGGGGCGTCTTCGTGTGGAAGGAATTCAAGCAAGCCCCTGCCGGCACGAATCGTTTACTCGCGTTGATGTTTGCGTCCTTCATCGTTGGCCTGGGATTGATCATCTTCTCGAGATTTGCCTGAGTGAGGCTTGGCTATGCAAAAAATCGTCGTAGTCGGCAGTTCCAATACCGACATGATTATCAAGATGCGGAGAATCCCCAAACCCGGCGAGACCATCATCGGTGGGGAATTTGCGATGGCGGCGGGCGGGAAAGGCGCGAATCAGGCTGTGGCCGCAGCGCGCTCCGGTGGACAGGTGACCTTCATCGCCCGCGTCGGCAATGATTTGTTTGGTGAACAGGCAATCAAAGGTTTTGCCGACGACGGCATCAATGTCGACAATGTCATCAAAGATGAAAACGCACCTTCGGGAGTCGCGCTTATCTTTGTCGGCGGTGACGGAGAGAACAGCATCGGTGTGGCCTCCGGGGCGAATGCGAAGTTGTCAGCGGAGGATATTGAAAAGGCGCGAGAAGTTATTTCTTCAGCGGGAGTTTTTCTCATTCAGTTGGAAACGCCGATGGAGACCGTTAAAGCAGCGGTGCAACTCGCTGCTCACGGGGCGCGGGTGATACTAAATCCCGCGCCAGCGCAACCGCTCGACGATGAAGTTCTGCGACACGTTTCAATTCTCACGCCCAACGAATCGGAAGCGGAATTGCTGACGGGCGTGCCCATTGAAAATGAGGAGGCCGCGGCAAAAGCCGCCACGGCGCTTCGTGACCGGGGAGTGGAAACAGTGCTGATCACTCTCGGAGCACAAGGAGTGTTTGTCGCCAGCGATGATTTTTGCGGGATCGCCCCTGGCTTCAGCGTCACACCCGTGGATACGACAGCGGCTGGTGACGTATTCAACGGTGCTCTGGCGGTGGCGCTGGCCGAGCAAAAACCATTGCGCGAGGCGGTGCGCTTTGCCAATGCGGCAGCGGCTCTCTCGGTAACCAAATTGGGCGCTCAACCCTCCGCGCCCTATCGCCTGGAGATCGAAGCGTTTTTATCAACAAGGTAGAAAAATATGCGAACACGAATCGTCCTTGCGGCATCACTGATCCTTATTGCCAGTATTGTCTTGCAAGCTGCCAGAGCAAAGCACGGCGGCGTTGTAAAGGCGCGCAGCCTGTCGCGTCAGGCGCTCGAAGATAAAATTCGCGGCGGCTGGGCCGGGCAAATGATCGGCGTTTCATTCGGCGCGCCGACCGAATTCAAATCCAACGGCAAAATCATCGAAGGCGAGATCCGATGGAAACCGGAGATGGTCTCGAATGCGATTTTTCAGGACGACCTGTACGTCGAGATGACTTTTACTGAAGTGATGGATCGCGTCGGACTGAACGCGACGATCGAGCAGTACGGCGAAGCTTTCAAGGATTCAAAGTATCACCTCTGGCATGCGAACGCGGGCGCGCGACGCCTGCTCAACCAGGGCATCAAGGCTCCGTGGTCGGGGCATCCGAAATACAACATTCACGCGAACGACATTGATTTCCAGATCGAATCCGACTTCATCGGGATGATGACGCCGGGCTTGCCCCAGGAAGCGAACAAGTATGCCGACCGCGTCGGTCACGTCATGAATTACGGCGACGGCGTGTATGGCGGAATGTTTTTCGCGGGGATGTACGCGGCGGCCTTCTTTGAAAACGATCCGCGCACGGTGGTCGAGTTGGGATTGAAGAGTATTCCGGCGCGGAGCGGTTATGCGAAGATTATTCGTGACGTGCTTGATTGGTCGGCGCGGCATCCTGACGACTGGAAAAAGACCTGGCAGTTGCTCAAGGACAAGTGGGACAAGGATGACCCCTGCACCGACGGCGCGATTGCCCCGTTCAATATTGACGCACGCCTGAACGGCGCACACGTCGCGCTTGGGTTGTTGTATGGCAAAGGCGAATTCACCCGGACAATAGATGTTTCCACACGTGCCGGTCAGGATTCCGATTGCAACCCTTCGAGCGCGGCAGGCGTGCTGGGCGTGATGCTGGGCTACAGCAAGATTCCTGATGAATGGAAATCCGGCATCGCCGCCATCGCGGACAAGAAGTTCGACTACACCAACTACTCGTTCAATACGATCACTGAATCCACGGTCAAGCGCGCGCTGCAAGTCATCAAGATGGCGGGCGGCAAGGTTACCGATGCTGAAGTAATCGTCCCGCCGCAGGAACCCAAACCCTGGAAACTGGAGCAGTGGAATCCGGGCATACCCGACAAGCTCATCAAATTCGATGACGCGGCCTGGCAATGGAAAGACGCGTGGGAGGATGAAACGCAGGGCAAGGACAAAAAGATTATCGGCAAAGCGGCGAACAGCGCGGGCGCGGAAGTCTCGCTCAATTTCAATGGCGTGGCCCTGGCGCTGGTCGGCCCATTATCGCAAGCAGGGGGACGCGCCGATATTTACCTTGATGGCAAAAAGGCCGGGCAGTTGGATGCCTTTATCAGCGAACACACACACGACAACGCGCTGTGGCACGTTTACGGCCTCAAACCCGGCGCGCACACCGTCAGAATCGTGGTGCGCGATGACGCCGATGCGCGCTCGAAGGGAAAGCGGATCGTGATTCAGCGCGCCATCGCATATCGGGCGGCATGACTGGCTCAGGAAAAATCAGAAAAATGTCGATTTCGGCACGTTTCATCTCGAGCCAAAAATAGATAACACTTTGAAGGCAAGGGAATGACAGCAAGGGAATCACAGTTCTGGCCAATCGTCTTTATTCCTTTGCCTTGATTCCCCTGCCTGATGGCGCCAACTGTTACCTGGCCCATAAAACTTGCCGTTAGTTGAACCGGTTATTTCACGGTGAAGACTTTGGTCTGCGGGAAGAAAGCGAACCAGCCGAACCAGTAAGCCAGATGACCGCCGAGGCGCGGCAGCTTTTCGCCTTCTTTTGAAATCAACGCATCTTCGGTCGCGCGCCAGACAACCCGGCGCTCGTCACTCAACTCATCCTTTGCCTTGCCGGGTTTGAAAGTGTGGTTGGCGATCATCTTTAAGTTTCATTGCTCCGGCGCCGATCACCCGGCGGCTCTTGCGCTCCTGCAAGAACGCCACCGCGCGCAGGTTCTCCGGCTTCCAGCCTTTCGCCAACGTCACGTTTGTCTCCGACGAAAATGACGCGTCCTGCTTTGCTTCCGCGCTGCTGATGAGGCCGAGATACCTGACCACGGTCCTGTGATTCAGTCTGCGCCCGGTGTTCTCGCCGCGTGTGACGTTCGACGACAGATCGCTTTCGGTGACCGTCAACAGCAGATCAACCGTGTCGCCGGCGGCCACTGCCGGAAGGTTATTGGCGCGCATCTGCAACGAAACTGTATCCGCGGCTTTTCGGGCTGGCGTGATTTGTACGTCGGCTTTGGGCGCGCGCGCGGCGTTCGTGATGGCGGCCACCGCTTTGTTCTAGTTGCTGCCGACAAACTCCGCACGCCCGTCCACCACCATCTGCGGCGTGTAAACGCCGTCGCGCCCGAAGGCTTCCGCGTACGCGCCCTGCCGCTCGCTGAAGGCTGGTGAAGAGAACGGGTCAGACCAACCGATGTAGTTCCAGTAATCAACGTGTTCGCCGAGCGCGATGATTTCCGCGCCTTCCACCGGCTGCGTCCGCTCCAGCCTGGCCAAAACCTCATCCGCCGGCGGACAGCTTGAACAGCCTTCGGACGTGAACAACTCGACGATGACCGGAGATCGTTTGCCGGTTGGTTGCGTATCGCCTTGCGCAAGGTTCTGCTCGTCGTCGCGGGCCGCGACCATCACCTGCTCTTGAACGCCAATGATGACGGCGGTCGCGAGCAATCCCAGAACAACGGTCGCCAGAATCAACCAGGGTTTCATATTTCGCTCCTTCTCCTTTTTGATTTTCTCAGCGCGCCGCCGCAGTCGCTGCCGGCGCCGCCTTCGTGTTTTCCAGAGCGCGCAGATGCGCGCTGACCGGCGCAGCCAGACTCTCGGCCAGCACTTTGTTTTCCGCTTCGGAAAGGCTACTGACGACCAACACCACGTGCCTCGCCGTTTGGTACGCCGCGACACGGTACTCGCCCTGCAAGGCGCTTTGCAATCCGGCGCGCAGTCCATCGTCCACGGGAACGATTCCATTCTTCATCGCCTTCGCGTCGCGCTCGGTGATCAATAGTCTGTAAGTTTTGTCACGTAGAAGGCGCGCCAATGCCGCCTCTCATCCGGTGTATATCCGGCTTGGGCGCGATTATTTCGCGCGGCTGATTTTTTTGGCGTCGGCGGGCAGTTCTCTCTTCTCCCGCTCTTGCCGCTTCTGTTCTTTTCGGGAGAGCCACTTGAGCCTGCCGATCTACCGGTCAATAAATAGCCCTTCACGAAATGAACTCCATACGATATAGTCCTCCGGTCGCTGCAATCCATTGACAATTCGATACGTTGCAGATGCTCGGGAAGCGCGGTGCGATTCCGCCGCTGCCCTCGCAACTGTAATCGGCCACGAAATCCACACGTATAGCCACTGTTCGCCGCGAACGGGAAGGCGTGGAGAGTAGGCGGGAATTTCAGCGTTGAGATTCCCTGAAAGCCGTAAGCCAGGAGACCGGTCTGCGAGCGTGTCCACTTCAATCCCGCGAAGGGCGGGAGAAAGGACGTCTCCATGACACTCGCCTCTGTGCGCCGAATCGTCTCGGCGCTTTGCCTCTTTTCTCTTTTCATATTCACCGCGCCACATGTTCCGGCGCAATCTTCAATCCAGCTCAACGGTCGCGTAACCGATCCGAACAACACCGGCGTTTCCGGCGCAACGGTCATTCTGATTGCGCGTGACAATCATTTGCGGACGACCGCGGTGACGGCGGGCGACGGTTCGTACCGCTTTGAGCGCATTGCGGCAGGCGATTACCTGCTGGAAGTCCGCGCGGCGGGTTTTGCCAAAACGGTCAAGGCTGTCGCTCTCAAAACCGGCGCCGAAAAGTTCGACATCGCGCTCGACGTGGACGCCATCAACGACGAAGTGATCGTCACCGCCGCCGGCAGGGCGCAATCCGTGGCTGAAGTCTCGAAGGCCGTGACCGTGATTGACGCGCGGCAGATCGAGCTGCGCGACGAATACTCGGTCGTGGAAGCATTGCGCGCCGCGCCGGGCGTGCGCGTCACGCAACAGGGTGGCCCCGGCGCGTTCGCCCGCATTCAGATTCGCGGGTTGCGTTCGTTCGACACGGGCGTGCTGGTGGACGGTTTGCGCTTCCGCGACGCGGCGGACACGCAAGGCAGCGCGAACGGATTCATCAGCGAATTGAACATCGTCAACTGCGAGCGCATCGAAGTGCTGCGCGGCGCGGGTTCGTCGCTTTACGGATCGAACGCGATCGGCGGCGTGGTCAATCTGGTGACGGATCAGGGCGGCGGGCCGTTGCGCGGGCAGTTGCAACTTGAAGGCGGCAGCCTCGGCCTGTTTCGCGGGCGCGGCAATGTGGCGGGCGGCGCATTCGATGACCGATTGTTTTACAGCGCGGGCTTGTCGCAATTGAACGTCGCCAATGGCATAGACGGCGATGATCGTGCGCGGCAAACCAGCCTGCAGGGATTGCTCGGCCACCGCTTCACGCCGAACGTCACGCTGTCGGGGCGCGTTTACGCGAACGATGCCTTTCTGGCGTTGAATGAAAGCCCGGCGCGCGCGCCCGGCTTCACCGCGCCGCCCGCTGGGACGCGCGTCCGCGCCATTTCGCTAGATCGTGACGAGCAACGTCGCGTGGCGGCGCGCGGCGTTCCGTTGACGGCGACCAACTACGCGCGCGGCAATGCCAACTTCATCCCTGACCTGAACGATCCCGACAATCGCCGCAACTCCGGCTTCTTTTCCGGCGCGTTCAATTTCACGCAGCGCATCAATGATCGCGCCGGTTATCGCCTGACTTATCATCGCGCCAATGTGGATCGTTCCTTCCTGGACGGGCCGCGCGGCGCCGGCGCATTCGGCGAACCGGCTTTCACTTCCATCAGCGATTTCGCCAGTCATATTGACACCTTGCTGGCGCGCACGGATTTGCAGCTCGGCGGCGCCAACCTGCTGACCGCCGGGTACGAATTCGAGCGCGAAAGCTACGCGGACTTTTCGACCAGCGAAAGCCCGAATCCGCCGCGCGGCTCGCTCGGCATTACGCAGCGCAGCCAGACTTTCTTCATCCAGAATCAAATGCGGCTACTTGATGATCGTTTGCAACTGTCGCTCGCGTTTCGGCTGCAGGATTTCGACCTCTCTGCCCCGCGCTTCGGCGGCGGCGCGCCGCGCTACGTCGGATTGACTTTCACCGCGCTGCCGCGCGCGTACACGGGCGATGGCTCGCTTGCCTACTTCATTAAATCAACCGGGACGAAGCTGCGCGCGCACGCCGGCAACGGTTACCGCGCGCCATCGCTGTATGAGCGCTTCGGCGCGGGCTTTTTCGGCGGCAGCTTCACCGCTTTCGGCGATCCGCGTTTGAAGCCGGATCGTTCGCTGGGGGTGGATGCGGGCGTGGATCAAATGCTGCTCGGCGGGCGCGTGCGACTCGGCGCGACGTGGTTTTACACGCGGCTGCAAAATATCATCAGCTTCGGTTCGCTGCCTCCGAACGATCCCTTCAATCGCCCGTTTGGCGGCTACCTGAACATCGCCGGAGGTCTGGCGCGCGGCGCGGAATTGAGCGCGCAAGTCTCGCCCACGCGCTCGACCGATCTCTTCGCGTCCTATACCTACACCAACGCCGATCAGCGCACGGCGAACGCGGCGGGCTATCTGACCGTGCCGGCTACGTCGGATCACCTTTTCACGCTGGTCGCTACGCAGCGCATTGGCAGGCGCTTTGATGTGACGTTCGACCTGTCGGCCGTCAGCGACTACTCGCCGTCGTTTCCATCGCCGTCCTTCAACACGCTCTACATCTTTGACGGTTATGTGAAAGCCGATCTCGGCGCGGGCTACACGCTGCCGATTGATGACCGACGCAACGTGCGTTTCTATGGCAAGGTAGACAACGTGTTTGACCGGACTTATTTCGAGAGCGGGTTCCGCGCGCCAGGTGCAGTCTTCATCGGCGGCGCGACGTTGCGGTTCTAATCGAAACGGGTGGGGGCGGCAGGGCAGGATGACATTCTGCCCTGCCTGCTGTGACAGCCATGAACAAAAGAAAAAAATCGCCTCTTTGTTGGCTCACGCTGCTCGCGGCTTCGGCTCTTTCGCTCTGCCTGGGAGCGTGCCGCCAGGCTGAGCAGCCTTCGACCGATGCGCGACAAATACGCGACGGCTTCCCACGCAAGTTGCGCGACGGCGGCGGCGAGGAAGTCACGATCAAGGCGCGCCCCGTCCGCATCGTTTCGCAAACGCTGGGCACGGATGAAATTCTGTGGGAAATCTGTCCACGGGAACGCATCGCAGGCGTCAGCAAGATCGGTCTCGAACCGAAATACAGCGTGATCGCCGAGGAATTGAAGGCCGCGAATATTACGCCCATCTCGAACACCGAGGAGATTCTGCAACTGCAACCGGACCTCGTCTTCGTGGCGAGCTTCAGCCGCGCCGAAACGGTCGAGAGTTTGAAAGCCTCCGGCGCGATGATCTTTCGCTTCGCCAATTTCGACAGCATCGAGGATATCCAACGCAACATCCGGCTGGTCGGGGAGACGATTGGCGAAGAAGCGAACGCCGAAAAGCTGGTCGCGCGGATGAATAACGAACTCGCCGCCGTCAAAGCTCGGATTCCAACCGATGTGAAACCGCCGCGCGTGTTGTCGTTTTCGCTGTCGGGCAG
>Ga0247727_10010407_pt1 | contig 16492 bp, 14 predicted proteins | sample WisWelCaveWW1625_FD_202498 | JGI IMG/M metagenome (GOLD analysis project Ga0247727, IMG submission 202498) | Biofilm microbial communities from Wishing Well Cave, Virginia, United States - WW16-25 | ecosystem: Environmental > Aquatic > Deep subsurface > Groundwater > Cave microbial mat | place... | reverse complement strand
CAATACCTTCGCCAAAACCAGGTTAAACCAGAAGGGCTTTTCGAGTAAAGTTGAGGTCTGCCACAACACCAACTTACCCAGGAAAGCCCATGTCAGAGATTTTAGCACTTTTACAAGTCATTACCCCGCTCGTTTCCAAAACGACTTTGCGCCAGATGAGCCATGTCATCTATGGCCTGTTGGTCACGACCCGACGGGTCACCATGCTGGAAATCTCCCGGTGGACAGAAAGCGGTGGGAGTTACCGCACCCTGCAACGATGGTATCACAGCCGTGTGCCATGGTTATCAGTCATGTGGCTCTTGTTCAGCCAACAGTTGTGGGCCTCAGGCCATGACTATATCGCGGCGGGCGATGAAGTGGTCTTTGGCAAAGCTGGTCAAGAGACCTACGGACTGGGACGGTTCTTTTCCAGTTTGCAACAACGGGCTATCCCTGGCTTATCCTTTTTCGCCTTTTCGCTGATTGATGTCCAAGAGCGGCGCTCCTATCCCCTCCACGTCGCGCAAGTTGTCAAGGAAGGGCCAGAAAAGAAGAACCAGGTCAAAGCGCCGAAAGTGAAACCAGAGAAACGGCGGGTGGGTCGTCCCAAAGGAAGCAAGAACAAGAGGGCTGACCTGCCAACCTTGAATCCCGAATTATTGCGCATTCAGCCCATCTTGCAGGCGTTTTGGGGCGTTCTGCTAGGCGTTGTCCCTGTCCAGTACCTGGCCTTGGATGGGCATTTCGGCAACTATCCCAGTGCCTGGCTGGTGGTGCAAACCGGCTGGCAGTTGATTTCAAAACTCCGCCACGATGCTGCCCTGTACGAACCGTTTACCGGAAAGTACCGCGGCCGCGGGCGGTATCCCAAATATGGCTCTAAAGTCGACGTGCATCAGATGAAAAAGAAATATCTGAAAAGTGACATCGTGGCCGACGGACTGCGCACCCAAATTTATCAGGCGACCTTGCTCCACAAGGAATTCGCTTGGCCGCTCAACGTCGTGGTCATTCTCAAAACCAATCTGGCCACCCAGACCCAAGCCCATGTGATTTTGTTCACCACCGACCTCAAGCTCGCCTATGAAAAAGTCATGGATTTCTATAGTTTGCGCTTTCAAATCGAGTTCAATTTCCGTGACGCCAAACAATACTGGGGGCTGGATGATTTTATGAATGTCAAACAGGCGGCCGTGACCAACGCCGCTAACCTATCGTTCTTCATGGTCAACTTCAGCACTCTCCTGTTGAGACGCTTTCAAGCCCTCAATCCCGAGTTCAGTGTCTTGGATTTGAAATCGCATTATCGTGGTTGCTGCTATGTCTCCGAGACTATCAAATTGCTTCCGCAAAAGCCAGAGGCCATTTTATTGGCCGCTGTTTTTGAGCACATTGCTCGTTTGGGTATGATCCATCCTGCTTTTGACCCCTCGCCTACTTCATAATTGGCGAAGGTATTGTCATAGTCAAGGTATTACTATTCGCTCTTCGTTGGTTCCAAAGGGAGACTCTCTGTCGTCAGACTCCAAGCTGGCGGGCGCGCCATCATCGCGCCTTTTGCTTTTCAACGTATCGCACGCTTGCAATATCCTTGAAATGCTCGTCTTGTGTCCAGAGCGTTGCGTCGTAGGCTATGGCTGTTGCCAGTATGAGGCTGTCGGCCATTGGCAGGCCAAAATCTATCGAGACCTTCGCGGCGCGGAGAGCAAGGGGAGCGTCAAGTTCGATAACCTGGCCCTGCAGCATTTGCGCGGCGGCTTTGAGCGCGTCATTCTCTCCACGCTGTTGATAAACGCGCTTGAAGACTTCGTAAATGCTGATAACCGGAACGATGAGTTCTCTGGGGGTCTCGATGGCCGGGGCGAAGAAATCGGCGTTTGCCTCATCAGCGAAATACTCCAACCAGCCTGATGAGTCTACGACGTTCATGCCCGGTCGACTTCGCGCTTGATGGCAGTGTCAATGCCCTTTAGAAATCCGCGAGCTTTTTTGGCGGCCAGAATCGGAATAAGTTCAATTCGATTCTCGTAGAGAACGACCTGCACTTTTTGTCCGGGTTTGATGCCCAAAGAGCGCCGAACGCTTAGAGGGATAACGACCTGGAACTTGGGAGAAATGGTAACGACTTCCATTACTATCCTGCCTTTCACACTCAATAGGGAGATCGTATTACGGTTTCTATTTTACATCAGCCACCGGATATATCTCCAATTTCGCCAAGTCAATCATCGCGCCCCTCAAATGCCCAGCCATCACCGTTGCGAAAAACTTTCAGCAGATTTCCTTTCCCCGATTTTACACCCAGACTTTCAGGGTCTCGAAGACTCCGAAGGTCTCAGGATAGCACATCACCTCCCATCAACCACCTGCCCCTCCTCATCATCAAAATACTTTCGCCGAAGATCAGACTCGGAGCGGGCGGGCGGCGCGCTGAGAGGAGAGGGCAGAGTATCAAACCGTACCCACACCCCGCTGGTCACAGAACTGAAGGCGGTGTGAGCGGTGGCCTCAATTTGATACACGCCGCCCGGCAGGAGGCGGCGGAACGTGTTGCGGCCATCCCACAGGCGCGTGTGCAACCCGGCAGAGTAGTGGCGGTTCGCCACCAGCGGCGTCACCGTGCGCCCGGTCTCGTCGCGCACCCACAGCGTCACCCGCGCCGACCGCGACAACTCGATTTGGATGCCGAGCAAACTCGACTCGTTGGGATGGTTGGGATAGAACGTCGGGCGATCCACCGACAGGCTCATGCGGATCGGGCGGCGAAAGGCGCCGACGAAGAACCAGCCCCCCAGGGCCAGGGCGGCCGCCACTGCCACCAGGGCCGGGATCGTCCAGTCAACCTCCCCGACTTCTGGCAATTGCAGTTGAGGCAGTGAGGGCGCGGGCGGCGCGAGTTGATAGACCACGGCCCGTTGGGCCGTTGTGGTGTTGCCCGCGCGATCGGTGGCGGTGAGGGTGAGCAAATTATTTCCCTCTTGCAGAGTCGTCACCGTGCTGAAGAAACCCTGACTGTCCGTTGGGATGTTGCCGCCGTTGAGCGACAGCAACGACCCGGGTTCGACCTTGCCGCTCACGCGCAGAGTCGGGGTGTCCACCACCAACCCATCGGGGACATTGGAGACGGTGATCGTCGGGCCGTGCGAGCGGACGTGAACGATGCGCTCCTCGGTGGCGGTGTTGCCCACCGGATCAGTGGCGACGACGCGGAGGACGTTATCGCCCTCCTGCAACAAAACATCCAGGGTGAAGCCGCCGCTGGCATCCACGACCGCCGGTTTGCCATTCACCGTCACCTCGGCGTCCGGCGGCGCCGTGCCGCTGACGGTGACGACGCTCTGGTTCGACCAACTGTCGGCTTCCGGCCCGGTCAAATTGATCAGCGGCGGCTCGGTGCGCAGAGTCACTTCCGATCCCGCTTGATTGATGTTGCCCGCCGAGTCGGAAACGCGAACGGTGATTTGATTGACGCCTTCCGTCAATTGTCGTGTCACCCGGAACACCCCCTGCGCATCCACCGGCGCGGGCGAGACTTCGCTATTGATGAAGACGGTGGCATCGGGTGAAGTGGTGCCTTCAATTTTTATCGTCGCCGTGCGGGTGATCTGTTGCGGCGGGAAGTTGGCGATGACCAGGGGCGGGGGCGTATTGTCCACCGTCACCGAGGTGGTTTGCTCGGCGCTCTGCAGAGTCCCGGCGGCGTGCAACCGGATCGTGTAGTTGCCGTCTGGCACAGCCGCGCCAACCTGATCGCGACCATCCCAGGCCAGGGTGTGCTGGCCCGCCGTTTGTCCCGCCTCCTGGGTCAACGCCCGCACCACTTGTCCGGCGCTGTTCAGGACCTCGGCGTTCACCGTCGCCCGATCCGAGAGCGAATAGAAAACTGATACTTCGTCGAGCGTGCCGTCGCGGTTGGGCGAGAACAGAGTCTGATCGGTGATGAGGGTGATCTTCGGTTTGCGCAGCCAGTCGAGGGGGAACATGACGAACAACAGCGCCAGGACACCCACAGCGGCGACCACATAAAGCACCGGGGGCAGGGTGAAGGTGCTTCGCGGTCGGCGTCGTTGCCGGGATCGGCCCGACGTGGGGCGGGTGTACAAATCAGACATGAGGTAAGGCTCTCCCGACAGTTGCGGGAGAATCAACCACGAATTTCACGAATTGATTTGCAAGAGAGAAAAATTCGTGCGAATTCGTGTAATTCGTGGCAAGAAGTGAAGCTCAATCCAACTCCAACATGATCACATCGTCGCCTTTGTTTTTAACTGGGGCGGGCTTGGGGGAGGCCGGGGACGGAGTCGGCGGCTCACCCGTTGAATAGTGTGTCGGCAGGGCGCGGACGCTGGCGCGGTGAATCGGGCGATTGAGATAGTGGCGCAGGGTATACATCGATCCGGCGATGAGGGCCGATCCCAAAATCGCCAGCGCCAGAATCGGATCGCTTAACAGGAAATTGATCGGCTTCAGTTGCACCCAGACCGGGGCGACGAAGATACTGATCAGAATCAACAGCGCGCCGCCGGATAATGCAATCACTAGATTGAGCCACGGCCGCCGCTCAACCCACAATCGTTGCCGCAACCATCCTACGAATGCTCCGGCCAGGCCCCACAACAACACTTGCAATATGTCCAACAGCAATCGCGTCGAGCCATCGGTGAAGGGCGCGACGAGGCGTTGAAGAGTTTGCAACGAGTTCGCGCCGCCGAAACGATCACCGACGGCGGCGATGGTGATTGCCTGTTGATGTAGTGTCAACAGATCGGTGGGGAGGCCGCCCATGCCGCCCGCTACCTTGAGCCAAATGGCCGAGAGCACTCCCACCCAAAAGCCGCCGCCCGGCCCTAATGTGATCCCGGCCAGGAGCAGCCCCACGCCGGAGAGGAGGTTCCAGGCCAGCATCGGCGTCAGGCCGATGAGGAGCGACCACGACAGGCGGCGGAGGATGGGCGATTGGGCCAGCACAGCAAGGGCTAAAAAGATGGAGGCGAGGTAGGGCGAGAGCGTCCACAGCGGCCACATCGCCAGGGCAACGGCGATGAAATAGCCGAGGGTCACGTTGTAGAGTGCGGCGCAGAAAATGGCGATGAGCAAAAAGGGCCGCCAGTCGGAGGGGTAGGCGGGCAGGGCCTGATAGAGAAGGTGTGAAAGCACAACCAGTCCGGTGGCCGGGATCGCCCGCTCAAACACGTCGCGCCGGGTTTGATATGAAAAAATGATCCGCGCCCAGAGGCGAGAAACGAAAATTTTCATTTCAGAGTGCTTGTCGAGTGTTTCATTGGACTCGCTCCGGGATTACGGCCGTCACCGCGCCCCCAGCGGATCGGGCATGGCGGCGGCCCCAGCGGCGCAGGGCCTCCACTTGATCGCGCATGGTTTGCGAAAGCGGCACAGTTTGGGCGATGTTACGTAGAAGATCGCTCATATCCAGTTCGCGTCCGGCGTCGAAAGCATCATACATTCCGGCGATGACGACTTGCTCGATCTCCGCGCCGCTGAAACCTTCACACTCGGCGGCGAGTTGAGGCAAATCAAAATGGTCGGGTTGGCGGTTGCGTTTGCGAATGTGAATGGCCCAAATCTCCTGCCGCTCGGTCAGGGTGGGCAAGTCCACAAAAAAGATTTCGTCGAAGCGCCCGCGCCGCAGAGTCTCCGGGGGCAGGGCCGAGAGGTCGTTGGCCGTGGCCACCGTGAACACCGGCGTCTTCTTCTCCTGCATCCACGTCAGAAACGTGCCGAACACGCGGGCGGCGGTGCCAGCGTCTGATCGGCCTGAGGAGGCTGTGCCGGCCAGACCTTTGTCAAGCTCGTCCAGCCAAACCACCGCGGGCGAAACGTTCTCCGCGAGTCGCAAAGCCTGTCGCATGTTGTGTTCCGAGGCGCCGACCAGTTCGCCAAACACGCGGCCCATGTCGAGTCGCAATAGCGGCAAGTGCCATTGATTGGCGACGGCTTTGGCGATGAGGCTTTTGCCACTGCCCGACACGCCGAGCAGGAGCAAGCCGCGCGGCTCCGGCAACCCGAATCGTCGCGCGCGTTCGCTGAAAGCCTGGCCGCGTTTGCGCAGCCACTCTTTCAAATCGTTCATCCCGCCCACGTCGGCAAACGCTTCTGCGGCCGGGAAGAATTCCATGACTTTGGATTTTTGAATCAGGTGTTGCTTCTCGGCGATGATGACGTCCACCTCGAGCCGTCGGTGCATGACGAGGGATTTGGCGAAGACGTTTTCGGCTTCGGTGCAGGTCAGGCCCTGCGCGGCGCGGATGATTTGCGCCCGCTCTTCTTCGTCGAGGCTCAGCCCGTTTTCGCCGAGCGAGCGCGCCGAGCGCAAGACGCGATTCAGTGCGCCCGCCAACTCGTCGGCGGTGGGCAGGGAGTAGTCGAGGACGGTGATGTCTTTTTCCAATTCGGGCGGGTAGGCCAGCACCGGCGAGAGCAGGACCAGAGTCTTGGGACTCTCTTTGAGATGGTTGACGACATCGCGCAGTTTACGCACGACGACGGCGTTCTCCAGCAGGCGCGCGGCGTCGAGGAAGGGGTGAAAGTCTTTGAGGACGAAGATGGCCGAGTCACGCGAACTGGCGATCACGTCCAGCACCTGCAGTGGTTCGCGCGCGCCGCCATCCACCACGATGGGTTTGAGGGTCGAGATGTCAGCCACCCCTTCGGTGATCGTCCAACTGAAAAGTTGCTTGTGCCGCCGGGCGGCCACTTCGCGCAACAGTTCTTCCACCCGCCGTTCTTCGGCGGAGACGATGTACAGGATCGGATACTTGGCCCGGATGAAGAGTTCCAGGGCCTGTTCTTTGTCGTCGGCAGTCGTCATGATAGCGCGGTATTGTAGTATAGAGCGTGGTTTCGCGCATCTTTCCTAAAACCCTCTCAAGGGTTACAATCTGACTCGCGATGGAGTATCTGGATTTTGATTTGGAGATCAGCCCCGGAGTCGGGCGTGAGTTTCCGGTGGTTGCCCGCTCGCTGTCGGGCGATGCGCGGCGGACGATGCAGTTCCCGTTCGACGAGGTGATGCTGGAGAGCCGCCTCAAGGATCTGCAAATCGCGCTCCTGCGTTCGGGCGGCGAGTTTCGGGCGGTGCTGTCGCAGGAAGAGCAGGCGGTGCAGGACTTCGGCCAGTCGTTGTTCAATGCCGTCTTTGGCGACGACGTGCGCAGTCTGTACGACACCACCCGCCGCGAGGCCCGCAGCCAGGGGAGGGGCGTCCGCCTCAAATTGAGAGTCCGCTCCCCCCAGTTGGCGGCCCTGCCCTGGGAGTTTCTCTACGATCCCCGTCAGAATCAATACGTCTGCCGGTCAATCAACACCCCCATCGTCCGTTATCTCGAACTGCTTCAGCCCATCCAACCGCTCACAGTGAAGCCGCCATTGCGGATATTGGGCTTGATTGCCAGCCCGAACGATCTGCCGAAGCTGAATATCGAACGCGAGAGGGGCCGGGTCGAACAAGCGGTCGAAATGTTGCAAGCTAGAGGCTTGGTGGAACTGCACTGGCTAGCCGGGCAAACCTGGCGCGACCTGCAACGGATGATGCGTAGCGGGCCGTGGCACATCTTCCACTTCATCGGCCATGGCATGTTTGACCGCAACACTCAGCAAGGCATTGTGGCGCTGGCCGACGAGTACGGCGACACCCATCGCCTGTATGCCTCGCAGTTGGCCCTGCTGTTGGCCGATCACGATCCGATGCGGCTGGCGATCTTAAATGCCTGCGAAGGGGGACGCTCCGGCGAGCGCGACATCTTCTCCAGCACAGCCTCCATTTTGGTGAGCCAGGGCCTGCCCGCGGTGATCGCCATGCAATATCAGATCACCGATCGGGCGGCGATTGAGTTTGCCCAAGCCTTCTACGAATCGTTGACCGACCGTGTGCCTGTGGACGCCGCCGTAGTCGAGGCTCGCAAAGCCATCAGCGTCGCCGTCGCCAACTCGGTGGAGTGGGGGACGCCGGTGTTGTATATGCGCTCGGCGGATGGAGTGTTGTTCAATTTCAAAGCCGAGACCGAAGCCGAGCGGCTGGCCCGCCAGAAGGCGGAGCGGGAGCGGTTGGCTCGTGACGAGGCGGAACGCCTCGCTCAAGAGAAGGCTGAGGCTGAACAGCTTGCGCGCCTGCAAGCAGAACAGGAACAAATCGCCAGAGAGAAGGCAGAAGCGGAACGGCTCGCTCGCGAGCAAGCCGCGCGAGAAAAAGTAGAAGCGGAAAAGCGCGCGGCTCAGAAAGCTGAAGTGGAACGTCTGGCGCGGGAACGAGCCGAGCAGGAACGATTAACAAAGGAGAAAGCTAGGGCCGAAAAACTTGCGGCTCAGAGAGCAGAAGCAGAACGCCTGGCGCGTGAGAAAGCTCAAAGGGAATGGTTAGCGCAAGAACAGGCCGAGGCTGATGAGCGGGTCGCTCGCGCAAAAGCAGAAGCCGAACAGCTGGCGGCGCAGAAGGTTGAGGCGGAGCAATTGGCTCTGGAGAGGGCCGAAGAGGAGAGGCGGGTTCGCGAACAGGCCGAGCGGGAAAGATTGGCGCAAGCAATAGCGGAGGGAGAGAAAGCCGTAGCCGGACCGGCCAGGTCTGACTCTTCGGCGGCCTCGAGCCAGCCGACAAGGCACTGGCTGGAGGCGACAATACCCGGCCTCGCCGCGTGGATGGACAAGCCGTGGTTCCCGCTGGCGATGCTGACTGTGGGCTGGGGCCTGGCGCTGTTCATCGCCACTTACCTATGGTGGATTTTGACGCTAAATGAGCAAGACACCAGCGGGCTGGCATTCGAATTAGTTCTGGGTTTTCTCGGTGGAACCGTGACATGGTTTGCCTTGCGCGCCTCAATGTCAGCGGAGCGCGATGTCCCGTCCCTACTCATCATTGGCCTGTGGGTGGTGACCATGCTGTTTGGTGGCTTGTGGCTTTATACGCTTTTGCTGAGCAATAGCAATATGGGCATTGACGAAAGAGATGCCGTGGAACGGGCTGTCCTCGGGGCAGTAGGTGGAATTGGAACAGGCGTGGTTTTGTACCGGAGGCGCGTTGTCAATCGTCAGCGCGCTGTCATCATTGGAGTTGGCTGGGCGGTGGCGTGGCTAGTCAGCGCCTGGCTGGGCCTTGGCATCATCAATCTGTTTGGCGACCATGCACCATCCGGATTATATAATTCGCTGAGGAGCCTTGGCCTGAGTTACGATACCACCACATCGCTCGTGCCGTGGGTTTTCTCGCTCATCGGAGGATTGAGGGGCGCGCTGGCTGGCTTCGTCGGCGGGTGGGTGATGTTGGGGCAACTGAACCAGCCGCCGCCATCGTCACAAACGAAATAATCCCCATTCTTTGATGGGCAGACAACAAAAAACCTCCCTGGCGGGAGGTTTTTTGTTGAGCGGGCTATGGGACTCGAACCCACGACCTTCTCCTTGGCAAGGAGGTGTTCTACCAACTGAACTAAGCCCGCAAATTGCGGCGCAGACCACGACCGGTTGTGCTGGCCGAGGCGAGTGCCGAGACTCAGACTTGAACTGAGGACCCATGCATTTTCAGTGCATTGCTCTACCAACTGAGCTATCTCGGCCAGAAATCTGAGCGGCATTTTAGCCGAGGGGTAGGGGGTTGTCAAGGAATCTGCTACAATCTTCCTTCGTTGCCCTGGGGGTGGTTGGCGTCCGGTGGCGTCCGCGGTCTTCAAAATCGTTGTCGGGCCGGTCAGGTCCGGGGTGGGTTCGACTCCCATTCGCCCCCGCCAAACATTTACCCGCGAATTTCGCAAGTTTCACGAATTGATATTTATTATTCGCGTCAATTTGCGAAATTCGCGGCAAAGAGTTTTGGGAGAGTTCATGGCTTACGACTATGTGTCCGCACCGGACTTCACCACGCCGTTGCGGGCGGTGGTCAATGAGGTGATGGAGGTGAAGGACGTGACGACGGGCCGCACGCAGGATTATGCCGTCCGCTTTCGGGGCACGCTCAAGATCGACTCCGTCGAAGCCTACGAGCGGGTGAGGCAAGGTTTCAAGGAGCATAACTTCACGCCGCTCTTCCGCGTGGAAGACGGCCAACACGTCATCAAAGCCGTCTCCGGCGTGGTTGAGCCCAGGCCCTCCAATCCGTGGATCAACGTCGGGCTGTTCGCCCTCACCATCGTCAGCGCATTTTATGCAGGCGCTTTGTACAGCTACGATGGCCCCGTCCCCGCCGACCCGATCCAACAATTGCTTCTGCCCCTGTTGGAAATCTACAACGGCTGGCCGTTCGCCGTCAGCATGTTGGGTATTCTGCTCGCTCACGAGTTCGGGCATTACATCGCGGCGCGCCTCAACAAAGCGCCCGCAACCTTGCCCTACTTCATCCCCATGCCCTTCAGCCCCTTCGGCACGCTGGGCGCGGTGATTGCCATGAAGGCCCCCGTCCGCAACCGGCGGGTGTTGTTGGATATTGGCGTCGCCGGGCCGCTGGCCGGTTTTGTGGTGGCCATCCCGGTATTGGTCATCGGGTTGTTGCGGTCGCAGATCGAACCCATCCCCGGTTCACTTCCGGTGGGGCAGGGCCTTAGCATCGAGGGGAATTCGATCATCTACATGCTGGTGAAAGCCGCCATCTTTGGACGGCTTTTGCCCACGCCCTTCACCTACGGCGAGTTGGGGCCGACTCTGTATTGGCTGCGTTATTTTTTCACCAGCACCCCGATGCCGCTGGGCGGCGAAGATGTGTTTCTCGATCAAGTGGCCTGGGCCGGTTGGGCCGGCCTGCTCGTCACCGGCATGAACCTGATCCCGGTCGGCCAGTTCGACGGCGGCCATGCCTTGTATGTGTTGATCGGCAGACGAGTCGAAAGACTGATCCCGGTTGTGCTTGTGATTCTGGCCGTGTGGGGATTCTTTTGGAACGGCTGGTGGTTGTGGGCGGGGCTGATCTACGTTCTTAATCGCCGCCACGTTGAACTGCTCGACGAGATCACCCAACTTGATGGCAAGCGTCGCGCGCTGGCGATCCTGACTCTGATTCTGTTCGTGTTGGTGATCACACCCGTGCCGCTGGCCGTCATGTTTGGGTAGAGACGTTGCCGCTTCGGGCGAAGCTGAAGCGCCTTCGCTTACGATGGAACGTCTCAGGCCAGAGGCGCTGTGTCGAAGGAGACGACCCGCCGGGTCGTCTCTACGTTTCTGCCGCCACTTTCCCCATCTCACTCACCCCGTATCCCGGTAGTTGACTCACGGCTCCACGAAAGGTGGAGTCATTCAACACCTCGAGCAATGGCTTGAGCAGAGATGACTCGAAGAAGGCCTTGGGGATCGCCAGATCGTAGCGCTCGTTGAACAGCGGCGCGAAATCCAACCCCAGGGCCGCCGCCGCCGAGTGAATGCCCAGGCCACAGTCGGCGACCCCGGAGGCGATAGCGGCCGCCACCGCCAGATGAGTGTATTCCTCGCGATCATAGCCCCGGATCGACTCCGGCTTCAATCCAATTTTTTCGATCTCGTAATCCAACAAGACCCTCGTCCCCGCGCCGCGCTGGCGATTGACGAAGACGACGTCCTCTCGTGCGAGATCGCCCAATGACCGGATGCCTAAGGGGTTGCCGCCTTTCACCAACAGGCCTTGTTCTCGTCCGACCAGTGTCAGCAACACTGTTGGCGTATCGGGCAAGTAACGTTTGACGTAGCTCACGTTGTACTCGCCCGTCTCGGGATCAAGCAAGTGTGTTCCGGCCAGATGAGCCTCGCCGCGTTTCAAAGCGATGAGTCCGCCCAAGCTGCCGACGTTGGCCGAGGCCAATCTCATGCCCGGCACACGTTCAGCTAAAAATTGGCCGAGCAGATCGAGACAGAGATCGTGCGAGCCAATGGCGACCAGGGTGCGATCAATTTCATCGGGCTTGCGATAGAGATGCACCGTGACAGCATCCCCGGCCTGCAAGCCTTCGGAGAAGCGCGGGATTCGGACAATGCCATCGGCCCGGACGAGTGAGGTGATCACCCCCGCGCCGCGCGAAAGTGGTGTCGCCACGACGCGCTCCCCAACTTTGCCAATGGTGACGCGCATGTATTCGTCATCGCCCATCGGCGAGGCCGCTTTGCGGCTGATGACGGCGGACAGGGTGATCGGTTGAGTTGGCGCGCGACCCAGCCAGCGCGCCAGAATCGGCTCGACGAAAATTTCGCCCGTCAATGCCGCGCTCACCGGATAACCCGGCACGCCGATGAGGGGTGCTTGACGTTTGTCGTGTGTCGTTTGACTTGGGGAGTCAATCATGCCGAGTATGACCGGGTGGCCGGGACGGACGGCGATGCCGTGAACGAGTAATGTGCCGAGCGACTCGACAACGCGCGCTGAAAAATCTTCACTGCCCGCTGATGATCCGGCGTTGAGCAAAATGAGATCGTGAGTCTGCGCCGCTTCGCGCACGGCGGCGGCAATACTATCAAAGTCATCGGGGACGATGGGCCAGCGCGTCGCGAGGCCGCCCCAGGTTTCGACCTGCGCCGCCAGCACCAGTGAGTTGTATTCTATGATGTCGCCGGGTTTCACCTCTGCACCCGCCGGGACGAGTTCGGTGCCAGTGGGGATGACGGCCACCCGTGGTTTGCGGCGGACGCTGACGGTCGTGTGCCCACAGCCCGCAATCGCGCCGAGGTCAACCGGGCGCAGAAGATGATTGGATGGCAACACCAGTTCCGTCGCCACCATGTCTTCACCCATCGCCCGCACATGCGCCCAGGGCGCGACCGAGGCGCGGATTTCGATTTTGCAGACTGGAGAATTCTCCAATTCTCTGATCTCTTGAACGTTTTCAATCGGGATCACCGCATCCGCCCACACCGGGAGCGGGTCGCCGGTGTCCACATATTTCGCGTCTTCGGGAATGGCGAGTTGGAGGGGCGAGGTTTCGGTGGCGGTATCTGTGCTTCGGGCGCGTACGGCCCAGCCATCCATCGCCGAGGCGTGATAGTGCGGCGCGGAGAGTTTGGCCCAGACGGGAGAGGCGGTGACTCGGCCCAGAGCCTCGGGCAGAGAGACGGTTTCACCGGGGAGGGGGCCCCACAGTCCGACGGACTCCATCGCCGCGATCAATCGCGCCCAGGCTTCGGCGAGGGGGATGTCTTCGAGGTAGATTTTGCGAGTCACTTATTTTCTTCTTTATCCTTTTATTTGCCCTCACTCTTGCCCGCAATCCGCTCCCACAAACTCGCCAGCAGTTTGCGCGTGCTTTCGTGATAGAAACCGATTCTTCAAAACAACCTCACCTCCACCATCTCGCCCGCGCTCAGCCCGTTGGCGTTCAACGGAATATGGATGATGCCATCAGCGCGGATGAGGGTGAAGATCAGATTCGATTTGCCAAAGACTGGCTCAGCGAACGTTTCGCCGTCGCGATCAATTAACTTTGCCGGCACGTAATCTTCGCGTCCAGCCTCGGAGGCGATGTTGCGCGTAAGTTTGGCCCGAATGTGGCGCACGACGGTTTTCAACCCTTGCATCCGTTCAATCGTCGGCTTCACAAACAACTCGGCGATGACCAACGCGCTGACCGGGTTGCCGGGCAGTCCGAAGACAGGTTTGCCCCCGCAGACCGCAAGCAGAGACGGCTTCCCCGGTTTGACCGCCACCCCGTGAACCAACACCCCTGGCGTCCCCAACCGGTTGATCACGTCGCCGGTCATGTCGCGCACACTGACCGAGCTACCCGCCGAGAGGATCAAGCCATCACTTTCGCTCAACGCTCTTGACGAGATCGCCAACAGCGACTCAAACTTGTCGGGCGCGATGCCATAGCGCACGGGGATGCCGCCCGCCCGTTCCACCAGCCCGCTCACCGAATATGAATTGATGTCGCGGATCTGGCCGGGGCCGACGCCAGCGGACTCCGGGGACACGACCTCATCGCCCGTTGCCAGAATCCCGAATCGGGGGCGGGGGGCGACCGCCACTGAGGTGATGCCCAGCGCCATCAATCCTCCCAAGTCCTGCGGCCTCAACCGGACTCCACCTTCGATCACCGTCGCGCCCTCGGCCACGTCTTCGCCCACGCGAAGCACATTCTCGCCGACGGCCACAGCCTTCACGACTTCAATTTCATTTTCGCGCGTGGCCTGCGTGTGTTCGATCATCACCACCGCGTCCGCGCCGTCTGGGATCATGCCCCCCGTGTGAACAATGGCGGCGGCCCCAGTGGACAGCGTCAATGTCGGCGCGCGGCCCATCGGCACTTCGCCGATGACGTTGAGGTAGGCTGGCAGAGTCGCCGAAGCGCCGAATGTATCCTGCGCCCGAACTGCGTAGCCATCCATTGTGGAGCGGGGGAAAGCTGGCAGGGCTGATGGCGAGGGCACCGGGCCTGCCGTCACGCGATCCAACGCCTCAACCGTTGGGATGACTTCAGCCTGCACGGCGGCGGGCAAATGCTTAAAGACTTCAGCCAGCGCCGGGTCGGGGGGGAGGACGTTGAAGAATTCTTTTGGCATATCGCGTATGGCGTATCACGTATGACATATCGCCGGGTTGCATTCATGCAATAAGCAATATGCCATACGCCCTTAGCGATTCTGGATTGACCAGTCAAATCCAATCTTGGGATCGTCAAAAGGGATGCGTTCTTCGTCGGGGTTTCTGGGGTCGTAGGCTCTGGTGACGTGATAGAACAACATGATCGGTTGATTGCCCAGCACTTGATAGCCGTGCGCTACTCCGGCGGGGATGAGGATAGTCACGGGGTTATCGTCTCCGGCGTAAATCACTTGGGTCACGCCTTGGGTCGGCGAGTCGGCGCGTTGGTCGTACAACACCACGCGGGCCATGCCACTGGCAACATACCACACATCGTCCTGCTCTTTGTGCCAGTGGAAGGCTTTGATCACGCCCGGATAGGTTTTAGTGAACGACGTTTGCCCGAAGTGTTTGAGCAGGTTGTCGTCTTCGCGCAACACTTCGCGGAAGTAGCCGCGATCATCGGAATGGGTGATGAGTTTTTTGATAACGACGTTGTGGATGGCAGGCATAAGTCAGTTGGCAGTTGGCAGTAAGCGGTGGGCAGTGTGTGACAGGACTGCGCGTTGCTAACTGTCGAGCGCCTTGTTGATTTCCTCCGCGTGCTGGCGGCGGTGTTCGGTGATGCGGATGAAAAATTGCTCGACGGTGATGATGTCGCCTCGGGCGTGGCGGCCACTTTTATCAAAGTCGGCCTCTTCGACGGTTTCCAATCGAGCCAGAATTTGGGTGTGGCCGATCTCGATCATGTTGAGCAATTCGGGGATGGGCTTCTCGGCGTTCTTTTGCACCGAGCGGCGGTTGAAGCGGGTGAGGTCGAAATCGTCCGGCACCGGGGCCTCGCCTTTGAGGCAACGCTCGATCTGGCCAAGTTGTCCGCTTTCAGAGATGGCGACGTGGATCAACACGTCTTTCGCCATCCACTGCGCGTCTTCGTCGGAAGGCACGGGCGTCGCCCACTGTTCGGGCGTCAGGCTGTTGAAAATGCTCATGCAGGCGGCGTGGTCGGCGGTGATTCGTTGGTGGATGGAGTCTCGGCGGGAAGACATGGATAGTTCCTTTCAATGAACAATGAGGGAATGAACAACGAACAACACTCTAACTCTAGCTCCAAACTCTAACTCGGTTTGCTCGGCGCTATCACCGCTACATGCGGCACAGGCTGGCCGGTGGCAATCGCTTTTTCAATGTCGCGCTGGTGAATCATGTTGTGGCGGTAGACGAGTTTGAGCATGTTCTCCAATGGTGTGTCGCCAAACCAGGGGTGGTAGCCCACTCGGTCGAGGTCGGCTTCGGTTATTTTTTGCACGAGGTCAGTGGTCTGAGTCCGCTGGCGTTCAAATTCGGCGATCAACGAGTCGGGTGAGTGGCTGGCGGCTTTGAGGCCCGCCACGTCTTTGGCGTTGAAGGCGTCAATGTCAAAATCCTGCGGGACGCCGGGGCCGCCGTTGATCATGTCTTGATAGTAATGGGCCAGCGTGCGTTCTGCCGAGATGAAGTGAATGAGCAGGTCGTGCGCCCCCCATTCGGGACCGGTGGTGTACACCTGCTGTCGCCATCCAGAGGCGGCCAGCCCTTTGAAAAAGGCGGCGGTCTTCGCGCCCTCGTCGGCCAGTCGTCTGAGGATCAATTCTTTGCGGTCGAGCATAGTCTCTCTATAGTTTGCTCTTCAACCATTCCACCGCGCCGGGCGTGCGCCGCCAGTGGTTAAGATGGTCGGCGGCGTAGTGCATGGCCTCGGCCTCGTCGCCCCAACCCATATACGGCGGCAGGGTGTTGGGGATGCGTTTGCGCGCGGTGAGATAGGCGGGAACGTGAGAGTTTTGCTTGAGCGATTCCTTCAAACGGTGGTCGGATGATTTGCCAGCGCCGCTCTTGCGAAACTCCGCCAGCGCCCATGTATACAGCCACGTCGCCATGCCATCATCTTTATATTGTTTCAACAAGTTGATCAGATCGTCATCGCGATCCATTTCAAGGAACAATGTGACAAGCAGGTAGCGAATGCCCTGATTATCGCTTGGGTTGAGG
>Ga0247727_10010406_pt1 | contig 16494 bp, 16 predicted proteins | sample WisWelCaveWW1625_FD_202498 | JGI IMG/M metagenome (GOLD analysis project Ga0247727, IMG submission 202498) | Biofilm microbial communities from Wishing Well Cave, Virginia, United States - WW16-25 | ecosystem: Environmental > Aquatic > Deep subsurface > Groundwater > Cave microbial mat | place... | reverse complement strand
GAGTCCGTTTCTGAGGGGCACCCGGATAAGGTCTGCGACCGGATTTCGGATGAGGTGGTCGACCTCTTCTTTCGCGAGGGGCCGAAGGCCGGCATCGATCCCTGGCAACTGCGCGTAGCTTGCGAGACGCTGGCGACGACCAACCAGGTGGTGATCGCGGGCGAGACGCGCGGTCCCTCGACCATTACCAAGGATTGGGTGGCACATGTCGCGCGCCTGGCCATCAAGGATATCGGCTACGAGCAGGATGGCTTCCACTGGGAGAAGGCGGACATCAAGGTCCTGCTGCATCCGCAGTCGGCCAACATCGCCCAGGGCGTGGACAGCGGCGGCAACAAGGACGAAGGGGCGGGCGACCAGGGAATCATGTTCGGCTACGCCTGCCGCGAGACTCCCGAGCTCATGCCGGCGCCGATCTACTACAGCCACAAGATCCTGCGCCTGATCTCGGAGTCGCGGCATGCAGGCAAGGAAGCCGTGCTGGGCCCCGACTCCAAGAGCCAGGTTACCGTCCGCTACGAGAACGGCAAGCCGGCCAGCGTCACTCAGATCGTGGTCTCACACCAGCACCTTGTGGAGTCGATGACATCGAATCAGGTGCGCGAGCTGGTGGAGCCCTACGTCAGGAAAGCCCTGCCGAGCGGATGGATTACCAAAGACACGGAATGGCACGTCAACCCGACGGGCAAGTTCTTCATCGGCGGCCCCGACGGCGACACCGGGCTTACGGGGCGCAAGATCATCGTCGACACCTACGGCGGCGCGGCACCGCATGGCGGCGGTGCGTTCTCCGGCAAGGACCCAACCAAGGTCGACCGCTCGGCGGCGTATGCCGCGCGCTATCTCGCCAAGAACGTTGTGGCGGCTGGCTTAGCCGACAACTGCACGATTCAGCTCGCCTACGCCATTGGCGTCGCCAAGCCGCTCTCGACCTACGTCGACCTGGCCAGCAACCCGAACAAGATCGATGTCGCGAAGCTGGAGGAAGTTCTTGGAGAACTCGTCGATCTTTCCCCGCGCGGCATTCGCAAGCATCTCGATCTCAACAAGCCGATCTACGCGCGCACCTCGGCTTACGGGCATTTCGGCCGCGCCCCCGACAACGAGGGCGGATTCTCGTGGGAGAAGACCGATCTGGTGGACAAGTTGAAGTCGGCGATGGCTTGAGGGTGATGGGGTCCGACCCCTTTCGACCACGGTCGACGCTAACATGATCGGCGATGCGAAAGGGGTCTGACCCCTGGGCGTTAACGACGTCGCGGGCCCCCCCATCGCCGCTTCCGACCTACAACCTGCGTTTGCAACGCGGGGGCGGGCATTTTTTAGCGGGAAAACTCGGTGGTACCCTCCTACGTCCCGCGCGGGCGAGCGCAAAAAAAGCCTCGCCCCGCGTTACGGGAAACGGCCATCGCACAAGGATCGCCCCCATGCCCCCTCGTACCGACCCGCCGGCAGGCTCGAGGCGCAAATTAGTCGAATTCGATGCCGAGACGTGGTTGGCGCTGCATCTTCTGTCGAGGGACAGCCTGAAGTCATTGCAGGAGCTCGCCGACGAGGCGTTCGCCGACTTGTTGCGGAAACATGACCGCCCATTGACCCTGAAGGATGCGCTACGGCACAGCGTGCGGCGGCTTCCGGCTAATGATGCCTCCGGCCGGCGCAAGAGGCGGCGTCCCTGATTGCCAAAGCCAGAACCGATGGTGGCCGCTGAACCCGCGATGGCAGATCGCAATCACCAGGAGGACCTGCGCAGCTACGGCCGCCGGCGCGGCCGTGTGCCGAGTGCCCGGCAGAGGGCACTGTGGAGAGATGTCCTACCTCGGGTTGCGGTGCCAGGCGATGTTGAGCGCCTGCGCCGCCTGCCGGACCTCTTTTCCCCGCCGGCGCGCGATGTGTGGCTCGAGATCGGCTTCGGCGGCGGCGAGCATCTCGTCTGGCAGGCCAAGGCCAACCCCGATGTCGGCTTCATCGGCTGCGAGCCCTTTGAAGACGGCGTCGTGAAGCTGCTCGGCGCCATCGACACGGAGGGCATCCCCAATATCAGGGTGTGCGCCGGCGACGCCCGTCCGCTGCTGCGGCTGCTGCCGGAGGCAAGCATCGGACGGGTTTTCATTCTGTTTCCGGACCCTTGGCCGAAGCGGCGCCACCATAAGCGCAGGCTGATTTCCGCCGCGACCGTGGGTGAGCTTGCCCGCGTCATGCGTGCCGGGGCGGAGTTGCGCATCGCCACCGACATCGGTGAGCATGCGTGTGCCATCCTGCAGGCGGTGCTCGCCGATCGCGCCCTGCGCTGGACCGCGACATGTCCAGACGATTGGCGCCGCCGCACGCCGGATTGGCCGCAGACGCGCTACGAGCTGAAGGCCGCGGGCGAGGGGCGCCGCTGCTACTACTTTCGCTTTGAGCGGGTCTGACACTGCATTTTTCCCCCTCCTGCTGGGCAAGTGCGACAATTTTGCTTGCCAAGCACGCACTTTCCGCCTACTATTTGAACGCTCATGATCATCTCAACTCTGAGAGTGGGCCCTAGGGGTCCGCTCTTTTTGTTTTTGGGTTGACCCGCTGAGCGTCCCCAGGGCTCATTGCCACTTATGCTCAGAAGGCTAGGAACGTGAGCGGCGCGGTGTTCGAGACGCGCTTCATCAGCGAAACCGGAGTGGCCGCCGATATCGCCGCTTTGATCGAGCCGGCACTCGGCGAGTTGGGGTTTCGTCTTGTGCGGGTAACCATCTCTGGCCACAACGGCACGACCGTGCAGATCATGGCGGAACGTCCCGACGGCACCATTACGGTTGAGGATTGTGCCGACATCTCGCGCAACCTTTCGCCGCTGTTGGACGCCCACGACCCGATTGCCGGCCGCTACGCGCTGGAAATTTCCTCGCCGGGCATCGACAGGCCATTGGCAAGGGCCTCCGATTTCCAGGCGTGGGCCGGCCATGCGGCGAAGATCGAGACGAAGGAGCTTGTCGCCGGCCGCAGGAGGTTCCGCGGCGTGCTGAGGGGGCTGGCCGGAAGCGACGTCCGTCTGGAGGTATCCCTCGACCAGGGTGGTCCGGAGGTTTGTCTGCCGATCGCGTTGATTGCCGAGGCGCGGCTCGTCCTGACCGATGATCTCATCCGCGAGACGCTCAGGCGGGCAAAAAAGGCGAGCGCGAACATGATGGCGGCGGGCGCTGCCGATTGAGTTGGAATAAGGAGGATGCCGAAGCATGGCGCAAGTAGGCGTGAGTGCAAACCGGCTCGAGCTGCTGCAGATCGCCGACGCCGTGGCGCGCGAAAAGTCGATCGACCGGAAGATCGTCATCGAAGCGATGGAGGACGCCATCACGAAGGCGGCCAAGTCGCGCTACGGGGCCGAGAACGACATTCGCTGCGAGATCAACGCCAAGTCCGGTGAGACCAAGCTCACGCGGGTCCTGACCGTGGTGGAGCAGGTCGAGAATGACGCCACGCAGGTCACGCTCGCCGAAGCCACGCGCCGCAACCGGGAAGCCCAAATCGGCGACCTGATCACCGAAACTCTGCCGCCGTTGGATTTCGGCCGGGTGGCGGCGCAGAACGCCAAGCAGGTCATCGTGCAGAAGGTGCGCGAGGCCGAGCGCGAGCGCCACCACAACGAGTACAAGGACCGGGTGGGCGAAATCGTCAACGGCACGGTCAAGCGCGTGGAATACGGCAACGTCATCGTGGACCTCGGACGTGCCGAGGGCATCGTTCGGCGCGACGAGATGATCCCGCGCGAGAACGTGCGCCTCGGCGACCGCATCCGCGCCTACATCTACGACGTGCGCCGCGAGCAGCGCGGCCCGCAAATCTTTCTTTCCCGTGCGCGCCCCGAATTCATGTCCCTGCTGTTCCGGCAGGAAGTACCGGAAATCTATGACGGCATCGTGCAGATCAAGTCGGTGGCCCGCGATCCGGGGTCGAGGGCCAAGATCGCCGTCATTTCCAAGGATTCCTCGATCGATCCGGTCGGCGCCTGTGTTGGCATGCGTGGCGCCCGCGTGCAGGCGGTTGTGGGTGAGCTGCAAGGCGAGAAGGTCGACATCATCCAATGGAACCAGGATGCGGCCACCTTCATCGTCAACGCGCTGGCGCCGGCGGAGGTGACGAAGGTCGTGCTCGATGAGGATTCCAACCGGATCGAGGTGGTGGTGCCCGAGAGCCAGCTCTCGCTCGCCATCGGCCGGCGCGGCCAGAACGTGCGCCTCGCTTCCCAGCTGACAGGTTGGGACATCGACATTCTGACGGAACAGGAGGAATCCGAGCGCCGGCAGAAGGAGTTCACCGAGCGCTCGCAACTATTCATGGAGGCGCTGGACGTCGATGAAGTGATCGCGCAATTGCTCGCGACCGAAGGCTTCGAGACGGTCGCCGAAGTGGCCTTTGTGGAAGCGAGCGAGATCGCCCACATCGAGGGCTTCGACGAGGACACGGCGAAGGAGATCCAGACACGCGCGCGCGAGTACCTGGAGAAGCAAGAGGCCGAACGCGACGCCAAGCGCAAGGAGCTGGGCGTCGCCGATGAGCTCGCCAAGGTCCCCGGGGTGACGACGGCGATGCTGGTCGCCTTCGGCGAAAACGGCATGAAGACCGTCGAGGACCTTGCCGGCGCAATTCCTGACGATCTTGTGGGCTGGACGGAACGCGCCAAGGAGCGGGACGCTGAACCGGTTCGGCACAAGGGGGCGCTCGATGGCCTCGAAATCGGCCGCAAGGAGGCCGAAGACATGATCATGGCGGCGCGCATCGTGGCTGGTTGGGTAACGGAGGAGGAGCTGGAGAAGGCGCGGGCCCAGGAGGCCGCGGCTGCAGCAGCCTCGGAAGCCGCGAGAGCAGCAGAGGCCGCCGTTCCTGTGGCAGCCAAGGCGTAGGCCCATGGGACGGGGCGAAGCGGGGTGTGATGGGCGCGAAGGCAGCGATTGGCGATGCAGATGGCGGGCGGGACGGCAGTCCGCTGCGCCTGTGCGCCGTTACGCGCAGCCAACGGCCCGTTGACGATCTCCTCCGGTTTGTTCTGGGCCCCGAGGGCACGATTGTACCCGACTTGGCTGGGCGCCTGCCGGGACGGGGCGTGTGGGTTGACGCCACGCGCGAAACCATGGAAGCGGCTGTGCGCCAAAGGGTCTTCGCTCGAAGTTTGCGGCGTCCTGTCGTTGTGCCGGACGACTTGCCGGACCAAGTCGAACGGCTCATGGCCAAGCGGTTGCTGGAAGCGATCAGCATCGCCAACAAGGCGGGAGTCCTGGTTGCGGGCTTTGTGAAGGTGGAAGAACTCATCTCGCGGGGGCAGGCCGTACTTCTCATCCACGCGGCAGACGGGGGGCAAGACGGCTCAGCCAAGCTCTCCCGCAAACTCAAGGCCTTGCTCGGCCCGGAGCGGGCCCTGGAGGCCACTGTCACCGATGTGACCGGTCAGCAATTGGATTTGGCCACCGGCCGGTCAAATGTGGTACATGCTGCGGCGTCCGGGGGCGGCGCCAGCCGGAGGATACTGCGGGAGGCCGGCCGCCTCCGGCGGTACCGGTCGAGAACCTTGGGCGAAAAGCGGAGCGGAACGCAGGACGTGCATGAGCGAGACGAAGGAAACAAGCGATAAGACACTCACCGTGGCACCGCGCAAGCCGCTGAGCTTGAAGCGGACGGTGGAGTCCGGCCATGTCCGGCAGAGTTTCAGCCACGGCCGATCGAAATCGGTTGTCGTTGAGAAAAAGAAGAAGCGCACCATCTCTTCGTCCGGTGACGCTGACGCGCAAGCGGAAGCGGACATCGAGGCGATCGACCAAGACGCCGCCGGTAGCCTTTCGACCGATGAACTGGATGCACGCCGGCGCGCCTTGGAAATTGCCAAGGAGCGCGCCGACGCCGAGGCGCGCGAGGTGGCGCTACGGGATGCGCAGCTGACTGCCGAGGAAGCGCCCGCGCGGCCCGAACCGTCCTCACAATCGGAAGCGGTGGTTGAGACGCCGGCCCAGCCCCCGCCTGTCGTCGTGGCGAAGCCCGAGCCGCCGAAGGGGCCCGTTGTCGTTGTTCCCTCGGCCGACAAGCCGAAAACCGACGTGCGCCGCGCCGACGCCGTCAGCAAGCGCAAACTGGACGTCGAGCCCGCCGAGACCGACGACGACGCGCGTGGCAAGAAGAAGGGTGCCAAGGTTGCAAGGGCTCCGGCGCGAGCGGGCGAAGAGCGCCGTGAGCGCGGCAAGCTCACTATCAACAACGCTTTCGACGAAGCCCAGCGTCAGCGCTCGCTGGCCTCGCTGCGCCGCAGGCGCGAGCGCGAGAAGCTGAAGCAGGCGGGCGTGCCGCAGCCGCGCGACAAGGTCATGCGCGAGGTGATCATTCCCGAAGTGATCACCATCCAGGAGCTCGCCAATCGCATGACGGAACGTGCCGTCGATGTCATCAGGCTGTTGATGAATCAAGGTGCGATGCACAAGATCAACGATGCGATCGACGCCGATACTGCCGAGCTGCTCGTGCGGGAGTTCGGCCATACGCCCAAGCGCGTTGCGGAAGCCGATGTCGAGGAGGGCTTCACCGGCACGGCCGACGTTGACGAGGATCAGCTGCCGCGGGCGCCGGTCGTGACCATCATGGGGCACGTCGACCACGGCAAGACTTCGTTGCTCGACGCCATCCGTAGCACCAACGTGGTGGAAGGCGAGGCCGGCGGCATCACGCAGCACATTGGCGCCTATCAGGTGGCGGTCGCCAACGGCCTGATCACCTTCATCGACACTCCGGGTCACGAGGCGTTCACCGCCATGCGCGCGCGTGGCGCCAAGGTCACCGACGTGGTGGTGCTGGTGGTTGCCGCGGACGACGGCGTCATGCCGCAGACGGTCGAGGCGATCAATCACGCCAAGGCTGCGGGCGTACCGATGATCGTCGCCATCAACAAAGTCGACAAGCCGAACGCGGACCCCGCGCGAGTGCGCACCGATCTGCTGCAGCACGAGATCATCGTAGAGAGCATGTCGGGTGAGACGCTCGACGTCGAAGTCTCCGCTGTGAAGAAGACCGGTATCGACAGGCTTCTGGAAACTATCCAGCTGCAGGCCGAGCTGCTCGACCTCAAGGCCAACCCGAACCGCTCCGCGGAAGGGGTGATCATAGAGGCCAAGCTTGAGCGCGGGCGCGGGCCCGTCGGCACGGTCTTGGTGCAGCGTGGCACCCTGCGCATTGGCGACATCATCGTTGCCGGCTCGGCATGGGGACGGGTGCGCGCCCTGATCGATGATCGCGGCGAGCCTGTGAGCTCGGCCGGGCCCTCCGTTCCGGTGGAGATCCTGGGCTTCGACTCTGCGCCCGAAGCCGGAGAACCCTTCGCCGTCGTCGAGAACGAGGCGCGGGCGCGCGAGCTGACTGACTATCGCGCTCGCAAGCGGCGCCAGACGCTGGGCTCGGCCGGGACTGCCCGGACGCTCGAGCAGATGATGCAGCAGTTGAAGGAGACCGGCCGCCAGGAATTCCCCCTTGTCATCAAGGGCGACGTGCAAGGCTCGGTGGAGGCCATCGTCGGCGCTCTGCGAAAACTCGGGACCGACGAGGTGGAGGCGCGCATCGTGCACTCTGGTGTCGGCGGCATCACAGAGTCCGACATCGTCCTTGGCAACGCCGCCAAGGCGGTGGTCGTAGGCTTCAACGTCCGCGCCAATGTGCAGGCCAAGGCGTCTGCGGACCAGGTTGGCGTCGAGATCCGCTACTACAACATCATCTACGATGTGGTAGATGACGTCAGGGCCGCTATGTCGGGCCTGCTTCCCCCGACCGTGCGCGAAATCTTCCTCGGCAACGCTCAGATCCTCGAGGTGTTCAGCATCTCCAAGATCGGCAAGGTGGCTGGCTGCCGCATCACCGAGGGCAAGGTCGAACGCGGCGCCAAGGTGCGGCTGATCCGTGACAATGTGGTCATCCACGAGGGCACGCTTTCGACGCTCAAGCGCTTCAAGGACGAGGTGAAGGAGGTGCCGGCCGGCCAAGAGTGCGGCATGGCGTTTGCCAACTACCAGGACATCAGAGCGGACGACGTCATCGAGTGCTTCAACGTCGAGACCATCAAGCGGACACTGTAGTGCGCGGTGTCAGACCCTCCGGGTCTGACACCTTTCTGATACCAACGTCGGTGCGACGGGGTCAGGCCCGGAGGGTCTGACACCATGCGATCCAGATGGCCAATCGGCCCTTCGAGAAGCGGACGGGACCCTCGCAACGCCAGCTGCGCGTCGGCGAGCTCATTCGTCACGCGGTTGCGGAAATGCTTGCGCGCGGCGAGATCCATGACGAGGTTCTCGCTTCTCACGTCGTCACCGTCTTGGAGGTGCGCATGTCCCCCGACCTGCGCCTCGCGACCATCTACATCATGCCGCTGGGAGGAAGGGACGTTGGGCCGGTACTTGCAGGTCTGGGGCGGCACCGGAAGTTCTTTCGCGCAGAGATTGCGCGGACCGTCAATCTCAAGTTCGCGCCGGAAGTCCGCTTCCTGGCGGATGAGACGTTCGATGAGGCCGACCGCATCGACCGCCTGCTAGCGAGCGACAGGGTCAGGCGGGACGCTGGCAAGTAGACGATGGCGGGCCGAAAGAAGGGCAAGGCCGTGCACGGCTGGCTGGTGCTGGACAAGCCGGCCGGCATGACCTCCACACAGGCCGTCGCTGCCGTGCGGCGCATCTTCGATGCGCGCAAGGCTGGGCACGCCGGCACCCTCGATCCATTGGCCACCGGCATCCTCCCCATCGCGCTCGGCGAGGCCACCAAGACGGTTCCCTATGCCGTCGAAGGGCAAAAGGACTACAGCTTCACGGTGCGCTGGGGCGCTGCAACCGACACCGACGATGCCGAAGGGCGCGCCGTGGCCACGAGTGATGTGCGCCCCGAGCTGCAGGCGATCGAGGCGCTGCTGCCGAGTTTCACCGGCGAGATCCTGCAGGCGCCACCGGCCTTTTCCGCGGTCAAGATCGCCGGCGAGCGTGCGTACGACTTGGCGCGCGCCGGTGAGGCCGTCGAACTGGCGGCACGTCCGGTGCACATCGGCGCGCTAGTGCTGCGCGACTGTCCTGACCGCGACACGGCTGTCTTCATCGCCCAATGCGGCAAGGGCACCTATGTGCGCGCTCTCGCGCGCGACATGGGCCGGGCGCTCGGCTGCCATGGCCATGTGGTCGCCTTGCGGCGCACCCGCGTCGCTTCCTTCGCGGAGGCGCATGCGGTTACCATGCACGAGCTTCTCGCGGCAGCCGAAGGGGGCGAGGAGGCGCTGAAGCGCCAGCTGCGACCCGTCGAGGCAGCTTTGGGGGCCCTTGCAGTCCTCAGCGTGAACCGCGACGATGCCGCCCGCCTCCTTCGTGGCCAGCCTGTTCTGGTTCGGGGGCGCGACCAGCATGCGCCCGGGCCGACGTATGCGACCTGCAAGGGTCACCTGATAGCCGTCGGCCGCATCGACAAAGGCGAGCTGCGCCCCACTCGCGTGTTCAATTTCGGCGAAGCCCGATAAGCCTGCCAGATCAACCTCTTGGAACTTGTAGTTTTCCCCTCGCAATCGGCGCGAATTGGTGTATAACGCGGCCACGCTGGCACAGCGCTCCGCGCTTGCGCTCGGCGCTTTGGCGGCCTGAGCTGGACGACATCCCGGCCATGGCGCGCTCCATAGCTCCCAACATCGTTAGAAAGGTGCCCGATGTCGCTGACCGCAGAGCGGAAGCAGAAGGTCGTCAGGGAACATGCAACCAAGAAAGGTGATACTGGCTCGCCGGAGGTTCAGGTCGCACTCCTCACCGAGCGCATCAACGGACTGACAGAGCACTTCAAGACCCACAAGAAAGACAATCATTCGCGGCGCGGCCTGCTCAAAATGGTGAGCTTGCGTCGTCGGCTTCTCGATCATGTCAAGAGCCGCGACGAGGCGCGCTACCAGAAGATCATCGAGCGGTTGGGAATCCGCCGCTAGCGCGACCAGCGCCGCCGCGAAGTGGGCCGGCTTCCAGGAGAGGAAGTGGCGGTGCTTCGCGGTATTCGCAACGAGAAACGAGATCCGAGATGCTAGAAACAAAACGTGTAGAGATTGAATGGGGTGGACGCAAGCTCAGCTTCGAGACGGGCCGCATCGCCCGCCAGGCCGATGCTGCCGTCTTTGCCCAATACGGCGAGACGAGCGTGCTCGCCACCGTGGTCGCCGAGAAGACTGGGCGGCCAGGCATCGACTTTTTCCCGCTCACCGTCAACTACCAGGAGAAGACCTACGCCGCCGGCAAGATTCCCGGCGGCTTTTTCAAGCGCGAAGGCCGCCCGAGCGAAAAGGAGACGCTGACCTCGCGCCTGATCGACCGGCCGATCCGGCCGCTGTTCGTCGGAGGCTTCAAGAACGAGACGCAGGTCATCGTCACCGTGCTCTCCCACGACATGGAGAACGATCCCGACATCGTCGCCTTGGTCGCGGCCTCGGCCGCGCTGACGCTGTCCGGCCTGCCGTTTCTGGGCCCGATCGGCGCTGCCCGGGTCGGGATTGTCGACGGCCAGTTCGTGCTCAACCCGATGATCGACGAGATGGCAAAGAGCGATCTCGACCTCGTCGTCGCCGGCACCGCCGATGCGGTCATGATGGTGGAGTCGGAGGCCAAGGAGCTGCCCGAGAAGCAGATGCTCGACGCCGTCATGTTCGGCCAGCGCGGGTTTCAGCCGGTGATCCAGGCGATCATCCGGTTGGCCGAGAAGGCCGCGAACGAGCCGTGGGACTTCCAGCCGCCCGACCGGTCCAAGTACCAGGACCGGGTCAAGGCCTTGGCCGAGGCCGGCCTGCGCCAGGCGTTTGCCACCGTGCAGAAGCAGCAGCGGTATCAGGCCATCGCCGCGATCAAAGAACGTGTGACGAAGGAGCTGCTGCCGGAGGATGCGGACGCCAACGAGCAGGTGCTGCTGGGCGATGTCTTCAAGAGCCTCGAGCAGGAGATCGTGCGTGGCGACATCATCCGCACGCAGCGGCGCATCGACGGGCGCGACCTGACAACGGTGCGGCCGATCAAATCGGAAGTGCATGTGCTGCCGCGCACGCACGGCTCGGCGCTGTTCACGCGCGGCGAAACGCAGGCCATCGTCGTTGCCACGCTCGGCACCGGGGAAGATGAGCAGTTCATCGACGCGCTGGAGGGCACGCGCAAAGAGCGGTTCATGCTGCACTACAATTTCCCTCCGTTCTCGGTGGGCGAGACGGGGCGCATGGGCTCGCCCGGCCGCCGCGAGATCGGCCACGGCAAGCTCGCCTGGCGCGCCGTGCATCCGCTGATACCCAGCGCCGAGGAGTTTCCCTACACGCTGCGCGTGGTGGCGGAGATCACCGAATCCAACGGCTCGTCGTCGATGGCGACGGTGTGCGGCACCTCGCTGGCGCTGATGGACGCCGGCGTGCCGCTCAAGCGGCCGGTCGCCGGCATCGCCATGGGGCTGATCAAGGAGGGTAACGGTTTCGCCGTCCTCTCCGACATCCTGGGCGACGAGGACCACCTGGGCGACATGGATTTCAAGGTCGCCGGCACCGAGAAGGGCGTCACCTCGCTGCAGATGGACATCAAGATCACCGGCATCACCGAGGAGATCATGCGCGTGGCGCTGGACCAGGCCTATACCGGGCGCATGCACATCCTGGGCGAGATGACCAAGGCCATTAGCGGCGCCCGCGCCGAGCTCGGCGAGTATGCGCCGCGCATCGAGACCATCAAGATCCCGGTCGACAAGATCCGCGAGGTGATCGGCTCCGGCGGCTCGGTGATCCGGGAGATCGTGGCCCAGAGCGGGGCCAAGGTCGACATCGAGGACGACGGCACCATCAAGATCGCCGCCGCCAAGCGCGAGTCGATCGAGGCGGCGCTGTCGCGCATCAGGGCCATCACCTCCGAGCCCGAGGTCGGAACGATCTACAAGGGCAAGGTCGTCAAGATCATGGAGTTTGGCGCGTTCGTGAACTTCTTCGGCAAGCAGGACGGCCTCGTCCACATCTCGCAGCTCACGCAGGGGCGGCCCGAGACGGTTGGGGAGGTCGTAAAGGAAGGCCAGGAGGTCTTTGTGAAGCTCCTGGGCTTCGACGACCGCGGCAAGGTGCGCCTATCTATGAAGATCATTGACCAGGCGACCGGCAAAGAATTGGCGCGCGCCGAAGGCGAGCCCGAGGAAGCCTTTGAGAGCCGTCCTCCGCGCCGCGACCGGGGCGATCGCGGCGGCCCTCGCGAGCGGCGGCGGGAGCGCGGCTGACACGCACACAGGGCTGCGGCCGAGATCGAAGTGCGCTCCCGCGGCCCGGCGGACTGCGGTGCATTCTCCGCCGGCATAGGTGCATGTGGCGTTCTTACGGGTGGCCCCGGGATAACGCACACGATCGGCCGTTCGACAGACGGCGAGCTTCGAGGCAAGCATGCGCCTTGACATCCTCCTCGTCTCTGCCGGCGCGCTCGTCGATGCCGATGGGCGCGTGCTGCTCGCCAGGCGACCCGCAGGGAAGCCGCTGGCGGGGCTCTGGGAGTTCCCCGGCGGAAAGGTCGAGCCCGGTGAGACGCCGGAAGCGGCGCTCATCCGCGAGCTCGATGAGGAGCTTGGCATCCGGATTGCTGGCAAGTGCCTCGCACCCCTCACCTTCGCCAGCCACAGCTACGAGGCCTTCCACTTGCTTATGCCGCTTTACGTATGCCGCACCTGGGAGGGCGAGGCGACGGCGCGGCAGGGGCAGGAGCTGGCCTGGGTGCGAGCCAGGCGGCTCGCCGACTATGCCATGCCCCCGGCCGACGAGCCTCTGAAAGCCGCCCTGCGCGACCTGCTGTAGGGATCGCCGTCGGACAATGCGAGGTCTCCCCCAAACCGGGGATGCAGCAACAATACAAGGCTTGCCATCTGAGGTGTGTGCCGTGGGGGCATCCGATTCGGGAGCGACGCCCGCTGAAGCCGCGCCCTGCCTTCCCTCCTCGGGCAGGGCGCGGCGCTTGCGCTTCGACAGTGTGCGGGAATCCGATGCGGCAACGATCCGATGATCAGGAGCTAACGATACGCAGCGCGATCGGCATCAGCCTCGTGCTGCTGGCCGCCGTCGCGCTGATCCTGGCGGTGACGTTCCTCGTCTCTCCGTAGCTCCTCGGTTCGACGTTGCGAACACGCTCCCGACTTGAGGCACTACACTTGCAAAGGCCCCGCGCTGCAAATGGGCAAGTCCAAATACACCGCCCGCGTCGATAACATCTACTTCCTCTCGCGGATCGGCTTGTCCTTGCGGTGGGCAACGCAAGACATCGCGCGCGGGGACTTGCCGGCCGACATCAGGCACCTGCTCGCGAGGCTCGATCGGCTGGAAGAGAGAACCAAGGCGAATGACCAGCCGCCCGACAACGGCTCCGCCGCCTGAGCGCTGCCTTGCGCGATCCCCCGCCTCCTCAATTGACGCAGACGACCCGGGTCGCCTCCAGCATCCATGATGCCCGCGCAACCTTGGTGCCTCCAGGTCTGGTAGACTGCCGGGAAGGGAGGACAACCGACATGCCGGCCAAGGACACAAGGAAGGGGGCAGCACGCCCCAAGCGCAGCAAAGCGGAAACGCAGCAGGAGTTCGAGCAGATCCAGGAGGAGACACAAGCCGCACGCGAGTCCACCGATGCCAAGGTCGCCGAGGTCACCCGGCTGCGCGAGACCGAGGTGAGACAAAGCGTCGATGGGGTAAGCGTGGAAACGGTCGTGCAGCGGGTCTCCGGGCTGGGGCTCGAAGTGTCTCGCGCTTTGGCGAACGTTGCAGAGAAGCTGACCGAGGAAGTCGAGCTGCTGGCAACCGTGCGTGAGGCGGTGGCTCTGGAGCGCCGGGAGCTGGAACGTCTCCACAAGATCGATGTGGCGGCAACGGCGCTCGACCAGCTGGTTCAGGACTACGCGCGGGAGAAGGAGAAGCTGGAGGCGGAAACGGCCGCTCAGCGCGCGGCATGGGAGGAAGAGACCGCGCGCGTTGAGCGCGACCGCAAGGAGCAGGAGGACGCTCTCAGAAAGCAGCGCCAGCGCGAGATCGAGGACTACGAGTATAGGAAGAACCTGGAGCGAAAGAAGGCGCAAGACAAGTACGAGGAGGAGCAGCGTGCGAGGGACAAGCAGAATCGGGAACAGCAGGAGGTCCTGGAGAGGGGTTGGCAGCAGCGCGAAGCCGCATTGAAGGAACGGGAGGAGGAACTCGCTCGCCTGAAGCGGGAGGCCGACGAATTCCCGGCGCGGCTACTTAAGGAAACCGAGGCGGCCGGCCAAAAGGGACAGAAGGAGGCGGAAGCTAGGCTGGAGCAGCAAATGCTTGTTCTCAAGAAGGATGCCGAAGCCGAAACCCGCCTGGGGCAGTTGCGCGTCAAGACCTTGGAGGAGGCGCTCGCGCACAATGCGGCGCAAGTCGCAGCGCTCGAAAAGCAGCTCGCCGACGCCAAGCAGCAGGTCCAGGATATCGCGCTCAAGGCCATCGAGGGCGCTTCCGGCGCCAAGGCTCTGTCGCATATCAATCAGATCGCGATGGAGCAGGCGAAGACCAGCCGCAGGGCGGAATGAGGGGACGGACCGGCAGCTTCGTTTCAACAGTGCTCGCGCGAGTTGCGCGGGCCGGCATTTGCACTAAATTCGCAGGGCAAAAGCAGCATCGCCTCGAGCCAGCGTCGCAGTAACACCATGGCAAACCTCGATATGTCGCGCGGCCAACCGCGCGAGACCAAGATCAGGCTGCACGGGGCCGATGCCTTCAGGGGCATGCGCAAGGCCGGACAACTCGCGGCCCAGGCCCTCGATATGCTGGTCGAGCACGTCGAGCCCGGGGTGACGACGGAGCACCTCGATGACCTGACCGTGGAGTTTGCGCTCGAGCACGGCGCCATTCCCGCCCCGCTCAACTACCGCGGGTTTCCGAAGGCGATCTGTACGTCGGTCAACCATGTGGTTTGCCACGGCATTCCCAATGCCAAACCGCTGAAGGACGGAGACATCATAAATATCGACGTGACGCTCGTCCTGGACGGCTGGCACGGCGATACCAGCCGCATGTACGCGGTTGGCCACATCTCGCGCCGCGCCGAGCGGCTGATCGAAGTCACCTACGAGGCACTGATGCGGGGTGTCGCCGCGGTCAGGCCCGGTCACACTACCGGCCACATCGGCGCGGCAATCCAGAATTATGCCGAAAGCGAACGTTGCAGCGTTGTGCGAGACTTCTGCGGCCACGGCTTGGGCCGCGTCTTCCACGACCGGCCCAACATTCTGCACTATGGGGAGCCCGGCGACGGGGTGGTCCTGGAGCCCGGCATGCTGTTCACCATCGAGCCGATGATCAACCTGGGCAAGCCGCACGTGAAGATCCTCGCCGACGGCTGGACGGCGGTGACTCGCGATCGTGAGCTCTCCGCGCAGTTCGAGCATACGGTCGGCGTGACGGAGGCGGGCTGCGAGATTTTCACCACATCGCCCAAAGGCCTGCGGCGCCCGCCATACAGGGTGTCCTGATCTCGTGGCTGGGGGGGTTGCATGAGCGGCGGACTGAAGGACAGCAACACTCGCGCCGATCTCTTCCAACAGCCGCGCGCCGATCCGAACGCCGGCCACCGTCTTCGGCTCAAGGAGCGGTTCGTCAGCGGTGGACCGGAAGCATTGCCCGACTATGAGCTGCTCGAGTTGGTTCTTTTCAGCGCCATTCCTCGCCGCGACACCAAGCCGGTGGCCAAGCAACTCCTGGAGCGGTTCGGGTCCTTCGCCGAGGTCGTCAATGCACCGCCCGAGCGTCTCAAGGAAGTGAAGGGCATCGGTGATGCGGCCGTTATCCAGCTCAAGCTCGTCCGTGCGGCGGCACTCCGAATCATGCAAGGCGTGATCATGCGCCGTCCTGTGTTGGGGTCATGGGCCGCCGTTCTCGACTATTGCCGCGCCGCCATGGGTTTCGAAGCGAGCGAGCAGTTCCGCATCCTTTTTCTCGACAGGAGGAACTGCCTGATCGCTGACGAGGTGCAACAGCGGGGCACGGTGGATCACACCCCGGTGTATGTGCGGGAGGTGGTAAAGCGGGCGCTGGAGCTGTCGGCAAGCGCCATCATTCTGGTGCACAACCATCCCTCTGGTGATCCGACGCCCTCCCGGGCCGATATCGACATGACCAGGCAGATCGTGGATGCGGCCAAGCCTCTCGGCGTTGCCGTCCATGATCACATTGTCGTAGGACGGCAGGGGCACGCGAGCTTCAAGGCGCTGAAATTGCTTTGACGCACGACTGCACCTCCGAAGGGTGTCGATAACCGCACGCGGGCGGTTGCACCGCCCTTCCTCCGCGATAATCCTTGAGCGTTACGCATGGTGCGCCGGCTGATGCCGGCGGCCACTTGGGCGCTACAAAGTCGTCCGTGAAGAACTCTGATCTCAGGCTGGTCGGGAATCTGGGCTCGCGCGGAGCGTGTGTGCGAGGAGTGCTGCCAGGGCGATGAGGCAGGCAAAAAATTCCGCCAGCCACGCGAGCAGCCG
>Ga0247727_10010405_pt1 | contig 16494 bp, 13 predicted proteins | sample WisWelCaveWW1625_FD_202498 | JGI IMG/M metagenome (GOLD analysis project Ga0247727, IMG submission 202498) | Biofilm microbial communities from Wishing Well Cave, Virginia, United States - WW16-25 | ecosystem: Environmental > Aquatic > Deep subsurface > Groundwater > Cave microbial mat | place... | reverse complement strand
CAAACCACGCGACGCGCAGCGCCTGCCGCCGCCGCGCGGCAACGGATTCTGGACCCAGGAGATTTACTACCGCCTGCTCAACGCCGGCGTACGCATCCCGCCGAGCGCGGGCAGCGCCAGCGGCGTGTTGCCGAATCCGGTGGGCTACAACCGGGCGTATGTTCACGTTGACGGAGAGTTGACCTGGGACAAGTGGTGGGCAGGCCTCCGCGCGGGCAGGTCGTTCGTCACCAACGGCCCGCTGTTGCGCGTGACCGCGAATGGGAAGTTACCGGGCGAAGTCTTCGTGATGAAGAAAGGGCGACTCCGCCTCGACTTGAGCATCAAGCTCACGTCGCGCGACAAGGTCGGCGAAATCGAGATCATCCACAACGGTCGTGTCGTGCGGACCGAGCCAATCCGAACCGCGACAGTGATGGAGCGGCCAGAGGTTTCAAAGCGCCTGACGCTGGAGGTCACCGAGCCCGGCTGGTTCCTCGTCCGCGTGATTGCCGACGAGCCGAAGACGTTCCGCTTTGCATCCACCGCGCCGTTCTATCTCGAAGTCGACGGCCAGCGGCGCGTCAGCAGATCGGCGGCACAGCTCTTCCTCGACTGGACGCGCGAACGCATGCAGCGCGTAAGGCTCGACGACGCAGCGCAACGCGAAGAAGTGTTGCGCTTTCATCGCGAGGCCGAGCGCTGGTGGATGGAGCGAATGGAAAGGTCCAACGCGGCTTAACGTCGCAGGTGCTCTTGCAGCAATCGGAGGCGTCTCGCGCTGCGGCGTCAGCACGGTTCGCTTTGGACGGCGGCCAGGCCGAGTCTATGCCGCGGTGAGTCGAGCGGCCAGCCTCGCGGTTACACTCTTCCCCTCACACTTTGCACGTCGGTTTGGGTTGCCGTGTCCGGGTTGCGTTACACCGTAAAAGAGATGCCCGAGGAAATGCGTCCGCGCGAACGCCTGCTGCGGGAGGGGGCGGCGCGGCTCTCGGACCGCGACTTGCTGGCGATCATTTTGCGCGTGGGCGGCAGCGGCAAGAATGCGCTGGAATTGGCTGAGGAGATGCTCGTTTGCGCCGGCGGGGTGGTGAACCTTACCCGCGCACAACTGAAAGACCTCATGGCTCACAAAGGCATTGGTGAAGCCAAGGCATGCGAAATCAAGGCCGCCTTCGAGCTCGGACGCCGCGCGCATAACCCGTCGCCGCTGGGAAAGACGCCGATTGGCGGGCCGGAGGACCTCGCCGCGCTCGTAATGTCGGAAATGCGACACCTCGACCGCGAGCAACTGCGGGTGGTTTGCCTCGATACCAAGAACCAGGTGACGAAGATCGAGCTGATTTCGATTGGCACGCTCAATGCTTCGCTGGCGCACCCGCGCGAATGCTTCAAGCCGGCGGTGGCGGCGAGCGCCGCCAGTGTAGTCTTTGTCCACAATCATCCCAGCGGCGATCCGACGCCGAGCGCCGAGGATGTTGCCCTGACCAAGTCGCTGATGCGGGCTGGCGAGTTGCTGGGAATCGAGGTGGTCGACCATCTCGTCATCGGCGATGGGCGCTATGCGAGTCTGCGCGAGCGGGGGCTGTTGTGAGCCTGCTGCGCCGCGTCTTCGCTCGGCTCTCGCGCGATGTCGGCATCGACTTGGGCACGGCCAACACCCTGGTCCACGTGCAGGGGCGCGGCATCGTGCTGCGTGAGCCCTCTATCGTTGCCATCGACCGCGACACCCTCACGGTCCGCTGGATTGGCGAGCAGGCCAAGCGCCTGGAAGGCCGCACGCCCCCGCACATTGTGGTGGCGCGACCGCTGAAGGACGGCGTCATCGCCGACTTCGACATTACGCATCGCATGTTGAAGTACTTTATCGGCAAAGCGCTGGGCCAGCGCACGTTCGCGTTTCCGCGCGTGGTAGTGGGCATTCCCAGCGGCGTGACCGAAGTCGAGCGCCGCGCCGTGGAAGACGCCGCCATGGCGGCCGGCGCCAGTGAAGCTCGCACGATCGACGAGCCGATGGCCGCGGCGATTGGCGCGGGCCTGCCCGTGCATGAACCGGCCGGCAGCATGATTGTCGACATCGGCGGCGGCACCACCGAAGTGGCTGTCATTTCCCTGGGCGGAATTGTGGCGACCGGATCCATTCGCATCGCCGGGGATGAAATCGACGAAGCCATCATTGCCTACACGCGGCGGGCCTACAATCTTGCCATCGGGCAGCCCACCGCCGAACGCATCAAGCATGCGATCGGTTCGGCGGTGTCGCTTTCGCCGGAATTGACGACGGAGGTGCGCGGGCGCAACCTGATCACCGGTTTGCCCACCAGCATTGAGCTCAATTCGACCGAGCTGCGGGAGGCGATCAGCGAACCGGTCCTGGCGATTGTCGAAGCGGTCAAGTCAACTCTGGAGCAGACGCCGCCGGAACTGGCCTCCGACCTCATGGAGCGTGGCATCTGTCTGGCCGGCGGCGGATCCTTACTGCGGGGCATCGATCAACTCATCAGCCGGGAGACTGAGATGCCGGTGCAGCGCGCGGCCGACCCATTGAGTTGCGTGGCGCTCGGTACCGGTCGGGCCGTGGAAAACTGGGCGAACTACGGCCTGCGCAGAGATTGACGGAACTCCACATGCGCACGCGCTGGAAGGAATCGCCCTCGCTGTTCGTGGCACTTGGTGTCATCGGGCTGGTGCTCGTCGTCTGGCATTATCGCGCCGCCCAGCGCGGCCAGATCAGTCCACCGGAGCGATTGGTGTTGAGCTTGCTCGCTCCGGTGCAGCGACAGTTGGGTGGCGTGGGACGTTCGGCCGGCGAGGAGTGGCAGTCGTTGCGGAGTTGGCGACAACTCGCCCGTGAGACGCGCAGTCTGCGCCATCGGGTGGCGGACCTGGAAGCACAAAACCTGCAGATGTTGCGCTATCGCGCCGAGAACGAACGCTTGCGCAAACTGGTTCAACTCGATCCTGAAGCTCCGGCGAAGCGAGTGGCGGCCGAGGTGATTTCCGTGGAAAGCGACCACGGCGCGCGGCGTCTCTGGCTCAACCGGGGCAGCGCCGACGGCATTCGCGGCGACTCCGAATCAGAGGTCAAGGTCACGGGCGATCCAGTGGTTTCGGAAGCCGGATTGGTCGGACGTGTGCTGCGCTGCGACGCGGATCGCAGCTATGTGTTGTTGTTGACCGATCAAGCGGCCAGCGTCGGCGCCCGGTGCGTGCGCTCCGGGGCTATCGGCATCGTGCGGGGCAACGGCGGGGCGTGTCAACTGGAGTACCTCGATCAGAACGCCGACGTACGCGAGGGCGACCTGCTCATTACCTCCGGCCTGGGTGGTGTCTTCCCGAAAGGCCTGCAGCTGGGCAAGGTTTCGACTGTGCGCAAAGACATTCGCCGACCCACGCAGGTGGCCGAGGTGGAACCGCTGGCGACGTTGGACCGGCTCGATCAGGTCTTTATCCTCATCGCCTCGAGGAGCCGCCGATGAAACTTGTGCTGGCGCTAACCTTGCTCGCCGGAGTGCAAACGACCTGGGCGGTCCGGTGGCGTGTGGGCGACCAGGCACCCGATCTGCTGTTGGTGGCCACCGTATTACTGGGGATGCGCCACGGCGTGGCCGACGGCGCGGTAATCGGTTTTGTGCTGGGCTTCGTTCGCGGAGCGCTGCACGGCGCCAATCTCGGCAGTTTTCTCGTTAGTCGTTGCCTGGCGGGTGCGCTGGGGGGGGCACTGGCCCCGGCGATTTCCCACGACCACCCATTGGCGCCGTCGCTGTGCGTGTTGCTGGGGGCGTTCGCGGCGGAGGCGGTGTTCTTCCTGATGTCGCCGTCGCCGTTCATGGCCTGGCTGGGTGGCACGATTATCCGCTCGGGCGTGAGCGCGGCTGTCGCCTTGCCGTTGCATTTTGTGCTGGCGGCGTTGCAGCGCAACGGCGCCCCAGACTCCGGAGCACTGTTGACACTGCGATGATGCGAAACCTACTCACCGGAATAGTAGCCATTGCGTTGGCCGGCGTACTGGTGGCGCTGGGGCGCACAGTTTTCCAGGGGCCGCTCTTATCGGAGGGGCTACGAGTGCGCCCAGCCGCTGCGTTCCCGAAGCTGAGTGGACCTGCCGGGAAGTCCAGCTTGCGGGAGCCGAAACCCGCAGCCCTCGACGATTACGCCGGCGGATCATCCAGCCGCCTCGCGGTGTTGCTGTCGGCGCCCGATTCCCAGTGGCTGGCTCTGGCACAGGGGCTGCAGACGATCGGAGTGCCATTCGTCGTCACCGACGACTGGCGCCGGGCGGTCCAGCACCGCATGGTGCTCGTCTATCCGACGGTTTCGACCAGGACCCTGAAGCCCGCAGCGATCCAGGGCCTGAGCCAGTTCACACGCCGGGGCGGAACCCTGGTAGGAGTCAACCCGCAGGACGGTCTGAACGCGCTGTTTGGATTCGTCGAGGCCAAACCCTCGCGGAATCAAACGGTGCGGTTCAGTGCAGAATACGCGCGCCGATTGCGCTTCGTCGGGGAAACCGAATCCCGCATCATGCTGGGCGAACCCGATCAAGCCCCGGCTTTGTCGCGTCCTTCCTTGTTGGGTGCAAGCTATTCGGCGATTGCCTCTTACGAAGATGGCACTACCGCCATCACCGAGCGTACGATCGAGCGCGGTCGCGCGGTCGGCCTCGGTTTCGACGTCGGCCTTTACCTGAGCACCAGCTACGCCGGGCGGTGGGTCGGTCGCCGTTCACGCGGAGCATTCGAGCCCAGCGTCGATGTGGTGCTGCGATTCCTGCGTGCCCTGTATCGCACAGCCGGAGAGCATGTGGTGCTCGGGACGGTTCCCGACGGCAAAGGGCTGGCGACCCTGGTGACGCACGAGGTGGATTCCGCTCGGTCGATACAAGATTCACTCGCCCTCGCCCGCTGGGAGCGGGAGCAAGGGATAGCAGCCACGTACTTCATCAATACGCACTATGTGCGCGATGCTGCGGCCGACGACTTCTTCAATTCCAATGCCCTTCCGAAGCTCAAGCAACTCGCGCAAAGCGGCGCCGAGCTTGGCAGTAACACCGTTGCCAAGACGCCGCGGTTCGCCGAGTTGCCACGGGGAACCGGCGCGGAACGCTATCCGTTGTATCAACCATTCGTGCGCACCAACAAGGATGCGTTGCCGGCGGGGGCGACGCTACTGGGAGAGCTGCGGGTCAGTAAATATTTGTTGGAACGACTGGTCGTCGATACCGACGTTGTTTCCTTCGGCCTCGCCCCACTCGCTGCCCTCTCACCGGTTTTGCCCCAGGCGCTATCGGCGACCGGTTTCCGCTTCAGTTCCAGCACCATTGCGAATCGCGCGCTTAGCCACTTGCCGCTTCCCGTAACGGCACCACCATTGGCCGCCGAGGCCGAAGTATTTGAGTTTCCAGTAACCCTGGGCGACGACTCGGAGCAGCCACTACGATTGTCGGAGGCCCTCGCGCTGGCGCAACAACTGCGTCGTTATGGTGGAACCTATGTCCTGCGGATCCCGATCGACCAGCGGACGTTTGAACAGGGTTTCACCACCGGCGTTCGTGAATTCGCCTGGTTCGGAACGGTGGGCGAATTCGGTCGCTGGTGGTCAGCGCGCAATCAAGTGCAGGTGGACGTGGAATCCACGCCGACCGGCGCGGCCGTGCAACTTGCCGCGCCCGCCAAACTGCGCGCCCTCACTTTGTTAGTGCCCAGGGCTTGGGCGCTCGAACCGACCGCCGCCGCGGAGCAGCACGGCATTCAGATCGTGCTGAAGGAACTGGCAGGCAGGGTCACGCTGCGCTTCACTCGCGAGTCAGCCGCGCCACGCATTCCACGTGCGCCGTCTGGGGAAACAGGTCCAACGGCTGCACCCGATCGACGCGATAGCCAAGCGGTGCCAGCGCGGCCAGGTCGCGCGCCAGCGTTGCCGGGTCGCACGACACGTACACGACGCGCCGTGGTTTGAGCGCGGCCAGGGCACCCAGCGCTTTGGCCGCGCCACTGCGCGGTGGATCGAGTACGACCACGTCCACGGTTCGACCGTCCGCGGCCCACGCCGCCACGACGTTTTCGACGGCGCCCATTTCGATCCGGCAGTGGGTGAGACCATGCTCGGCGAAGTTCCATTGGGCGTCGGCGCAGGCGAGACGGGAGCGTTCGACGGCAATCAGCGCGCGCGATCGTGCTGCCAGCGCGCCCACTGTGAAGAAGCCGTTGCCAGCGTACAAATCGGCGACGGTTTCCGTGCCGGTCAGCTCTGCGTAGTCGGCCACCACCTCCAGCAAGCTCGGAACGAGCGGACCGTTGACTTGCGCAAACGCCTGGGCATGCCCGCGCAGCCGTCGACCACCGATGGCCTCAAACAAGAACGGGTCTCCCCACAGAGTCGTGGCACGTCCCTGCCCACGTCCCTGCTGAGACACGACTCGCTGCAGAACGCCGCTGAGTACGGGCAAGCTGGCGCGCAACGCGGCGACGACTGCGGTCCGATCGAACGCCTGCCCGCTGGTCACCAGCGTCGCCACGGCCTGATCGCCGGCGCGCGTGACGCGCGTCTCCAACCAGCGCAGCGCGCCGCGACCGGTGCGCGCCTCGAACGCCGAAAGGTGGCCACCAGCCACCAGGTGGCGCGTGGCGGAGAAGAGCTGCTGGCACGGCGCCGCCAGAATGGCACAATCCGCGACATTTACAATGCGAAGTGACTGGGCCGCAAAGAAACCGCCAACGGCTTCGCCCTCGTTCACTCCGAAGGCAAATTGACTGGTATGGCGATAATGCCACGGGTCCGGCGTAGGAATCACCTCGGCCACCGGCACACCGGGCAGCTTGCCGATCCGGGCGAGGGCGTCCGCAACCAACTGGCGCTTGGCTGCAAGTTGCCACCGATAGTCCAGATGTTGGAGCTGGCACCCACCACACAATCCAAAGTGGCAACAAGGCGGAGGAGTTCGCTGGGGGGAGGCGACCGTGAGTTCCAACAATCGACCGCGCGCGAATCGGCGCTGCTGATCGACCAGTTCAACCACCGCCTCATCGCCCGGGGCGGCCAACGGAACGAACACTACTCGGCCATCCTCCGCGCGCCCGACTGCATCGCCGCCGGCGGCCACTGAATCGAAGCGCAGAGCAATCGTCATGGCGAAGCAAAACGCCCCGCGCGAGTGCACGGGGCGTTGGTATCAAGTACGGTCGTCAATTATCGATTGACGCCTTTTCCGTTGTTCTTTCCCGGGGTCTTGCTCTTGGCCTTGGGATCGACCTTGACTGTGGCGCGTAGCGGCGGCGCGGATTCTTCCGGAGGGAAAACCCGCTCCTCGCGTCGCTTGGGGTCGTTGGTCGCGACCGGACGATCCACCCCCGCCTCCTGCACGCTGTCGTAATCGTGTGGCGTGTGCAAACGGAGGAAGCGTCGATCTCCAACCGGGAGTTCAAACGCCAGGCCGCCTGGCTTGGGCCGCGTTGGATCCGTTTCCTGCCACGCGATGATGTGGACCAAATACTTGACGTGTGTGCGTGCTTGCTCGCCCGGTGGGGTACCGCCGCGCGCACCGCCGCCCGCCGGACCGATGCCGCCCGGACCACCTCCGGGGTTGCCCGACCCGCCATCGCCCATGGCATCGCCGAGTCCCCCCAAGATGCCGCCAAGCATACCACCCAGCATACCGCCGAGTCCACCATCGCCGCCGCCGCCCTGCTGGTTGGCTTCAATTAGGTCGAATTCCGTTAGGGCCACGTCCTCCATCCGATAAACCGAGCGGTTTTGATGATCGAAGTAGATGGTCCGCTTGAGATGCACTTTGACGTTGGCGAGTGGTTGCGGTTGGTCCGGTCCCCCCTCGGCGCCGCCCTGAGCGTCGGCCGCCATCCATTCGAGCCACTGGCCGTTGGATTCGGGCACCGGCACCCAGCGGCCGGGGCCACTGGCTCCACCGCCACCGCCAGCACCACCACTTCCACCGCCACTCATCCCGCCTGCGCGTCCGCCACCGGAACCGCCGCCACCGCCCATGGCGCCGCCGCGGCCACCACTACCGCCGCCCATGGCGCCCATCGAACCGCCCCCCGATCCTCCCAAACCGCCGGACGCGCGTCCGCGCGCGCCCATTGCCCCGCCGCCACTCATGCCGGCGAGTCCACCCATCATGCCCATCCCGGCACCCATACCTCCCATGCCTAATTGGGAAGAAGAGCGCGACGAGAAATCCGCATTGGGATCGCCGAAGCGACCGGCGGAGAGTCCACCGCCGCCTGCGCCGCCGGCACCGCCACCGCCGCCACCGCCGCTACTGCTGACGTTCGGGGCGATGATATTCGCCACCTGCCGCGCCAAGCGCGCCGGCAGTTCAATCTCCGTTTCGAGCTTTGCACACTGGCGACCGTCCAACTCGACCATCGAGGTAAACGCCATCGGTGCCGTGACCAGTTCGATTGGCTCCATCGTTATGAGCTCGGGCAAGAAAGTCATCGAGGTCGACCACTTCGAGCCGGGCTGAACTTGCCCTTCGGGGAACCGCGGTAGGAGATCAATCAACGCGGCCGAGGGCCCCTTACCATAAGGATTCAAGAACCACTGCCGCCCGCCCGCGCGGATTTCTTCACCAGTCGGAAAGATGGTCTTGGTGAAGGCTTGTTGGTCGAGCGCAGCACTGGTGGCCCAGTCTCCCCAGGGGCCTTTGGCACCGGGTGCGGAACTCTGGCTCTGGCTCTGTTCGCGAAACCGTTCAAACCCAGTCGCGACCACGGTGCGGATGTTGGCCGAGTCGCCGAGGCGACCGTTCATCAGCGAGGGCTTGACTTCCTTGATGTTCGAGCGGATTTGCAAGCTGTATTGGCTATCGAGGTTGCTGGCATCCACCGGACCATTGCCGCCAGAACCGCCACCGCCCATCATCCCGCCGCCACCGCCGGGTCCCATCATCCCGCCGCCACCGCCGGGTCCCATCATTCCGCCGCCACCGGGCGCCATCATCCCGCCACCGCCTCGCGCGCCGCCAAAGTAAGACGATCGCCGGTCACCCAGGCGGCTGGCCGAACTGCCACCGCCCCCTCTACCGCCGCCGGACATGCCGCCGGGACCCATCATGCCCCCGCCACCGGGGCCCATCGCTCCGCCGTCGCCCTCGCCACCACCCTGACCACCCTGGGCCTGTGGAGGGGTGATCTGCACCGCGCTGCCGACCGATTCCGCCCAAAGGCGGTGACGTCTCAGCACTTTGTTCGGAATGTAATCGTCGATGTTCCAGTGAATCAATGTCACGCCGGGGCCTGCGGTGTCGGCAGCATCATTGGCCACCTTGAACGTGACCATGGCGGTGCCAATCGACCGGCCGCGGTCATCACGGGCGTCGATCGCCAACTCGTGATCGCCATCACGCAACTTGCGCGTGTTGATGATATAGCTCGGATCGGCGGTAGCTTCCTTGAAATCGCCGTCCAGCCGCACGATGAAGTAACCCTGGTTGAGCGAGGGCTTGTCGAAGCGGGCCAACACCTCGCCGCGCACGAGTTCGTTCGCCTTTGGCGCGATAATCCGTACACCACCCTCCTGGCCGAGGGCCAGGGCCACCATTGCGCCCATCAAGATAGCTGTGAATGCCCAGAGTCGGTTTTTCATCAAGCACTCTCCTTTGCGGCCACTGCCGCTGCGGTCTCAGACCGCGCCCACCAGTTTATCATAGGTTGCGAACAATGACTCCGAGATGACCTTGGTTTCCGCGACGACTGGCATAAAATTCGAGTCACCGTTCCAACGCGGGACGATGTGGAGATGAAGATGCGTCTCCAACCCCGCCCCGGCACAACGGCCCAGATTGAGTCCCAGGTTGAGTCCGTCCACTTGCAATCGCGCGCGCAAAACAACTTCCCATTTCGCCGCCCAGCGCATCAGTTCGGCTGACTCCTCGGTGGTCAAGTCGCTCAGCCGGGCGACATGACGGTTCGGGGCCACCATCAAATGGCCATTGTTGTACGGATACAGATTCATCACGGTGAAACACAACGGAGCGCGATGCAGGATGAGGTTGTCGCGGTCCGCAGCTTCGGCGAGCCGCGAGCACAGGAAACAACCGGACTGCTTCGACGCTTCGAGAATGTACCCGATGCGCCACGGCGCCCAAACGACAGAATTGCTCCGCGAGCCCGGAGCAATGCGAGTGCGGCGCAACCGTGGTTTGGCCGCGCCCCGCGGTCTCATGCCCAGCCCAGCCACGCAAACAATCGACTGAGAGGAGAACCAGAAGGCGCAAGCTTCGGCTCCCCAGTGGTGAATAGTTCGACTCGCTGTGAGTCGCGCAGCCAGACCACCCGCAAGTCGAAGGCGTGACGACAGACGCCCACCGGAATCAACAATCCCTGCTGGGGATCAAGCCGAATCGGCGCCTCCAGTGCCTCCGGAATCCGGTTGACGAGCAAACGCTGCTCACCGGCCGTCAGCCAGACTTTGCGGTCGCCGAGGCGCGCAAAAAATGTCTTCGTCTCCGGGTGCCATTCTCCCCGCGCTCCGAACTGCGCAAAGGCCGCGCGGGCCGGCAGATACAGCAACTCCTTCCCCGAGACGGCATGCAGCGGACCCAGGCGCAACTCGCGACCGTCGAGGAACAGGCTCACTGGCTGAGCCGAGGCGGCTGGCACCACGGCGACCGTGGTTGTGGCAGCAGGATCTGCAACGCGCGCCACCCGGGCTGCTTGCGACCGGGCGAGAGGCACGAACGGGGTCGGCTTGGTGAGCGGGGCTTTGGCAAACGTCTGGGCCGGCGCCGCGGCCGGTTTGTGCGCGAACTCCGGTCGGGCAACCGTCGCGGTCGAGAAACTCAGTTCGAGCGCAGCGCCCTCCCGTGGCACGTTCAACGATTCGTTGCTGACGACGACGGCGTGCGAGGCAGAGCGCGCGATCCGCACGCCGCGGCGGTAGGCCTCAACGCGCAGCACATGACGGCCCTCGCCGAATGCGCGCGTGTCCCAGTCGTAGCTGAACGGCTCGGCGTTGGTCGAATAGATGCAATCGTCATCCACGAAAAACAGCACCAGATCGAATTCGCGGTTTTCGTCGAGCGCCCGGGCCGAGAGCATCACGACTCCGGCCACGACCCGGCCCGCCGTAATGCGCGCGGCGCGGGCCTGCCACCCCAGCAGCAGTGTGAGCACAGTGAGAACGACGAATCCGCGAAGAGCCAGTCCGTGGTGAGTTGAATTGAGCATAGGCTTCCTCCTGGGTTGCTTGAGCCCCTCGTGCATCGTCACGGGAGGTCTTCCATTAGCTTGTCGTTCGAGAGGAAAATGTCCAGTTCACCTTGCGCGATGGCCTCACAAAAAATCGAAACCACCTTGGGATCGAACTGGATGCCAGCCTTGACCCGCAATTCCCCCATCGCTACTTCGAGCGGGAGTCCCTTGCGGTATGGGCGATCCGAGGTCATGGCGTCAAAGGTGTCCGCCACGCAGAGAATGCGACCCCACAGTGGTATGCGCTCGCCGGCCAGGTTGTCCGGGTAGCCGCCCGCGGCGTAATGCTCATGATGATGACGAATCGCCGGCAGCAGGTCTTCGGCATGCGGCACGTTGCGCATTGCCTGGAAGCTGATGACCGGATGCTGTTTCATTTCCCCGTACTCCGTGTCGGTCAGCCGACCGGGCTTTTTCAGCACTTCCTCGCGAACGCCGATTTTTCCAATGTCGTGCAGCAGCCCAGCCAGCCAGATGCGGTCGAGTTCCTCCTCGGCAAAGCCCATCCGTCGGCCGATAATGCGCGAATACTCGGCGACCCGGCCAGAGTGGTTGTTGGTGTACGGGTCGCGCGAGTCGAGCAGCACCGACATCGCGTTCACGGTGCCGTTGAACTGCTCCTTCATGCGCTGGTACATCAAGGCTTTGTGGATGGCGACCGCCGCCTGCTGGGCGAGCATCAGCATGAGTTGGAGATCGGCTTCCGAAAAGTCGCCAAGCTCGATACGGTCGCTGACATTCAACACGCCCAGGATTTGACCGTCGTGTGTCAGTGGTACGCACATCGCGGCGGGCTGGTCGCCCGCTTCGCGCTGTGAATAGCGATCCTTGAAGCCGGCGCGCAGAATCTTCGGCTGGCCCATCATGGCGACGTAACCGGCGATGCCCTCGCCCAGCCGCGGTTTCATCTTCGCCACCACCTCTGTCTCCAGGCCGTGTGCGGCCGCGATGTCGAGCGTGTCGTGCTTCGGGCTCACGAGCATGACGGAGCCCTTCCTGGCGCCGAGCAACTGGGAAGCCTCCTCCAGCAAGCGTTGCAGCGTTTGGTCGCGATCGCGCGACGAGGTAATGGTGAGCCCCATCTGGTAAAGCACCTGGAGTTCCCGCGCATGCCGCTCTGCGGCCTCGAACATCCGCGAATTCTCAATCGCCTGCGCCGCCAGCGCTGCCAGCATCACCAGCAGTTCAACCTCGTCCTCGGCAAAGTCGCCGCCGTCGAGCTTGTCGCTCACGTTGAGCACGCCGATGACCTGATTGCGCGCCTTGAGCGGCACACACAGCGCGGCCGGCACCGCCTCGGCCCCCTGCTCGGTTTGCGAGTAGCGATCCTTGAAACCGGCCCGCAGATTCTTGGGTTCGCCGGTTTGGGCTACGTAGCCCGCGATCCCTTCGCCCAGCTTGACCTTCGCGTTGCGCACCACCTCATCGCTCAAACCATGCGCGACCGCGATGGAGAGTTCCTGACCGCGCGGGTCGAGCAGCATCACCGAGCCGTCGCGCGCCCGCAATTCGACGATGGCCTGCTCGAGCACCTCGCCGAGCACTTCCTTCAAGTCGAGATTGTCGGTGAGTTTCACACTCACTTCGTGCAACGCGCGCAGCCGGGCGGCGCGGCGGACTGCCGCTTCCCGCTCGACCTGCATCGACTGGAACAGGCCAGTCAACTCTTCCAGCAGCGCCTGCGCCTGCTCGTCTTCGATGCTGGCCTGCGTGGCGCTGGCCATCAACCGCGCAAAGCGATTCAATTGTTCTTGATCCAGTGTTGTCGATTCAGCTTGCGAGGCCATCGCAATCGCTCCTTGGACGGGCGCCATGCCCGATCAGCCAGAATGTGACCATCACGCCGAGCCACGGGAACACCGGACCGAAACGCACGGCCGGCGTCAGTGTGGTGAGGCGCTCCACGCGGTGCGCCAGCACGGCCCGCTGATCCAGCGGCAGCCGTCGCACAATGTGGCCGTGCGGGTCGATAAAAACCGACTCGCCGGTATTGGCGGCTTGTACAATCCAGCGCCTGGTTTCCAGCGCTCGCAGCACTGCCCAGTCGGTGTGGTCAGCGATGGCGGTTGTGCCACGAAACCAGTCATCATTCGTCACCACGACCAGAAACTCCGCCCCGGCTCTCGCCAGCCGTTTCGCCTCCGCGCTGAACGTGGACTCGAAGCAAACCAGCACGCCGAACCGACCCCCGCGCGAGTTCAATGGCGCGCTCACCGACCCGGGATGATAATCATTGTTGCCCGGGGACAGCCAGCGCAGAAACGGGAGATAGCGCTTCAGCGGCACATACTCACCGAAGATTACCAGGCGGCGCTTGCGCACGCGTCCGCGCTCGCCGTCCGGGGCCAGCAGCACCGCCTGATTGAACAACGGGCCTTCCTTCGTCTCACGCTCGTTCGTGCCGATCAGCACCTCGGTGTCAAGTTGGCTGACGAGTTGCTGAAGTTCGCTGCGAATCTCCGGCGACAAGGTCCATGACCGGGGGATCATCGTCTCCGGCCAGAGCACGAGTTCCGAACCAGTGCCAGCGGCGCGCGCGGTCAGTTCCTTAAGCATCGGCAAGTTGACCGGGAAGCGTTTCGCGCTCACCTTTTCGCGCGACGGAATGAACGGCTGGATGAGTGCAACCTTGCTGGTACCCACGATTTCGAGCGTGGGTTTCCACCATCGTCCGCGCAACCAACCCAACGCTACCAGCGCGAGCGCGATGGCCAATGAACGCTTCGTCACCGGCGCGAAGGCGAGACTCGCATTGGTCAATGCGATGATCCATGACACGCCGTGCAGGCCGATGAGATCGACGTTCTGCACGAGAGTGAGCCAGGGCCGCTGGCTGAGCGCCAGGGTACCACCCTCAAACCCGAGCGCGCCTTGCGTGCGCAACCATTCCCAGACAAACCACACGCAGGCGAGACGTAAGGGCGTAAATGAGGTTGGTGGTAGGTCGGTCAAACCGACCGTCAGAATCAACCCGCAGCCGAGCGCGAATACGGCGCCGGTGGCGGTCCAGGCCAGCAGCGCCAGCAGTACGCCGGGCGCCACGCCAAGTGGGATGAGCCACCGCCCGTTGAAGATTGTCACGGGAATCCAGTAGAACATCGCGGTGAAGGCCACAAAGCCGAACAATGCGCCGAGACGAAACCGCTCCCGCGACGGCTGACCCTGGGCAGCGCGGAGCACGGGGATCAGCGCAATCCAGGCGCAGGGAAAGAGCCGCAGCGGCCGAAAGGCCATAAACAAGAGGAGCGCGGAAAGCAGCGCCGCGACGATTTGCGGGCGGGCGGTCATTCCGAACACGGCGAGGAATCTCAAGTTCGTTCGCGAGACCCTTCGCAGCGCTCCGGGTGGCCGAGGATTAACGCGGCGGTTTTCCCGCCAAGGGCTCGTCTGGCGGCAGCGGCAGCGGCAATTCGCCGGGCTTCAGGCCGCCGAATTCGCGAATCAGCACTTCGCGGCCGAGGGGCGAATCCAAACGTCTTTGCGCGCGTTCCTTGCGTTCCGCCACCGCTTGCAGCTTTGCCAGGCGATCGACCTCTGCGACTTGTCGGCGGCGATAGCCTTGCAGCGCATAATACTCCAACCCGATTCCCACGCATCCGAGCAGGGCAGCCAGTGCAAACACCGCCCACTCGAGCTTGCTTGCTCCGGGTGACCGACGGCGACGAGACGGCGATGAGGCTGCGTTCATGAACGGCTCCTGCGATGATTTCAGCGGTTCAGATTATAAAACGCTCCGCGGCCAGCATACACAGCGGCGTCGCCCAATTGTTGTTCGATGCGCAGCAACTGGTTGTATTTGGCGACGCGGTCGGTGCGGCACGGTGCGCCGGTTTTGATCTGCCCGGCGTTGGTCGCGACGACGAGATCGGCAATGGTCGTGTCCTCGGTTTCGCCGGACCGGTGCGATACGACTGCGGTGTAGCGCGCCCGCTTCGCCATCTCGATTGCCTCTAGCGTCTCGGTCAGAGTGCCGATTTGGTTGACCTTGACCAGAATCGAATTGGCGGTGGCGGTGGCGATGCCTTGCTGCAATCGTTTGGTGTTGGTGACGAATAAGTCGTCGCCGACTAATTGTACGCGGCCACCCAGCGCTTTGGTGAGCAGCTTCCAGCCGTCCCAATCGTCCTCGTCGAGGCCGTCTTCGATGGAGACAATCGGAAACTTCTCCGTCAGCCGCTGGTATAGTTCGATCATGGCCGCTGCGTCGTGCGTGCCGCCCTCGCGCTGCATAACGTAGAGCTTTTCCTTTGCGTCGTAGAACGAGGCCGAGGCCACATCCAGCGCCAGGAGCACTTCTTCCCCGGGCGCGTAGCCCGCTTTCTCAATCGCCTGCATGATGACACCTAACGCGTCCTCGGTGCCCTTGACCTCCGGAGCAAAGCCGCCTTCGTCGCCGACCTCGGTGGACAACTGACGAGCTTGCAGCACGCGCTTCAACGAGTGGTATATCTCCGCGCCGACGCGCAGGCACTCGGCAAACGAGGAGGCGCCGACCGGCATCACCATGAACTCCTGAAAGTCCACGCCGCTCTCGGCGTGCTTGCCCCCGTTCAGGATGTTGAGCATCGGCACCGGCAAGGTGCGCGCGAGCGGGCCGCCGAGGTAGGCGTAGAGCGGCTGGCCGAGGGCGTCGGCGGCGGCATGCGCCACCGCCAGCGACACGCCGAGGATCGCGTTCGCGCCGAGCGTGCCTTTGTTGGGCGTGCCGTCGAGTTCGAGCATGAGTTGATCGATCGACACCTGCTCGGTGGCGTCCATGCCGACCAGTTCGGGTGCGATGGTATCGTTGACGTTGTCGACGGCCTGCTGCACGCCCTTGCCCAGGTAGCGGCGCTGATCGCCATCGCGCAGTTCCACGGCCTCATGCTCGCCAGTGGAAGCGCCGCTCGGAACGCTGGCCCGACCGCTGCCGCCGTCGAGCATGACTTCCACTTCGACGGTGGGATTGCCGCGCGAATCCAGAATCTCGCGGGCGACGATCTCTTGAATCTCGGTCACGATGCGTCCTTTGCTATTCCGTGGTCTGCTTGGCTTTGGCTTTGGTCTTGGCCTTCGCAGTCTTGGCTGATTTCGACGGCTGGGTGGACTTGGCCGGTTTGACTGCCTTGCCCGCCTCGGCCGGGACTTCCGCGCCGTGGTCATGGCCATCGTCGGCGCTGTGGCCTTCGGCTGGAGGTTCCGGCGTTTGCTTCGAGATCGCGGGTTTCGGTTTGGCCTTCTCGCGATGGACCTTCTCTTCGTCTACCATGCCGAGCTTCTTGTATGCATCGGCGATGCTGGAGTGAACGGTCTGTTCCGCCGC
>Ga0247727_10010404_pt1 | contig 16495 bp, 18 predicted proteins | sample WisWelCaveWW1625_FD_202498 | JGI IMG/M metagenome (GOLD analysis project Ga0247727, IMG submission 202498) | Biofilm microbial communities from Wishing Well Cave, Virginia, United States - WW16-25 | ecosystem: Environmental > Aquatic > Deep subsurface > Groundwater > Cave microbial mat | place... | reverse complement strand
TACGGCTCGGCAGTTTTTCTTGGTGATGTCCGACCAGTATCGATATCAAGACGTGTGGCAATTCGCTCTTCGGCGACTCGCGACACTCAACTTTGACTAATTCTTATCCGTGCATTCAGGCCATTACCATAACTGGAAGTGAACAACAGCTCATCAACCGGCTGCTCCTCGACTTGCGCCAGCAGCGGGCAAGTCTCTGATCCCGTGACGAGATGGCCGACGTATTCGTAATCGGCTGTGTCTCTCTCGACACCCTGCACTTCGCCAGTCAAACCGTCTCGACGGTGGGCGGCGCCGGCCTGTATACCGCCCTCGCCGCCCGACAGGCCGGGGCCGCCGTCACCCTTTGCGCTCCACACCCTGCCCCTCTCCCCGAACAACTCAGCCTCGTGGCCAAACGACTGCACTGGATCGGCCCGCAGGTGTTGCCGGAAGAGATGCCCCGGCTGGAGATCGCCCATCACGGCGGTGGCCGGGCCACCCTGTTGCACGCCGCCTGGGGGGCAGAGGCGGCCCTGACCCCGGATCATCTTGAAGTTGATCTGAGAGCCTATGACGTCGTCCACATCGCCGCGCTCAGTTCGACGCAAAGGCAGTTGATGTTTCTGCACGCCTGCCGGGAGCGCGGCGCAGGCCGGGTTTCCGTTGGCACCTATGCCCGCGCCGTCTATGGCGAAACGGCAACCGTGCGGGCGCTTTTCGACGAGGCCGATATTTTTTTCATGAACGAGAACGAGGCGAATGGATTATTTGGCTCGGCGGCCTCAGCTCAAACTCGCCCCGGCAAACTGCTCTTTGTCACACGCGGGGAACAGGGCGCAGTTGTGCATGAGGGCGCACAAGTGACGCCTATTGCCGCAGAAAGCGCAAATGAATTGGACCCCACCGGCGCCGGCGACACCTTTTGCGGCGCGACGCTGGCCGGTCTCCTGCGGGGCGGCCGCCCGGTGGACGCGGCCCGGAACGCGGTCCGGTTGGCCGCCCGTTGTGTCGAGGCCCCCGGCCCGGCAATTCTGCTGCGCTCTTAACGGATTTCAAGGAGGTACTCCCAAAGTGGATGATCACTTAAACCACTCCTCTCCCAACGGCAGCCACTCCTCGCTCTGGTCGGCGCGGTCAGGCCAATTCTGTTTGGCGCTCCAACTCTCAATCGCAATCGCATAAACGCTGGTGCGTTTTAATTCTCCCTCGGTGATCGGGCGATATTCTTTCCCCGCCGTCATCGTCGGGAAGTATTTGGCGATAAGGCCATACAGCCGCCCGCCGCTTCTCCTCAAAATCTTCCAGCACCCGAATCCGACCATAAGCGATCAGGCTTTGGTATTGGATGCTGAACTCCAGGGCCACGTTGGCGGGCAACAGCTTGCCGAACTCACTGGCCTCAAAGCACACCCGCTCGCTCTGCCCGGCGTTGGCCCGCATCCGTCCCACGGCGTTGGAGTGAAAATAAATCTCGCGCCGTTCGGGGTCGTACCAAAATAAAGTCGGGTTGATGAAGGGTTGACCGCCCCAGCGGGTGGCAACGTGGCCGACATGGGCGCGGCGCAGAAAGTCGCGCGCCCAGTCATCGTCGCGCATATGTTCCGGGCGGCGTTGGGCGTTGTTTGGCAAGGTTGCGTTCAAACTGTAGTCCTTTGGCATCATTCTCCTTTAGGTGACTGTCACCGGCCTATTGGCACCGGTGACAGTCACGTTGTGATTCACGTTGTGATTCACCTTGTGATTGTGATTATACAGTTTCAAATCGGTGGTAGACTGAAAGAAATTTCAGCATATAATCAACTTTGATCGTTAAAGAAGAGTATCCCCTCAGACCTGTGCGAGCCAAAACAGCAAGTGCTTTACTACCGTCTCCAACCCGGCGTTACTACAAGAAGGTGAAACCCTGTAGGTGGTGACGCCGCCGGGGTATTGAGAGAAAGGAGAGCATCTACTACAAAAGATCATCATCGCCTCCGTCAATCAACGCCATCAGCCCTCACGCGCTCAAAAGAAGGAGATCGCCATGAAACGCACCCACCACCGACTCGCCGCCCTCGGCAGTATCACCTTGATCATCACCCTCCTGCTCACCGCCTGCGGCGCCGCCGCCACCGAAGTCCCTCCCGATCAACTGACGGGCACCCTGACCGTCCTCGACTGGGCCGGATACGATGCCCCCGACTTCTGGACGGACTTCCAGACCACTTATCCCAAAGTCACTGTCAATTTTGAAATTGGCGCTTCGGACGCCGACATCTATACCAAAATGAAGGCCGGTGATCAGGCCGACATCTTCCACCCTTACACCGGCTGGTTACAGTTCTACGTGGATGAAGGACTGGTCGAGGAAATTGACACCTCCAAATTAAAGAACTGGGACAAAGTGCCGGAGGAGTTCAAAAAGATCGGCCAGATCAACGGCAAGCAATACTTCATCCCCTGGGATTGGGGTTTCACCTCCATCCTCTATCGCACCGACAAAGTCCCCGAAGGCGTCAACTCGTGGGCGGCCCTGCTCGACCCGAAATTCAAAGGCCACATCTCGATGTGGGACGACGGCCCCGGCGCGGTCACCGTCTCCTCCTACATTCACGGCTACGACGAAACTGCCGTCACCGCCGAACAACTGGCCGCGATCAAAGAAGAATGGACCCAGCAACGCGACTCGAATCTGTTTTACTGGGCCGGTGAACCGGAACTGGTAGACGGCATGGTGAACGGCGACATATGGGTCGCTTACGCCTGGCAGGGCGCCTACGCCACGCTATTGGGTCAAGGGGTGCCCGTTGCCTACGCCAATCCCAAAGAAGGCCGCAACTCGTGGGTCGGCGTCTACGGCATCCGCAAAGGCACGGCGAGCATGGATCTGGCGTTGAAATTTTTGGATGCCAAGCTGGCGACCGCGACCGGCAACAACGTCGTCAACCTGTTCTACTACGGCCACTCGAATCAAGAGGTGATGAACGGCATCACCGACGAAACTCTCAAGCAGGCCTTTTCGATTGGCGATCCCTCCATTCTCTCCAAGACCAACTTCACCCCCAACCTCACCGCCGAACAGCGTGATGCCTGGACGGCAATGTGGGCGGAAGTGAAAGCGGCGCCGTAACCTCACCCTCCTCCCCCGGCCCCTCCCCCCTCTCCCGACGAAGTGCGTCGGGAGAGGGGTGGCGAAGCCGGGGGGTGAGGCCCACTCATGTTCGACCGCCGGGCAACATTCTGGGCCCTGTCCCTGCCGCCATTACTTTGGCTGGGTGTGCTCTTCGTCATCCCCCTATTGCTCATGGCCGCCTTCAGCACCCGGGCCGAGTCGGGCGGCGAGTTGCTGCGGCTGTGGGCGCCGAGCCTCAAGCATTACGATGACCTGTTCACCACCGGCACGTATTGGCGGTTGTTACGGCTGTCAGCCCTCATCGCGCTGGTGATTGCGGCAATGGCGACCGTGATGGCTTACCCCCTCGCCTACTTTCTCGCCTTCCGGGCCGGGCGACGCGCCGGATTTTATCTTGTCCTTCTGCTCGTCCCGTTCTGGACGAGCTACTTGTTGCGAGTGATGGCATTGAAGCTCATGCTCGGCTCGAATGGCGTCATCAACGCCTTCTTGATCTATGCCAGTCTCATTACCGAGCCGTTGACTCTTTTCCTTTACAATCGGGCCGCCGTCGTCATCACCCTCATCTACGTTTGGATACCCTTCGCCGCTCTGCCCATTCTGGCCGCCCTGCAGCGGATTGACCTCTCGCTCTTCGAGGCCGCCGCCGACCTGGGCGCGACTCCCTTCCGGCAATTCTGGCGCGTGACTCTTCCCCTCAGCCTGCCGGGGGTGCTGGCCGCTTTCTTCATGGTCTTCATCCCCACCGTTGGCGAATACGTCACGCCCCTGCTGGTGGGCGGCAGTCAGGGCCTGATGTACGGCAACATCATCCAGGATTTTTTCACCAAAGCCGCCAACTGGCCGCTGGGCTCGGCGCTGTCAATGATCATGTTGCTCAGCACCTTGTTGTTGGTTGCCATTGCCGTGCGTCTGGTGGATTTGCGAAAGCTGATCGAATGAGAGGCCGTCCCACGTTCCTCAACGGCTACTACTGGGGATTAATTGCTCTGTTGTATTTGCCCATCGCCATCCTGTTCTTGTTTTCGATCAACGCCAACACCTCCCTATCGTTTCCTTTGCGGGGCTTGACTCTCGACTGGTATCAAAAGCTCTTCGAGGCGGATGCAGTACTGCGCGCCGCCCGCAACAGTCTCCTCGTCGCCGCCGGGAGCAGTTCAGCCGCCACCCTGTTGGGGGCCATGATCGCGGTGCTTGCCACCCGCTATCAGTTTCGCTTCAAGGGTTTGCTCATCATGTTGGCGATCCTGCCTCTGATCGTCCCCTTCGTGGTGATGGGTGTTGCGTTGTTGCTGTTGTTCAGCGCCTTGCACATTGATCGCTCGCTTTGGACTGTGGGCGTCGCCCATACCGTCGTCGCCCTGCCCTACACCTTGCTCATCATCGTGGCCCGCTTGGCCGGGTTCGACGCCAATTTGGAAGAGGCGGCCATGGATTTGGGGGCGGACTACCCGACGACGATTCGGCGCATCGTCCTGCCCATCATCGCCCCGGCCGCGGTGTCGGCCTGGCTCACTGCCTTCACCGTCTCCTTCGACGAGTTCGCCCTGGCCCTGTTCCTCGCCGGAACCGAGCCGACCTTTCCCGTCTACCTCTTCAGCCAATTGCGCTTCGCCAACCGCCTGCCGATCATGATCGCCCTGGCCGTGCTGTTGATGATCGGCACGCTCACGCTGGTGTTCCTCGCTGAGAGAATACGGCGCGTAGAATAGGTGTCAATTTGAAAAACACCCTCACCCTCCTCACCTGGCCCGATTACGTCAGCCCCAAAACGCTTGAGCAATTTGAGTTAGAGTTCGGCGTCAGCGTCAGCGTGGAAATTGTGCCAAGCGCCGTCGAACTGATCGAGCGCATGAGGCAGGCTGGCCCTGCGCCCGACGTGGTTGTGCCGCCAGATTATGCCGTCCGCGAACTCGGCGGTGAAGGCCGCCTCTTGCCCCTCGACCACTCCCTGCTCCCCAACCTTCAACATCTCGAGCCGCGCTTCCGCTCCGGGCGCGCCCACGACCCTGATTGCCGGGTGAGCGTCATTAAAGATTGGGGCACGACCGGCTTCATGTATCGCACGGATGTGGTGAGTGAATCGCCACAATCGTGGGCCGACTTTTGGAGTCTGGCCGAGAAGTATTCAGGGCGAGTCACGGTGCTGGATGCACCGGGTGAGGTGATCGGCGCGGGGCTGAAGATGCGCGGCCACTCCTACAACGCCGCCGATCCCGACGCGCTGGCGCAAGCCCGAATCGATCTCCTCAGACTCAAGCCTCATCTTCATTCGTTCGACACCAACTATCGCCCATTGCTCACCTCGGGCGTTGCCTGCCTCTCGCTGGGCTGGAACGGCGATGCGGCGGCCTTAAACGCTCAGGGCGTGCCGGTGCGCTACGTCGTGCCGTCCGAGGGATCACAACTTTGGGAAGACGATTGGGCCATCGACGCCGATGCCCCTCAGCCTGAGGCCGCCCACGCGTTCCTGAACTTCGCCCTGCGCCCCGAGGTCGCCGCGCAAGAGGCGCGCTACACCGGCTACGCCACCGGCAATCGCATTGCATGGACGATGCTCGACGAAACGACGCGCAATGATCCGTCCATCTACCCGCCCGCTGATGTTTTGCAAAAGCTGGAGTCGGGCATGCCGCTGGAGGCCGAGGGCAACCAGCGGCGAGAGCAATTGTGGCGGGACGTGCGGGGTTGAGTGCACACGCAAAGTAGAGACGTTCCGGTGGAACGTCTCCGGGAGATGCCCGCCCGGGAGACGCCCGGTGGAACGTCTCCGGGGGATGCCCGCCCGGGAGACGTTCCGATGGAACGTCTCCGGGGGATGCCCGCCCGGGAGACGCCCGGTGGAACGTCTCTAGGGGATGCCCGCCCGGGAGACGCCCGGTGGAACGTCTCCGGGAGATGCCCGCCCGGGAGACGCCCCACCGGGGCGTCTCTACAACACGGCAACAATATATGGTAAAACAGTTCCCAACCCCGCCTCTGAAAAGGACACCGGTTTATGCCTCGCATCGAATCCCTGCTCTCGGCCCGCTCATTCATGGCCCCCCAACATCTCGACGGGCGATTGTATTTCATCAGCAACCTCAGTGGCCGATTGAGCCTTTATACAATGGACTCACGGGACGGCGGCTCCCTGCCCGAACCACTTCTGCCCCCAGACATCGCCCTGCAAAACCCCCATCACATGAATGGCTACTCGTTCTACCTCTTCCCGAAGCCGGGCAAAATTTTGATCATGCTCGACCACGACGGGGACGAGGTGTATCAGCCGGTCGTCATCCCCTTGAGTGGCGGCTACCCCGAACCGGCCTTCGGCCACCACTTCGACAATTATCGCGTCCACTGTCTGCATTGCGATCCGGATCACAATATCATCTACCTCAACGCCGAGTCGCGCAGTGAGCCGATGATCGAAGCCTGGCAGGCGAATCTCGAAACGGGCGAACTGCTGAAGCTGGGTCAGAGCAAATGGGGGGCGTTCGTCTCCGGCCACAACGCTGATCACACCCAGGCCATCCTCGGCGATGGCTACACGGTGGGCGATGTGGTGTTGTATCACTGGCGCAAGGGCGGCGAGAGGCAGTTGCTCTACGGCACGCCGCTCGAAGCCCGCGCCGAAGGCCAACAAGTTCCGCTCAGTTCGTTTGGCCCGTGCTTCTTCACCGCCGGGGATCGCGGCCTATTACTCACCACCTCGTTGTTCAGCGACTCGTATGGGCTGGGCTGCATTGACCTCAGCGACCCGAAAGATGTCAACCCGGTGAAAATTACCGGCGCGCGCCACAGTGGGATTGGCGAGCTGACCGGTCTCCATCATCTCAGCGAAAATCGCTACTCGGTTGATTACAACATTGACGGCTGTTCGTGGCTGTATACCGGCATTTTCGATGAAACGAAATTGAAGATGAAGTTGGACTCGGTGGTGTGCGGTGAAGGCCAGATCGCGGATGGCGTGCTGGAACATGCCGAATACGACAAGACCGGCGATACCTTCGCCGTCTCGTATTCCACCGCCACCTCCCCCACTCAACTTTACACTGTGACCGGCAAGCGGCGTAAAACGAACGTGTCGCACACCCGCGAGCGCGTGCTGGGCATCCCCGACGACTGGCTCTCGCCCGGCGAGGATGCTTCCTTCGATTCACATGACGGCTTGCGCACTTCGGCGCGGCTCTACTTGCCCGCGCCCGCCCTCAAGTTTGAGGGGCCGCGCCCGTTGGTCTATTACGTGCACGGCGGCCCGCAGAGCCAGGAGCGCCCGGACTTCTCCTGGTTCTCCATGCCGCTCATTCAATTTCTGACCCTCAACGGGTTCGCCGTCTTCGTCGCTAACGTGCGCGGCAGTACCGGCTACGGCTTGAGTTACACCAAACACGTTGACCACGATTGGGGCGGGCAGGATCGACTCGATCACGTCCACGCCATGACGAAGGTTTTGCCGAACGACCCGCGGATTGACGTCATGCGCGCGGCGGTTGCCGGCCGATCCTACGGCGGCTACATGACTCTGACCCTCGCCGCCCGCCACCCCGAATTATGGTCAGCCGCCGTGGATATGTTTGGCCCTTACGACCTTTTCACTTTCATGGATCGCCTGCCCGAAACATGGAAGCCGTATTTCCACATCGCCATCGGTCACCCGGAGAAAGACCGTGACTTTTTAATTGAGCGCTCGCCCAAAATTTACATCGAGTCCATCACTTGCCCCATGCTCGTCATCCAGGGCAAGAACGATCCGCGCGTGATCGAGCGCGAGTCGCGCGACGTGGTGGAGCAATTGCAGGCCAAAGGCAAGACCGTCGAATATCTCATGTTTGAAGACGAGGGCCACGACGTATTGAAGTACGAAAACCGGGTGAAGTGTTATAACGGGATTACGGAATTTTTCAAAAAATATCTCCAACCGTAACAACTCCTCTCCTCCTGTCATGCTGAGTGGGCGGTGGCGACGGCGGAGCGGCGAAGGCGCTCGAACTGCGAGCGACTGCCGCCGTCGCTACATCGCCCACGAAGCATCTCGCTAGCCAAGCGCGAGACCCTTCGCAAAAAACGCTCAGGGTGACATGGCAGAAAGACTTATGACCCTCAAAGAAATCCCCTTCTGGTGGGAGACCGTCACCATGCCCCCGGCCTCCCCGGAACCTCCGACTGACGAGGTCGTCGCCGTTTACGACGTGGCCGTGATCGGCAGTGGCATCACCGGCCTGACGGCGTCGCGGGCGCTGGCAAAGCGCGGCGCGAAAGTCGTTGTGCTGGAGTCGCAGACGATTGGCTGGGGGGCGAGTTCGCGCAACGGCGGCATGACGCTCACCGGCCTCAAAGTGGGCGCGGGGACTCTGTTCGCCCGATATGGCCGCGAACTCACTCGCCGCATGTTCGCCGCTTCGGTGGCCGCCATTGATGGCGTCGAGCAAATCGTGAAAGACGAAGCCATCGCCTGCGACTTCTCGCGCTCCGGCCATCTCGAAGTGGCCTGCAAGCCCTCGCACTATCGAGGCTTCGTCCATTCGGCAGAGGTGATGGCGAAGGAATTCAATCACCCCGTCCGCCTCATTCCACGCGATGACCTGCGGAGCGAGATCGGGTCGGACATCTATCACGGGGGGCTGGTGGACGAGGCCAGCGCCGGCCTCAACCCGGCGCGATACGTGGCCGGGCTGGCGGGCGCCGCGTTGAAAGCCGGCGCAACTTTGCATGACCACGCGAAAGTGGAGCGGATGGTGAGGAGCGGAAATACGTTTCGGGTGATCACAAGTCGGGGCACCCTGAGCGCCCGCGAGGTCTTTGTCGCCACCAGTGGTTACACCGGTCAAGCCACGCCCTCCCTGCAAAGGAAGATCGTCCCCATCGGCTCGTACATCATCGCCACCGAGCCACTCTCGCCGGAACTGGCGCACGAGGTCAGCCCGAAGAACCGCATGATCTTCGACTCGAAAAATTTTTTATACTACTATCGCCTCACCCCTGATAATCGGATGCTCTTCGGCGGGCGGGCGGCGTTCTTCCCCGAGTCGCCGGGCACGGTGCGCGAGAGCGCGGAGATGTTGCGGCGCGGGATGATCGAGGTCTATCCGCAACTGCGCGAGGCGAAGGTTGACTATGCCTGGGGCGGCACGCTGGACTTTGCCTTTGACCTGATGCCGCACGCGGGGAAGATGGAGAGCGGCATCCATTATGCGCTGGGCTACGCGGGGCATGGCGTGGCGCTGGCGACGTATTTGGGAACACAAATGGCCGCCGCCATTTGCGGGGAGACGGTCAACGACAATCCCTTCACGAACATCCCCTTCCCCGGCGCGCCGCTCGGCCTGTACGATGGCCGGCCATGGTTCCTGCCGTTTGCAGAGGTGTGGTATAGGTTTTTGGATTGGGTGGGGTGATTGAGCGGCCCAGAACTGCCGGGTTTGGTTGAAGATTGGGTAAACTTTCAGACTGGCAAAACCCGGCAGGTCTCAAATAGAGGCTGGCGTTAATCAGGCAAACCGAGCTTGTTGCGAATGAAAGCGCGAACGCGGGTGGCGTCGGCAACGGCTTTTTCTGCCATTAAACGTGTGGCAGTCATGCCAGGATAACGGATAGTTACGGCATAAGTATTCAACCCATTCAGCGCCGGTTTGAGGGGATTGAAGCTGTCGTCAACTGCCACACACAGTTCAAGAAGCGGGATGAGGGCGTGCTCGCGGGGAAACTCAATATCCTGCTCGTTCAGAAAACCTTTGAGGTATTTTTCGGCGCACTGCTGGCAGTGAAAGCAGACGAGGTCGGCAATATGCTCCTCGCCATGCTCCAACACCAAACGTGCGCCCGCAAAATCACTCTCCGCTTTGGCTATCCAAGCGACGGTCGTTTCTTTCATAGAGTGTTCTGCCTTTGGTCATAATTTCTTTGATGAACGAGTCGCCGATGGCGATTCGATGCTTGATGTCCACTGGAGTTCGCACAAGCACATCGAGGCCAAATGACCTCAAGGGTAGTTCGTTCAGAATGTCTATCGCCGCCTCAATCACATTTTTGTCGGTCTCCATCACCACCAGCAAATCCACGTCACTGCCGCGGCGGGGCGCGCCATAGGCATAAGAGCCGAAGAGGATGATCTTGTCCGGGTTGAAGTTTGTTGCGATCACGTCAACGATGGCCTGGATCGCCGACATGGGGATCGTCGCCTGCTCAAGGCGAGCGGACTCCCAGCGCTGATACTCGTCGTATTTCAAAACGACTGCGGCCGGCTGGCCATCCTTTTCGAGGACGATGGGAGCCGTGGCGGTTTCGATGTCGGCCCATGGCACGGTGACGGTTTCCGGCGCGGGCTTTTTAGCCGCCGAATTTCGCCTGACCCGGTACGGCGTTTGAGTCTCTTTGACCCGAGGTCGTTTTGAGGACATGGGGACATTATACTGTGGGGGAAGGGGCGGGCAAGTTGTATACTTTCCGTCAGCACCCGGCGCGCCGCTCGGCCTGTACGATGGCCGGCCGTGGTTCCTGCCCTTTGCGGAGGTGTGGTATCAGGTGTTGGATTGGGTAAGGTGAGGGGATACAGGATTACGGGCCAAGTGCAGTTGATGTAAATTGAACCCTCGTTTGAGTGATAAACCCGACCAGTGGGTCGGCATATTGTCCAAAAGCGGGTATTATGCGACCTATCGGTTGGGTGATTCGCGAGTTGGGCGGCCTCCGTCAAACACGGGGTCCCGGAAATACCAGCCGCAATAAACAAAAGGGCTCTCCCGACTTTGGCGGGAAAATCAACCACGAATTTCACGAATGACACGAATTTGGCTTATTCCTTTCGTGAAATTCGTGCAATTCGTGGTAGAGAAGGCGGTTTCCCGTTAAACCCGGTAGAGCCAATATACCCGCCGAAAAGTCATGCTTTGCGCCTCTTCGTTGCAGGTTTATAATCAGCATTGAACAGAGACGAAACCATGACCACAATAACGATCACTTTGACTGATGAAAGACTGGAAAAGCTGAAGGAAATAGCAATGCGCTTTCAGGTCGCGCCAGAAGAACTGGTTCGAGTCAGCGTTGAAGAACTGCTCACGCGTCCCGAGGAAGATTTTAAGCGAGCACTAGACTACGTACTCAATAAAAACGCTGAACTCTACCGGCAATTGGCCTGATGCGCTATCTCACAGTCAGCGAAGTTTTGGAGATTTACATTCGCGTTGCTCAGCAATCGGGCGGGACGATAGGCATTCATGACCTTGGAGCTTTGGAGTCAGCGGTGGCACAGCCGCGCATGACTTTTGGCGGCGAAGACCTGTATCCAACCATTGTCGAGAAAGCTTCTGCTTTGGGTTTCTCGCTCATTCAGAATCACCCGTTTGTGGACGGCAACAAGCGCACCGGTCATGCGGCAATGGAAACGTTTCTTGTTTTGAACGGGCACGAAATTAAAGCGACCGTGGAAGAACAAATGGCTGTCATTCTACGAGTCGCTTCGAGCATCTTGGAACGAGAAGCCTTCACTGAGTGGCTTCGGGAACACATCGAAGCGAAATCGTAGCAGAAACGCTTTTATACAATCTGACCAACGCAGTGGTAGTTTCCATTGCGTTTTCGTTTAACTTCGCAACGGATGTACACTTCTCACTGGGTACTGGTACTGAGGAGACGACGATGAAACGTGATCTGGAAAAACTGCGCCAGGAGATCCACGCCCTCTACCGCGCCGAGCATGAGGCTATGGGCGAGCGCGGCACGCTGGAACGATTGGAGCAGGCACGCCAATGGAACCTCGCCCCGGCACTGCGCGCGGGCGGGGTGCTGGTCTTTCCCCATGCGGGCGTGCTGGATTGCGGCCACCAGATTGCGGCGGTTGTGAATGCCTGCCTCGATAGCGGCCTTGAGCGCGTCATCGTGATCAGCGTCCTGCACGCCTTCACCGACGAGATGGAGGAGGCCCGGATTCGGGTGGCGGCTGGCGCTGGCGAAGACCCGGCGGGCTGGCCGTTCTGGGGAATCCAGGGGCCGGGCATTGAGGATCGCGAGGAAAGGCGGCGCCAAGAGTGGCGGGGCGATCACGCTCTGATGAGCTTCCGTCATTTCTGGGCAACCGAAACGAAACGGCGTAACATTCGCGGGCCGGAGGTGATCGAACGTTACCCCTATCTCGCCGGCGGCAAACCCGAACGCCTGCCCGGCATTGACGAACTGGCGCGCCTGGCTGAAGGGGCCGCCATCGTCTCCACCGCCGACGCCTTTCACCACGGGCTGGGCTACGGCGACCTGCCCGAAAAATCTTTTCACCCACACCAGGGCGGGCTGGAACTGGCGCGGCGCACCATCGAAGAGGGGATGGACATTCTGAGTCGCGGCGACTACTGGGGCTACAACGGACACTGCGTGCGCGCCAAAAGCGATGCCCGCGACGCGGGGCAGGTCTTCCGCTATTTGCGCGGCCCGATGCGGGGCGGTATTCTCGATCTGACTTACAGCGACGCCTCTGACCTCTACCATCAACCGAAACCCACCTGGGTGGCCGCCGCGTTGATGGAATGGCAGTTGGCGCGGTGAACCAAATGAAAGTCCTTCCACTTCGAATCGCCTCGGCGCTGGCCTGCGCCCTGCTGGCCGCCTGCACTCCCCCTCCCCCCGACTTGAGCGGAGTCGATCTATCGCAAGTCAACTGCCAACCGGGCGATCTACCCTCAACATTGAACGCCGGAGCCATCATCACCGAACTGCCGGAGGGCGCGCCCGCAGAGATGGTGCGTTACCACACGGCCCTATTTGAAGACCTGCAACTCACTTATCAAAGTTTCTTCTGCTCCATCGCGGTCTACAAAGACGTGGCCGCGGCGGAGGGCGCCTTTGAAACGGCCTGTGCGCAAATGGGCTTAACCCTGGCCTCGCCGACGACGGTGGGCGACGAGTCCTGCCACACTGAGCCGCAGGGAATCGTGTCGGTGCTCTTTCGGCGCGGCACGGCGGTGGTGTTGATTCAGGCCGACTTTGATGGATCGGGCGTGTCGAAGGCGGCCTCGGCCGTAGACGGGCGCTTGAAGTGAAGTGGAGCGCTATTGGCTGTATACTCGTAACTACTCAGCCATACAAGCATCCTGAGCGGCGGGCATCCTTCGACTTCGGGCGACGGAGTTACACCGTCGCCTTCCACTCAGGATGCCCACCACAAGGAAATTCACGATGCCGACCGACAAATTTCTAACTGCCAACGGCCTCAAACTCCACCTCCGTGACTGGGGCGGCGGCCATCGCGATGGCGGCCATCTTGATGGCGACCGTCATCTCATCGTGTTGGTGCATGGCCTGGCCTCGAACGCCAAAATTTGGGATTGGGTTGCGCCGTTAGTGGCTGCTGAGTCGTACCGGGTCGTTGCCCTCGATCAACGGAGTCATGGGTTGAGCCAGCCACCTGCCGACATCGGCGGCGAAGATGGCGGCGGCGGCTTCGGTTTTGAGTCGGTGTGCGCCGATTTGCGCGGGGTCATCGCCGGGTTGAATTTCGAGAAGCCCGTCATCGTCGGCCACTCGTGGGGGGCCAGCGTGGCCCTGGAATATGCCGCCCGCTACCCGGAGGCGATCAGCGGCGCAGTGCTGGTGGATGGCGGCTTTCTCACGCTAGGCAAACGTATGACCTGGCCGGAGGCCGAAGAGCGGCTTGCGCCGCCGAGGCTGGCCGGGACGCCTTTGCCACAATTTCGCGAGCGAGTCAAAGCCTTCAGCGGTGACCGATACAGCGAGGGGCTTTACGACATCATCATGGGCAATTTTGAAGTTCTGCCCGACGACACCATCCGCCCGCATCTGGCGTTCGAGAATCACATGCGGATCGTGCGCGCACTATGGGAACAGGACGCCGAGCAGTTGTATCCGCGGGTGCATTGCCCGGCGCTGTTTCTGCCCTGCATCCCGCCGGAGCCGCACGACGAGATGGCGGCGTCCTTCATGCACTTCAAGTACGAGGGCGCGGCCCTGGCCGAACGGTTGTTGCCGAGTGTCCGAATCGAATGGCTGGCCGACTCGATCCACGATGTGCCGCTCCAGCGCCCGGAGGTGGTGGCGAGGAAAATTGTGGAGTTTGCGCGAAGTTTAGGCTAATGCCCCTCACCCTCCGCCCGGCAACGCCAGCCGACGAAAAGAAAATCAAAGACCTGATCCATCAAGCCCGCCTCAATCCGATGAGTTTGGATTGGGAACGTTTTATTGTGGCTGAAGAAGAGGGGCAGTTTGTGGGCTGTGCCCAACTCAAGCCACACCAGGACGGCGCGCGCGAACTCGCGTCGTTGGCGGTGATCCCCGAAAAAAAACGCGCCGGCATCGGCTCAATGCTGGTTAACGCCATCATCGAGCAGAACCCGGGTGAGTTATATTTGATGTGCGAGGGGGGATTAACGACCTACTATCAACGGTTCGGGTTTGAAGAGATTGGGCTGGAAGCCATGCCGCGCAGTTTCAAAGTCCCTTATCGGGCGGCGCGGCTGTTTTCAAAAGTCGTCGGGTTCAGACTGGCCATTATGCGGCGAAGGGTAACTACTCAGCCGCGTCCTTCGACTACGCAGCGGGCATCCTGAGCGGAAGGCATCGCGGCGATGCAGGCATCGCGGCGATGCACGTAGTCGAAGGATGCCCGCCGCTCCGCTCAGGACGCTTGTATGGCTGAGCAGTTACGGCGAAGGTAAAAAACCTGTCAGGTCGTGCAAACCTTCGGTTTGCCTGAGACCTGACAAGTTTGGGTTTACGCCGCTTCCCCAAACGATCCGACCGCCTCATCCATATCCGAATAAATTTCCAGGAAAGTGTCGAACCCGGCCAGCCTCAGCGCCTCCGTGACTCGGGCATTGGGGCCGAGCAGTTTGAGGTTGGGAGATTTATAGGAGCCATCGCGCAAGCCCTGACTCATCTGGGCCGCCGCCAGGGGCGACAACTGGCCGCGCAATAGTTTGAAAATCTGGCTGATGGCCCGGAAGCCCGCCGAACTGATATACGAAACTTCCGAAAGATCGATCAGCACATAGCGCGCTCCAGAGTTGAACGCCTGCTCACCTGAGGCCTGAAAGGCTTCATAGGTGGAAGCATCCACACTGCCGCGAATGTGAATGATGGTGACGGGCACGCGCCCTGTGCGTTGCGTAACGTCTATATCCATACCTGGCCCCCGTGAAGACAATTCTACTCCAACTCCAGTGCCATCGCCACCGCCTCACCGCCGCCCAGACACAAACTGGCGAGGCCGCGTTTGAGTCCGCGATCCCGTAAAGCGTTGATCAAGGTGACGACGACCCGCGCGCCGCTCGCGCCAATCGGATGCCCGAGGGCAATCGCCCCGCCGTTCACATTCACTTTGTTCCAGTCCCAACCCTTGTCAGCCAGGGCATAACCATCGGCCAGCACCTGGGCCGCAAAGGCTTCGTTGAGTTCGATCAAATCCACCTCGTTCAATGTCCAGCCAATCTTGTCCAGCAATTTCGGAATGGCGTGGGCCGGGGCAATGAAAATGGATTTGGGCGCGACCGCCGCCTGGGCATAACCGACGATGCGGGCCAGAGGTTGCTTGCCATGTTTCTCGGCATAGGTCCGGCTGGCAATCACAGTGGCGGCGGCCCCGTCGTTGAGGCCTGGCGCATTGCCCGCCGTCACTTTGCCATCTTTCTTGAAGGCCGGTTTGAGTTTCGACAAAATCTCCAGCGAGGTGTCCCGGCGCGGCGACTCGTCGGCCTCGAACTTTGTCTCCCGGCCTTTGGCGTCGGTCATCGTCAGCGGCGCGATTTCGGCCTTGAACTTTCCGGCCTCATGAGCGGCGATGGCTTTTTGATGACTCTCCAGCGCAAAACGATCCATCACCTCGCGGGTCACTTCGTATTCGTCGGCGATGAACTCGGCGGCCTCCCCCATCATCCACTCTTCAAACGAACACCACAGCCCGTCGTGGATGACGCTGTCGTAGGTTTGCTGATGGCCGAATCGAAAGCCCTGTCGTGCTTTGAGCAGATAAGGCGCGCCGCTCATGCTCTCCATGCCGCCAGCGGCCATCAAGTGCGCGTCTCCGGCGCGGATGGCCTGCGCGGCCAGCATCATCGCCTTCATACCTGAGCCGCAAGCCTTGTTCACCGAGGAGGCGCCCACTTCTTCCGGCAAGCCTGCCGCAATAGCGGCCCGCCGACCCGGCGACTGCCCCGAACCGGCGGCCACCACCTGCCCCATCAACACTTCTTCGATATGAGTCGGATCGACTCCGGCGCGTTCGACGGCAGCCTTCAACGCCACCCCGCCCAACTCTGGGGCCTCCAGCGAAGACAGCGCGCCGTTGAATTTGCCAATCGGCGTGCGGGCGCCACTGAGGATGACGGCATCTGTGGAACGTACTCCATTGGTTGACATGATCAGGTTTCCTTTAGCCAGAGCGCGCACAGGCGCTCGTATGTTTGCGGCAGCGCTTCA
>Ga0247727_10010403_pt1 | contig 16495 bp, 18 predicted proteins | sample WisWelCaveWW1625_FD_202498 | JGI IMG/M metagenome (GOLD analysis project Ga0247727, IMG submission 202498) | Biofilm microbial communities from Wishing Well Cave, Virginia, United States - WW16-25 | ecosystem: Environmental > Aquatic > Deep subsurface > Groundwater > Cave microbial mat | place... | reverse complement strand
AGCCGGGATCGCTTGCTTTGCTCGCGAGGAAATCGAAGACCTCGTCGTCATGGCGTTGATGAAGAAAGCGGGCTTGGAGACCGCGCCGTTCTTTCAACTCCTCGAGCGCGGCTAGGCCCTCGGCAGGTCGAGGTGATTGAGCCGCTCGACCATCTTGTCCCAGTGGCTCCCTTGCCAGTACACCTTGCCGCACGTGGGGCAGCGCCAGAACTCCCGGTGCCGCAAGAGGACACCCTCGGGCACGAGGTCCTTGACGGCGGCCGCAGGCGCGGGGACGATCGGCGTATTGCACAGGGAGCAGCGGGAGAGCGGGTCGACGATCTTGAGAGGCAGCGCCGCCGCGACCTCGCGAATCTGTTCCTCGAGGACGTCGCTGCCCACGAAGACCGCGCCGTCGAAGCGCGCGGCGAGCTGCTTGTCCCGCGTCAGGAGGATGCGTTCCTCCGCGCGGGCCTTCGCGATGAGTTCGCGGTCCTCCATCGCCTCGGGGTACGCGGTGTCGTAACCCATGAACCGCAGCCAGCGCGCGAGGCTCCCGAGCATGTGGTCGCACAGGAGCCTCACGGGACCACCGTGTACTCCAGGAGGACGCCGTCCCCGAGTCGTTCCGCGCGGTCGAGACGGAGGCGCGCGGCCTCCTCGAGGGACCGGACGCCCTCGCCCCCCGCGAGCGTGGGGGCGGACTGCCCGCCGAGGACCGCACTCGCAACGAACACCTTCACCTCGTCCACGAACCCGTGTCGGAGGAAGTTCCAGATGACCGTGCTCCCGCCCTCGACGAGGAGGGACTTCACGCCACGCGCCGCGAGGTGGTCGAGCAAGGCGCACAGGTCGACCTCGTCCTTGCCCGCGCGGAACACGTCCGCCTTGGGGAACGTCCGCTCGCAGCCCTCCGCCGTCGCGACGAGGGTCGGCGCGGACCCGTCCAAGACGTTCGCCTTCGACGGCGTCTTCCCGTCCGAGTCGAGGACGACGCGCAAGGGCTTCCGGCCCTTCGCGTACTCCGGCTTGACGGTGAGCTTCGGGTCGTCCTTCAGGACCGTGCCGACGCCGACGAGAATCGCGTCGACCTGTGAGCGTAGTCCCTGGACGCGCCGCACGTCGTCCTCGTTGCTGATTCGGACGCCGCGGCCGTCGGCCAAGGCGATCTTCCCGTCGAGGCTCATCGCCGCGTTGATGACGACCCGGGGCCGCACGATCGCGCCGAAGGAACGGTGCGGATAACAACCTTTGGGTGGACCGTGGGCATGTTCTTGTAGCGAGGCGTCTCACGGTCCTCCATGGCGTCGATGAAGGCCCACCTCACCCGGGTCGGGCCGATGAAGTTCCGAGCGCAGGCGGAGGGCGCCCCCTCGATCCTCCTCCACTCCCCGCCGAAGGGCGAGACGAAGGACGCGCCGTCGCCCGTCCAGGCGGTCCTCCTGGCGGCGATGGGCTGCACCGCGGCGGACATCGAATCGATTCTGAGGAAGGAACGCGAAGACGTCAGCTCGATCGAGATCGAGGCGGAGGCGGAACGGGCGGAGGAGCCTCCGAAGGTCTTCACGAAAATCCACCTCCATTACATCGTCCGAGGCAAGGACGTCCGCGAAGCGAACGTGAAGCGGGCGATCGAACGGTCGACGGAGACGTACTGTTCCGTCGGCACGATGCTCCGGCGCGGCGGGGTCGCATGGTCCACGAGCTACGAGATCCGGCCTCCGGGCTAAGACGTTCTCAGGACGGGATTTGGAAACGTGCATCTTTAAGTAGGCTACCCAAGATTCGACGGCGCCCATGGATGGCATCCAGATCTACGAGCTCAAGCGGATGGATCTCCGGGGGGCCACGGTGATCGACGGATTCCCGAGCGTCGGGCTCGTGTCGTCGATCGTCGCGAACTACCTGATCAACGCGCTCAACCTGACGCAGATCGGCATCATGGACTCGACGTACTTCCCGACCGTCGCGCTCGTCCGGGACGGGCAGCCGATGAACCCCGTGCGAATCTACGCGGGTTCGAAGGTTGAGGGCCGCGACCAGGTCGTCGTCTTCATCTCGGAGTTCCAGCCGCCGCCGAACCTGATCAAAGCGATCGCCTCGACCGTCCTCGACTGGGCCCAGGACGCGCGGTGCAACCTCCTCGTGTGCCCGGAGGGCCTCATCGTCGACTCCGAGGGGATGGAGGACGAGGACCGCCAGGTCGAGGTGTACGGGATCGGCTCCACGGACAAGGCGATGGACATGCTCCGCACGCACCGCGTGACGATCTTCGAGGAGGGCGTCATCACGGGCGTCGCCGGCGTCCTGCTCAACGAAGGCCGGAAGCGCGACTTCGACGTGATCACGCTCCTCAGCGAGGCCCATCCCGATTACCCCGACGCCCGCGCGGCGGCGCGGGTCATCGAGACGATCGACAAGCTCCTCCTCCACACGGAGCTCGACGCGAAACCCCTCTACGAGGAGGCGGAGCGGATCGAGATGCAGCTCAAGTCAATCCACCAGCAGACAGAGGCCGCGAAGAAGCCGACCGGCCCCGTTCGGCCGAGCATGTACGGCTAGGCGCCGCCTGGCGTCACGTCGACCTTCGTGCGGCCTCCGTCGGGCGTGAACTCGATCCTGCACGACAGGAACTGCGGGAGGAGCCACGCCATCGTCCGGAGATGCCCGCTGACCTCCCGGACCCAGAAATGGGAAGGGGCGTCCGCGTGCGCAAGGTGCACGAGGAGCTGGTCCGCGGCGTGGATGTCCAGCGTGGCCCGGGCCTCGAGCTCCGCGACGAGGGCTCTCGCGGCCTCCTCCCCGACGCGTTCCGACGGCTTCCCCTTCTCCGCGAGGGACGTCGCGCCGAGAATCGTGCGGTCCGTCTCCGCCCACAGGACAAGGGCCCCGCCCTGGCCAACCGCCTCGTCGCCGGCGTACGTCCGCTCCTCGACCTTCGCGTCGACGCCTCGAACGAGGCGGCGGAGCGCGGAGTGCTTCATCCGCTTCGGGATGTCCTCCGGGAGATGGGACGCGTGTGCGATCCCTCGGATCGCCCGCAGGCTGCCCGGATCGTCCAAGACGAGCGGGGCCCACGCGCGGTTCGGCTCGATCGTGACCTCGACGATGCCGCCCCCGCGCGGGTAGTATCCCCGCCTCGCAAGGAGCACATTCGCATGGCCCCCGCATCGGCGCAGGAGCGGGAGGAACACCTTCGACACGTAGTCGATCGGAGGCGACCACCGCACGTCCGTGCCGCCGATTAGCTTGAGGTGGACCGAGGCGGGCGCGGCGAGGGCCACGGGGAGACACCCCTGGAGGACAAGGGTCACGCTCCCCGCCGTGCCGACGTCGAAGGAATGGCGACCGCCTCCGATGGGGCCCGGCCGGAACACGATCTCCTTCGATCCGATCTCGAGGCCTTCCAAGTTGGCACCGCAGAGAGCCGCGACGGCCTGGAGGGCGGTCACGTGCTGCGCGGCGAGTCCGGGGTTCGGGCGCCCGGCGCGGATGTCCGTGACGGTCACGGGAACGCCACGGAGGGCGGATAGGGCCGCGGCCATCCGGAGCAGCTGACCACCGCCTTCCCCATAGGACCCGTCAACGACGATCACGCTCGCGCCGCCTCCGGACCCACTTCTCTAACTCCACCGCGAAGAACACGGAACTCCCGACCAAGGTGGCGACGAGGAGCTCCTCCCACGGGAGCGCATACGTCTTGAAGGCCGCTTGGAACGGCGCGGCGTAAATCACGAGGAGCTGCATGGCAACCGTCAGTCCGACCGCTGCAATGAGATGCCGATTCCGGAAGAACCCCTCCGTGAAGACCGACTTCCGCTCGACCCGGATCGCGAGGACGTGGAAGACCTGGAACATCGTCAGCACGTAGAATACGAGAGTGCGCGCCTTGTCGTGGTCCGCCGTGGCCGGTCGGTTCCCGAGCGCCCACGTGAACATGGCGAGGGATCCGATCGTCATGAGAGTCCCGACCCACACGATGTGGAAACCAATTCCGCCGCTCAGGATGCCCGCCTTCGGGTCTCGCGGCTTCCGTTCCATTAGCCCCCTCTCCTTCGGCTCGACGGTCAGCGCGAGGGCGGGGAAGCCATCCGTAATCAGATTGATCCAGAGAATCTGGAGCGGCCAGAGAGGGAGGGGCAGGGCAATCAGGGTGGCCATGAAGATCGTGAGGACCTCGCCGGAGTTCGTGCTCAGCATGTACCGCACGAACTTCCGCATGTTGTCGTAAATCCCGCGGCCCTCCTCCACCGCCGCGACGATGGACGCGAAGTTGTCGTCGAGCAGGACCATGTCCGCGCTCTCCTTCGCCACATCCGTGCCCGTGATGCCCATCGCGACCCCAAGGTCGGACCTCTTGAGGGCGGGCGCGTCATTCACCCCGTCGCCCGTCATCGCGACGACGTGGCCCATCTTCCTCCACGCGCCGACGATCCGGACCTTGTGCTCCGGGGCGACGCGGGCGTACACCTTGATCCGCTCGACGTCACGTGTGAGGTCCTCGTCCGAGATCTTCTCGAGCTCCTCGCCCGTGAGGGCGCGCTCCCCCTCCGTGAGGATCCCCATCTCCCGCGCGACGGCCATCGCGGTGAGCTTGTGGTCCCCCGTGATCATGACGACGCGAATCCCCGCTTTCCTGCACTCCTCGACGGCCCGGGTCGCCTCCTGCCGAGGCGCATCCATCATCCCCACGAGGCCGAGGAGCGTGAGGTCCTGCTCCATCGCGCCCTCCTCGAGCGACGGCAGGTCCGCGGGGAACGAGCGCCGAGCGAGGGCCAGGACCCGCAGGGCTCGGGTCGCCATCTCTTGGTTCCGGAAGACGTACTGCTTCCGGTCGTAGTCCGTGAGGGACTTCACCTCGCCGTTCACGAGCTGAGTCGTGCAGGCGGCGAGAATCCGCTCCGGGGCTCCCTTCACATACAGCCACTTCTCGCCGACCCCGGCGAGGCGTCCCACGCGCGTCGCCTCCGGGAGGGCGAGAAGTTCCGGCAGGCTCTCGGACGACACGCGGGCGTGGAGCGTCGACATCTTCTTGCGCTCCGAGGTGAAGGGAATCTCCGCGACCCGGGGCCACTCCGAACGCAGGGCGTTCGCATCGAGGCCCGCACGGGCCGCTGCGACGGTGATGGCACCCTCCGTGGCGTCGCCGTCGATCGTCCAGCGCGGCCCTTCCCGCTTGAGGACCGCGTCGTTGCAGAGGACCCCGCAGACGAGTAGGTCCCGCAGGTCCGGATGCTCCCCGAGGCGCACCGGCGGGCCGCCCACCCGGATCTCGCCGGACGGATCGAAGCCCTCTCCGCGCACCTCGTACCACGCCTCCCCGACGAGGATCGACCGCACGTTCATCTCGCCCTTCGTCAGGGTGCCCGTCTTGTCCGAGCAGATGACCGTCGCGGCGCCAAGCGCTTCCACAGCGGGGAGCTTCCGTACGAGGGCGTTGCGCTTCACCATCCGCTGGAGCCCGAGAGCAAGGCTGATCGTGACGACGGCGGGAAGGCCTTCTGGGATCGCCGCCACGGAGAGGCCGACCGCGGTGAGGAAGAACACCTCCACCTGGGAGATGTCCCGCCACGCGTTGATCGCGAACACGAAGACGGCGATCGCGAGGACCGCGATGCCGATTTGCCGACCGAGCCGATCGAGCTGCCGCGAGAGAGGCGTCTCCTCCTTCGTCTCCTGCTGCACGAGGGTCGCGATCTTCCCGAGCTCCGTCGACATGCCCGTCGCGACGACGACCGCCTTCCCCCGACCGCCCTCGACCGTGGTGCCCATGTACACCGTGTTCTTGCGGTCCGCGAGGAACGTGTCCTGCGACAGGGGCTCCGTGGACTTCGTGACCGGGAGGGACTCCCCCGTGAGGGAGGCCTCGTTCGTCCGGAGGCTCGCGAGCTCGATGAGCCGCGAGTCCGCGGGCACGCGGTCCCCTGCCGCGAGCAGGACGACGTCCCCCGGCACGATCTCCCGCGCGGCCACCATAATCGCCTCGCCGCCGCGGAGCACGTGGGCCTTCGGCGCTGCGAGGGCCTTCAAGGCCTGCAGGGATCGCTCCGCGCGGTACTCCTGAAAGAAGCCCAGGGTCGCGTTCAGGATCACGATGACGCCGATGAGCGCGGCATCGAGCAGCTCGGTGGACTCGCCCTTCGAAAGGCCCAGGAACGCGGAGATAATCGCCGCGATAATCAGGACGATGACGAGGACGTCCGTGAACTGGCTCAGCAGAATTTTGAGCGGGCTGATCCGCGTCGTCTGGACGAGTTCGTTCGGTCCATAACGCTCGAGCCGGGACTTCGCCTCCGCGTCAGAGAGACCCAGAGGGGAGCCGACCAGTTTCTTCAGGACCTCGTCGGGTCGCAGGCTGTGCCAAGCGAGGGCCATCGCCGCTCGTAGAGAGATTTCCGTAATAAACTCATCCGTGGGAGACCGCGGTCCCGCGCCATTTTTCGGATCGCGGACCGCTCGCGGGCATCCTCATAGGCCCCCACATCCGCCTGGATTTCCTCGGCCTGACGTACGGTGGGATCCTCCAGGAGAGCGCGTCGATCCAGAGCATCTCACAGATGGGGCTCGTCCTCCTGCTGTTCTTCGTCGGACTCGAGTTCACCATTGCGAAGTTGCGGAAGACGAAGGAGACGGAAGCGATCCTGGCCGTGACGAACCTCGCGGTGAGCTTCGGTCTATGGCGGATATCGTGGTTCACGCGGAGCCCATCCAGCACGATCGCCGACTGGACAGGGCCCACTCGCCGTAATTTCCCAACGCGGTAGCCGGGGAGGTCACCCTGCTCGACTCTCGAAGTCGTCATAGCCTTGCATGCGATAGGGCAGCCGAAGCGAAATGACGTTTCGTAGAGGATTGCGGGATTTGCTGGCCATCAAGCCGGAGGAGCTTTTCCGGCGATACTTCGTCAACACCGTGTTCGATTCAACTTTCGTAGTCATGGGCATCCTCGCCGCAACGGCGCTAGTGCCAGAAGGGAATCCCGAAGTCGCCATCGGGGCTTTGTTCGCTGCCTGTCTTGCAATCGGCGTCTCTACGGGAGTGAGCGTGTATGAGGCGGAGAGTATCGAGAGTGACATTCACATAAGGCGGATCGAGCGGGCGATGTTGTCTTCGCTCGAGCACACCGAATTTAGACGCCAAGCGCGAGCCACTCGCTTTGCGACCGCTGCGGTCAATTTCCTAGCGCCCCTAGTAGTCGCGGCAATCACAGGCATGCCCCTCCTGTTGCACCAAGCAGGGTGGATTCCCAGCTTCGGCGTGGGGGCCCTCACTTCCGGCGGGTTGGCTCTTGGAATCATCTTCGCCACGGGCTACTACATCGGCTCCCTGACACGCCGTCCGTGGCTCAGGGCAGTCCGAATGTCCGTTATCGCTCTCCTTACGTTTGTGGTTCTGATTATCATTGAACGACTTGCGTAGAAGGTTGCAGAACATGCGGCGAAAAGGGGGCCTTTTGCGTCCGCTACGACGGAAGCAGACGGACCTGGGTCATCGCCCGACGGCGAGCCGGACGGGCGTGAGGACCAGGAGCTCGAGGCCCGCCGAGTTGCGAAGCAGGCCGATCAGGAAGACGATGACCGCGATCGCCGGGACCGCCACGCCGACTCGACGATGAACAAATCCGCAGTTACCTTTTTCTACGACCGCCCGCGATACGCGGCCCGGGATGGGACATCTGATTCTCTCGCAGCGAAGCCGAGCAGTCACGCTCGCGCGTCGGAGCGGGTCCGCCCGGTCGTGTCCCGATGGCTGAAGCGGCCTCAATCATGCTCGAGGTCGGCGTCATCGCGACAGCCGGCTTCCTGGGCGCAATGCTCGCCTCCCGGGCGCGCGTCTCCGTGATCATCGGATACATCGTCGCGGGGATCCTGATCGGACCCCACATCCGCCTGGATTTCCTCGGCCTGACGTACGGTGGGATCCTCCAGGAGAGCGCGTCGATCCAGAGCATCTCACAGATGGGGCTCGTCCTCCTGCTGTTCTTCGTCGGACTCGAGTTCAGTGTGACGAAGCTCCGCAAGACGAAGGAAGCCGCCGCGATCCTGGCGGTGACGAACTTGGCCGTGAACATGTTCGCGGGCTTCGTAATCGGCGCATGGCTTGGCTGGCCGCTTATTGACACGATCTTCATGGCTGGCGTCATCAGCATGTCGAGCTCCGCGATCGTCGCGAAATCCCTGATCGACCTGAAGCGCCTCGGCAACGCGGAGACGGAGTTCCTCCTCGGGATGGTCATCCTGGAGTCGTTCCTCGCGATGTTCCTACTGACCCTCGTGAACGGGATGATTGTCCCGCCGGACGTCCGTCCGGGGAGCGTCGAGGGGTTGTTCGTCGGCGTCGGCGTCTTCCTCGGTTTCTTCGCGCTCCTCGCAGGGGTCGTCGTGCCCCACACGGCGCGCCTCTTCGAGCGGATCAAGAGCGAGGAGCTGTTCGTCCTCTTCGCCGTGGGCCTCGTCTTCCTCGCGGCGGCGCTCGCGGAGGTGTTCCGAATCCCCGCGATCATCGGCGCGTTCTTCATGGGGATGGTGTTCGCGGACACGCGTCTCGCGGGCCGGATGAAGGTCAAGATGGAGGGCCTGCGCGACGCCTTCGTCGCGATCTTCTTCCTGAGTTTCGGCATGCTGATTGACCCGGCGGCGCTGCCCGCGGTCCTGCCGGTCCTCGTCCTCGCGGTGCCTCTCATCCTCCTCAACGATCTGTTCCTGACGGCCAGCCTGGCGTACTTCATCGGGTTCGGCGCGCGCGCGTCCACGGCGATCGGCACGAGCCTCGTCGCGCGCAACGAGGAGGCGATCCTCTACGCGTCTGTCGGCACGCGGGCGATCCGCGCGAACGACGACCTGGAGAACGACTACGCGGGGACGTACCTCACGCCCTTCGCGGGGATCCTGTGCATCGTGATGAGCAGCCTCGCGCCATTCCTCATGGCCCGCTCGGAGGGCCTCGCGGGTTTCTTCGCGCGCCACCTGCCGAAATCCATCACGTTCGGCGCAGAGATCGTGAAGCGGACGCTCAAGACGATCGTCATGCCGAACTTCCTGCCAATCTACCGGCGCAAGCGGCTCTTCCAAGTCGCCCTCATCCTTTACTCCGCGTGGATCATCGACCTCCTCCTCACGACGGGGTTGGCGCACATCGTTCTCGCTCTGTTCGCGCCCTTCCTGATCTACGGCGTCTGGGCGGCCGCGCGGCGATCGTTCCGGGATCCCGTGCGGCACACGAACTACGGGACGGATAGCGGGCCGTTCGCGAAATCCGCCATCGAGGCGTTCGTCCTCCGGGTCGTCGTGGGCGCGCTCACGACGATCGCCCTCGTCGCGATCGTCTGGCAGTACGCGTGGCCCGCGACCCTCGCGATCCTGTACGTGTACTTCCTCGTGATTGTGTACAGCATGAAGGTCGTGTACCGGCGCCTCGGCCTCGGCGGCGGCCGGAGGACCGCGCAAGTCCGGTTCGTCAAGTCGCCAAGGCCCTTCCGCCCGACGTGGGCGACGAACGGGGGCCACCGGCGGTAGTCACACGACGGGGTACGCCAGGTCGAGGATCCACGTCTCGTCGCCGATCGTCGTCCCGGGCCCGTGGCCCGGAAAGACCCGTGTCTCGGCAGGCAGACCTGCGAGCCGCCGGAGGCTGCTCACCATCCGGGCCGGGCTGCCGCCCGCAACGTCCGTCCGCCCGCTCGTGCCGCGGAAGAGGGTGTCGCCTGAGAACAGGACGCCCTCCGAGGCGCAGTAGAACGACGCGCTGCCCTCCGTGTGGCCCGGCGTGTGGAGGGTCGTGAGGGCCACCTTCCCCACCTTCACCTCGGAGGCCTCCTTGAGCAGGATGTCCGCCTTCGTGGGCGGCGGCGGGGTCGGGAGGTACCACCGCGCCTCCCGGGCGTTCCTCGCGAGCCGGTGGGCGTCGACCTCGAAAATCGCGAGCCTCGCGCCCGTCGCCGCGCGGAGCGGCTCGTCCTCCGCCGTGTGGTCCGGGTGGCCGTGCGTGTTCAGGATGAACTTGATTGTCGCGCCGACCTCGCGGGCCTTCGCGAGGAGCTGCTGCGAGCCGAGCGCCGTGTCGACGACGAGGGCCTCCTTCGTTCCCTCGTCCACGACGAGGTAGACGTTGTTGTCCAACGGAGGCACGACAAAGCGCTCGATCCGCATGGGCGCGAGCGGGCAGGCGCAAAGCGTGCATAAAGCTGACGCCCCGACACCCCGCTCTGCGAATCCTTGAGGGGGACTGAGCCGCGAATCGATGGACGATCCCGCGCGGGAGTCCGCGGACATTGAGGCGTAGATCAACCGTGAGCCGACGACCCTGGGGAAGCTGCGCGGCCGCCCGGTCCTCCTCGAGTGTGCTACGCCTCGGGAACTCGAGCGGGTTTGACAGGGCGGAGGGCATCCTTATCTCCGCCGTGGGCATCGTGGGCTCCGTGACGGTCGGCGGCTTGAACTTCAACTGCCCGAAGTGCAACAATCCGCTCTTCTTCACATTCAAGCTCGCGGACGAGGGCGACGCGATGAAGCGCGAGGTGAACTGCCCGGGCTGCCGGACCACGTGGGCCGTGGGGCTCGACATACGGCCGAAGTGAGGCTTTATGGCGGTCCGCGGGTTGTCCGTGCATCGTGCGACTTCCCCTGTTCCCCCTCAACGCCGTGCTCTTCCCCGGCACGACCCTGCCCCTCCATATCTTCGAGCCCCGCTACCGCGAGATGGTCGGCCGCTGCCTCGAGCACGACGAGACGTTCGGGATCGCGCTCCTCTTCGAGAGTGACGAGGCCGGGCATCCCGGGACGCCACACCGCATCGGAACGGAAGCGGCCATCATCGCGTCAAGGCGCTACCCGGACGGAAGGTACGACATCGTCGTGGAAGGTCGGCGACGGTTCGAGACCGTCCGGCTCGATCGGACCCGGAAGCTCCTCCGCGCCGACGTCGAGTTTCTGAAGGAGACGCTCGGTCGCGGGGCGGACGAGACCGCGCAGGCCGTCGCGGCGCTCGTAGAAGGCATCGTCGAGACGCTCGAAGTGAAGGGGCAGGCGGTCGTCGACGAGACGTGGCGGGACCTCGACGCGTCCTCTCTCTCTTACCGGGTCGCGGCAAGCCTTCCTGCAACGGACGCTGTGAAGCAAGAGCTCCTCGAGATCCCGGACGCGGCGACGCGCTTACGGCGCGAGGCGAAGCTCCTCATGTCGATCCGGAGAATCGACGCGGAAGCGGGCGCCGCGTAATGACGCGGAAGTGCGGGGCGCGGGAGTCGAACCCGCGTTAGAAGCTTGGGAAGCTTCTGTCCTACCGCTAGACTAGCCCCGCGCGGACCGCAGACAGGAGGCCGCGGTATTTTTCCATTTCCCTACGCAGCGAGGGAGCCCACCTGGAGGAACGCCCACGCCAGAGCCGCGATGGTCGCGACAACGCCGATCTCCATCGGAATCAGGGCGCGTAGGAACCCTCGGCCGTCAAGTCCCGTGACCCGGTTCGAGACGGCGATTCCGACTGGTGTGGCGAGGGTACTCACGGCGAACACCTGGAGGCCGAGGATCGTCGCCTCCACTCCGGAGAGCGAGAGGGTCGCGCCCACGTCGATCACGTCGACGATGATTCCGAGGATGAGGAAGACGAGAATGAGGGCCAAGATCGACAAGGTCTGGGGGATGACGACGAGGGGGAGGACGCGGCCGAATTCCTCGCCGAGGGCCTGCCTGATCCGACGGCGCGCGACCCATGCCTCGCTCGCGATTGTGACGGACGCGGCCCACGCGAACGCGATGCCGGACCAGAGATGGAGACGTGCGACTCTCGCCACGTCCGGAGAGACGCTTGCCTCGAGTTCCGCGAGGAACGGGAGGCTGAGCGCCCAGAGGATGAACCCGAAGATGACGGGGGTGACGAGGATCGCGGGGATCGGGAGGAACCGGCCGAGGGAATCAGGAGGCAGCGGGGGACCCTTCTGCGAATTTTCTGCGCGCACGTCGGCGTAGACCGAGACCGACGAGGCTGCGGCGACAACGAAGGCGCCGAGGGGGACGAACAGAAAGAGGAGGTACGCTTCCAGCTGGGCCATCTGTCCTGCATCCGCGCAGAAGGGAAAACCCTACCGCACGGTCTCGAGCTGGGAGATGATGTTCCAGATTAACGTGCGGCCGTGGAGCGGGATGTTCGGATCGTTCGCGAGGTCGTCCATGATCATGATCGCGCTCGTCACGCGCAGATCGAGCGCCTCGTCCTTCTTCGTCAGACGCGCCTTGGCGTCCGTCGCGCCGCGGCGGATGTTCCTCGGCACCGATGTGTCCTCGGAGATCTGGTCCAGGACGTCCATGATTTGCTTGAGTTTGTCGGCTGTGTCCATCGGACCATCTCCATGCCTTTGACCATCGGTTTCAACTTTGAGCCCGTGTTGCGCCGCTCTCCTTGTACGTCGTCACGACCATAAGGGTTTTCGTGTCCTTGATCCCCGCAATCGGCGCGAGGTTCGTGAGCACGAACTCCTTGAGCCCCTTGTAGTTCCTGAACCGAGCCTTCGCGACGATGTCCGTGTCTCCCGTCACGAGGAAGACATCCTGGATCACCTCGAACTTCGCGATCTCGGTGGCGATGCGGTCCGCCTCCTTTGTGTCGACCTTCAGTGTGATCACGGCGGCGACCTGGTCCTCGCCGTACAAGGCCGTCAACGCCTGCTCCATGTCGCTTCCCGTGGCCATCGCGCGCGGGTAGCGGCCGGCGGGTCTTAAGGTTTGTCGCGCGGCCTTCTCAAGGGAGCAGCTTGCTGCCGCACTTGCGACAGAACGCGTCGTCCGCGGCAATCGGAGCGCCGCACGACGGACACGCGAGTGCCATCGTGACGACCGCGGGCGCGTCGACGAGGAGGCCCGCGATCGGACCGCTGTCCGCGCTCCGCTGCGCCTGCCGCGCGGAGGACACCGCGCCGCCGAAGTCCTGGCCGTCGAAGCGGACGCGCGCCTGCGCGAGGAGGCCCTCCGCCTGGCTCACGTCGCGGCCCGATGAGCGGCCGCGCTCGACCGCGTTCGCGGCAAGGTCAACCGTGAACTTCGCCTGCGCAAGGTTCGGCGGGAAGTCTCGCTGCAAGAGCTCCTTCGTCGTCGTCTCGTCCCCGCCGGCGGAGGGCATCGACTCGAGCTTCGCGAGGTCCCCCATCGCCGTATGACGCGCCTTGAGCGCGGTGAGCTTCTCCCTCGCCTTCGAGGCGAGGTCGATCACGACGCGATAGTTGCGGCGGCTGTACGCCATCTGCGCCTCGCGCAGGAGTCCCTCGACCTCCTCGCTGTGCACGCCACCACGGTCGAGGGCCGCGGCGATCGCGCGCGTCGTGATGAGCGCGTTGTGCGCCGTGTCGGGGAGCTCCTCGATCCCCCGCGTCGAGCGCATGCGCCTCGTCCGCATCGACTTCCGCATGTACTTCAGCTCGAGCCACGCGATCACGACGATCGCGACGACGACGAGGACGACCCCCAGAAGGATTTCGTGGCCCGTCATGGCCGGCGCGTCAGCCGGGCCACCGGATAAAAGGATTTCTCTGGCCTTTTCGTCCGTGATTCCCGCACGATCGAGGGCCTAGCTGAGGATCTCGTTCAGCCGCCCGAGCTTCTGCGCGACGCGGATCTCGCGCGAGATGCGCCGCCCCGTCGACATGCCGGCCTCGACCATGTCCGCGTACGGCGACCCGGAGATGAACAGGTTCGTCCCCGCGACGATCCGCGTGGAGATCTCGAAGACCTTGAACTTCAGCTGGTCCGAGACGATCGTCTCGAGGCAGAAAGGCCCGATCATCCCGCCGAACAGGTCCATGGACCGCTCGACCGTCCGCTCGCCCATCTCGAACGCGGCGGGGAGGAGGGATTCCCGCAGGACGACGGGCATGTTCCCCGTCACGACGAACGTGGGGAAGAGGTCGATCTTGCGCAGGGCCTCCTGCGCGCCGAGCTTGTACATCTCGTCGATGTTCGCCTCGTCGCGGCGGTCGATCCCGAGGATCTCGAGTGCCCCGCCCGAGAGGCGGTATCCGCCGTCGACGACGGGCGAGTAGAAGTAGTGGATGTAGTACCGCGTGCCGACGATGTACTCCTGGATCGCGTACTTCATCCCCGGACGGATCGATTCACGGAAGTCCTCGAAGTTCTTCGCGATGAACGACCCGCGACCGCCCTTCGCGCCGTAGTACTTCACGAACACGGGCCGGTCGATATCCTCGGGCCGCTCGATCTTGTTCGGCATGTCGATGCCCGCGGACGTGAGCCACTCCCGCTGCTTCTCCCGGTCCGTCTCCCACGCGAGGACCTTGCGGTTCCCGAACGTCGGCACGGCGAAGCGCTCGAAGTTCTTCGCCCCCATGTACTCGACGAAGGAGCCGTGCGGCACGGCGACGACCTGCCGCGCGACGAGGTCGTCCGCGCGGTCGATCAGGTCTTCGTACGAGTCGACGACGAGGAACTCGTCCGGCCTCGCGAGAGGGAAGGCGTCGTAGAAGCGGGGCTTCGCACCGATCGCGATGCCGAGCGTGCGAAAGCCCTCGAGGCGGGCCCCGTGGAAAATCTGCAGGGAGGAATGGGAGCAGACCGTCGCGACGACGATGTCGCGGTAGTCCTCGACAATCGACGTGATCGTCTTCCTGCTTACCATTATCAAGCCAATCCCATCGACGAATTAAAGGTTTAGGGCGGCACCCTGGCGGAGAGCGTCAGGTCCGGCCGAGAAGTCTGTCGATCGCCCGCATCGCCCGGACCGTGTCGGCCACGTCGTGCGCCCGGATGACGTGCGCGCCCCGAAGGACGGCCCATGCCGCCGCCGCGAGGCTCCCGCCGAGGCGCTCCTCGGGCGTCTCTCCCGCGCCCATCCGCGCGAGGAACGACTTGCGCGACACGCCGACGACGACGGGGTGGCCGAGCTCGACGAGGACGTCGAGGCTGCGCAGGAGTTCGAGGCTGTGGTCCGGCGTCTTCCCGAACCCGATTCCCGGGTCCACGGCAATCGATTCGCTCGGCACACCCGCGTAGCGCGCCGCGCGGACGGTCCGGTCAAGGTACGCCTTGACCTCTCCGACCACGTCGGCGTAGTGGGGCTCCGCCTGCATCGTCTTCGGCTCGCCGAGCATGTGCATGACGACCACGCCGACGCGCTCGCGAGAGACGACGCGAATCATCTTCGGGTCCCGAAGGCCAGACACGTCGTTCACCACGGAGGCGCCCGCGCGGATCGCCCTCTCCGCGACCTCCGGCTTGCGGGTGTCGACGGAGATTGGCACGTCGACCTTCCCGGCGAGGCCTTCGAGGACCGGGCCGATCCGCTGCCACTCCTCGAACGCGCCCACGGGATCCGACCCCGGCCGCGTCGACTCCCCGCCGACGTCGATCAGGTCCGCGCCGTCTTCGACCATCTCGAGGGCGTGGTAGATCGCCGCCTGCGGTTGGAGGAACCGCCCACCGTCGACAAAGGAGTCCGGCGTGACGTTCAGGATGCCCATGATGCGCGTCCGGTCGAGGACGATCTCGCGATCCCGCATCCGCCAGCGCCGGACCTCCCGGGCCATCGCCCGCCCATCCCGGCGCGGATATTTCAACGTCCGGCTCGGGGGGCCAGCGGCTAAATACCCTGGAAGGATAACGCGAGGCGGCCCATGCGCGTCCTGTTCCTCCATTCCGACTACATCGAGTACGAGGTCAAGGAGAAGGCTCTGAAGGGCCTCGCCGAGCTGCCGCCGGACCGGCGGCGCGGCCGCGCGGAGGAGGCCCTCGTGTGCTTCCTCAGCGCGGAGAAGCGGGACGAGCCGAACATCGTCGGGACGGCGGTCGCCGTCGCGAAGAACCTCGAGGAGGTCGCGGGGCAGGTCGGGACGAAGCGCGTCGTCCTGTACCCGTACGCCCACCTGAGTTCGTCCCTCGCCGCGCCGGAGCCGGCCCTCGCGATCCTCGCGGCCCTCGAGAAGAATCTCGTCGCCCGGGGCCTCGAGGTCCACGCGTCGCCGTTCGGCTACTACAAGTCCTTCAAGATCAGCGTGAAGGGCCACCCGCTCAGCGAGCTGTCGCGCGAGATCGTCGCGGAGGCCACCGCGGCAGGGGAGGCAGACGTCTCCGAGGCCGTACGGGCGGAGGCGAAGCTCCGGTCGGACTGGTTCGTCCTCGACCTCGACGGGGAGCTGCACCCCCTCGCGATCATGGACGGCAAGGTCTCCGGCTTCGACTTCAAGGGCCACGACAACCTGAGGCGCTTCGCGGCGCACGAGATGGAGAAAGTCCGCGAGGCGAAGGAGGAGCCGCCCCACGTCCGCCTGATGCGGGACCTCGAGCTCGTCGACTACGAGCCCGGGTCGGACCCGGGGAACCTGCGGTTCTACCCAAAGGGCCGACTCATCAAGTCCCTCCTCGAGGAGTTCGTCACGCAGCGCGTCCTCGAGTACGGAGCGATGGAGGTCGAGTCGCCCGTCATGTACGACTTCGAGCACCCTGCGCTCAAGTCATACCTGAACCGGTTTCCCGCGCGGCAGTACGTCGTCCAGACGCCGAACAAGAAGGCCTTC
>Ga0247727_10010402_pt1 | contig 16495 bp, 15 predicted proteins | sample WisWelCaveWW1625_FD_202498 | JGI IMG/M metagenome (GOLD analysis project Ga0247727, IMG submission 202498) | Biofilm microbial communities from Wishing Well Cave, Virginia, United States - WW16-25 | ecosystem: Environmental > Aquatic > Deep subsurface > Groundwater > Cave microbial mat | place... | reverse complement strand
CTGAGCATCAAGAGTACCAAAGTTTGCCCACGAGGGTTTCCGACTCAAACTGATAAATCCGCCGCGCTTGTTAGCTGTGGCCTCGAAACATCCAGAGCACGAGGGTGAAGGCCGAAGTAATCAGGCCCCACCTTCGGACCCGACCCATTCCGAAGCTACTTGCAGCCAGAGCGAGAATGCTCGACCAAACGCCTACGCGCCACCAGAAAAGAACTGGCCGAAAACCGCCGGTATTGAAGTCCAGTAGTGGAATAGTCGTTTCCGGGTTGTGTCGAATCCATTCGACGCCCAAGGCCGTTTGGAAGCCGCCGATCCAGAGTGCGTGCAGCGCCACCCAAAGCAGCGCGACAGCTACGGCTACGCCAAGGCCAACTGCTGATACAACGCTACGCCACTTCGGAAGTACGTGCTGAGATGGGACAGTTGACACGATTCGACCTCTCTGATTACCCGGTGCCCCAGGCCGTCTAACGTCTTGCGAATGAGTCGCGCGCCGTCACACCGAATCGGCGCGTCGACTCCATTCGCTGGTTCGGCCGCAGTGTTCACGCCGGTCTTTGGCCGATGTGCAGCGCCAAGTCGGGCGTCAGCCGCGGGGACCGGGCTCTCCGCGCCGCCAGTCCGGCCTCTCGAAACCATCCGGCAACGTCGGCGCGGGACCAGGTGCCTGCCTCGCTGAAGAAGCCGAAGAACAGATCCAGCAACCCGCCGATTTGCCGGATCTGCCCGGCGGCCTCCTGCCGCACCGGCTCCCAGATCGCCACGATGCCTCCCGGCCTGAGCGCCCGGGCGATGCGCCCTATCAATTGCTGATTCGTCGCCCCGTCAAAGTGATGCACGACTGCGGACATGAACACGACGTCGTACGCCTCGGTCCCGAGTGCCTCAGTCAGCGCGTTGCCCGCCTGGTGGATCACACGATCGCCCATGCCTTCTTTGGCGAGCAGTGGAGCGGCGTGCTTGATCGCCTCGGGCAATTCGAGAATGGTGGAACGGAGCTCTGGGTAACGGCGGCAGATGGCGACCGAGAAATAGCCGTGTGCGCCGCCGATGTCCAGCATCTGACGTGCCGCCCGAGGCACCGGCAGATGGCGGGCCACCCAGTGGGCGTTCATGGCGATCCCCGAGCGCATGCCGCGCTGATAGATGCCCCAATCCTCCTCCGTCATCGTCTGATGCACGTGAAGCGGCTCTCCCGTGCGGACATATTCTTCGCAATGTTCCCACCAGTGCCATTCCAGGTAATGCAGCAGGTTCTGATCGCGGACCGAGTTCTTACCGTCCTTCAGGACCCAGGATCGCGCCGACCGTCGCAAGGCGTAGCGCCCGCCTCGGACCTGCAGGCAGCCCACGCCGACCAAAGCGTTGAGAAGTTTCTCGGTGGCGCCCGGGTGTGTGCCGCAGCGTCGGGCCACCTCCTCGGTCGTCAAAGCCCCGGTCGCCAGGCTCTCAAAGACGTCCAGTTTGGTCGCGGCCATGACAGTGCGGGACAGCATGATGCCGAACCAGCATTCAATAATGCCAGGCGGCAACAGGCCGCTCCGGAGCGCCAGCCGCTCAAGGAAGCTGTCGGGAACCATCCCGAGTCTCACTGGCAGGCCCTCCTAGACGTCAAGCGGCCGAACGAGTTGGCGCTCAGCCGCGAGCCGCCACTTTCGAGGCTTCACTCGCGGCGCGCGCGGCTCGTCGGCTGCAGCGCCCTGTTAGACTGAAACCCAATTCCCAAGCAAGCTTGAACCTACATCGTATCAGGGACTTTAGCCCCCCAGATCGTGCCAAAGCCTTCCCTTCGAACCACAACAAGACCCCAAGGACGACCCAAAGCACGGCCCGGGCTACGTAGAACCACTGGAAGTAGATGTCGTCAATGGAGAGGAGCCGGGCGCCGCGAAGCAGCGCCACTCCTTGTGAGGCTGCGATCATGAGGACCGGCAGGACCGCCATCACGAACGGTAACACCCACACGCGTCGTGGCAGTGTGTGTCCTCGAGCAGCACTCACCGCAAAGACGAGCAATCCCAATTCGACGCATAGACTCCCCGGACGTATCCAGTAGTTCCCGTGGGCGAAACCCAGCCAAGCGTATCCAAACTGTCCGATGGCCACCAGCGCCATGCCGAAGATCGCTACAGCCAACGCCTGGCGTCCGATCCGAGGAACATGCTTCCCATACCGGACTCGAAAGGTGACAAGCGGCAGTGTAAACAGCGCGGGCGCTGGAAAGAGCAGTGGGTCCAGACTACCGAACAGTCGATCACCTGTTGCCCCAACCCGAGTGACGGCATACATCGTGGCGATGAGCAGCGAGTAGACGCCGCCAGAAATGGCTGCGGCCCCGCCCCATCGAACGATTCCCCTTTGGGATGCCGGGTCCATCGGTTCGACCATCTTTCAGTCTAACGGGTCGGGCATCACCCGCCGCCGCGTCTCTTGCGGCGGGCGGGTGCATGCCCTCGTTAGTCGGTCCTTTCCCGCGCGTCCCGGTTTCAGTTTGAACGGCCCCTGACACTCCCGATCTTCCGCAACTCCATCACGAGCCGCAATGCTTCGTTGACTGCTCTTTCGCTGGCAAAGGCCTTTCGGACCTCAGGGTCCAAGAGGACCAGATTCGTGCCGGCGTGGTAGCGCTTCGCGTACTTGCCGCGCACCCCTCCCTTGAGCAATTGACGCACATCATACTCAGGGCGTAGTTCGTCGGCCGTCCTATCGCTGCGTTTCTTCATAGTCTCTTCTCTCGGTTCGAGTCAGGGTTCGAGCACTGATGATGCGAATCCGATCGCCGCGCTCCACATGGGCCACCATCAGCACGCGACCTCGATTCGACGAACCGACCGTGATGTAACGATTCTCGTCCGTGGAGTGGTCGGGATCAACAGCCGTGGCGCCGAGAAAATCGCCAAACGCTGTGGCGGCCTCATTGAAAGAAACCCCGTGCTTGCGGAGATTCGCGGCGGCTTTGCTCGGGTCCCACTCGAACTCCATTCCTTCAGTGTAACCAGTTCCACGCGGCGGCGCGGCCCGCTTTCGTCGCCTGCAGAGCCGAGTTAGCCGGTGTTCCTGGGTACTCCGGCCGGAGGGCCCGTCAAGGCACCCGGGGTGGAAGCGACTCGATCGGGTGCCGCTCCCCAAGCTCCCGTGGCCTCTTCGCAGCGCGCCCGCGGGGGAATCAACTACCGCCGTCGACTTCGCTCCGGCGGTCACCCCGGCTGCCAGGGGTGCTACAACTGCCTCCCGTCACGGCGTCGATATTCAAGCTTTCCGAGCCTCCTCTGGGTCGGGCTAGCCCAGTTTCCAGAAGCTGCTGCAATTCCTGCGGCCCTGAAAGAAGCTGGCGATCGTCGACCTACGGCACGATGGGCTCGCGCTGGAAGCCGAAAACGGAAGCCACCAGGTTGTTCGGAAAGAGCTGGATGCTGGTGTTGTACGCCTGGACCACCTCGTTGTATTTGCGGCGCTCCATCGCGATCCCGTACTCGGTGAGGGCCAACTCATCCTGCAATCGCAGAAAGTTCTCGTTGGACTTCAACCGGGGATAGTTCTCGACCACCACCAGCAGGCGGGAAAGCGCGCTGCTCAACTGGTCGTTGGCGGCGATGCGTTGGGCCGGAGTGCGCGCCCCGGCCATGGCGGCGTGCGCCTGGGCGATGCTGTCAAACACGGCTCGCTCCTGGGCCGCGAAGCCCTTCGCGGTTTCCACCAGGTTGGGGATCAGGTCGGCGCGCCGTTGCAGCACGAAATCCACCTGCGGCCAGGCCGTCCGGATCGCCTCACGCCGGACCACCAATTGGGGTTGACGACTCACGCAAACCGCTCCCAACCACAAGCCTGCCGCCAGCGGGAATATGGCCCAGATCCCCACGGCAACCATCGTGGTCCGTTTGGCGCGGCAAAATTCGGAATCGTCCGCCCTGACGGCTCCGAATTTTACCCACCAGCGAATTGCCATCACCGGGACCGCAAAGACGAGGAAGGTGAGACCCAATACGGCGATATTTCCCAGGACTGGAACAAAGCTGAGGCCGAAACAAGCCAGCATCATACCGGCTATGATCCTCAGATAGCTGGCATCGCTGCAGCCTTGGTTCACTCTGTCCATGATCTCTGCGGCGGCTTGAGCCGCGCGAAAGTCAATGGGAGTCGCGCAGAATGGGCATTGCTGCAACGAGGTGTTAATTGTCTCCTTGCACTTCGGGCACTGAAACACCCTCACCTCGTTGTTCACTCCTGTGATGCTCAAACTCTTTGCCATGGCTGCTTTTCCTCCCCTCACAGTGCGACGCGGGGGGCTGTCCGCGGCTTCAGCAGTGCCTTCCGCCTGCGCACTCTTGAACGTTGCCGCCCATACCCCCTTGCGGCGTCACTAGCCTCGCGAGAGAACAGCATGACCCCGCTTGGCGATCCCGAATGTGCCGGACCGTTTCGACAGCTCGAATCTTGGTGGCCTTCCTGTGTCGTCACCTCCCCGGGGCGCGTGACGTCCGACAGCGCGGCGAGAAACCTGCCTGCGAGAAGGTCGCCACAAGACCATTGGACCACACTGCGAACTCCGGATCGAAGCTTCCGCCCAAGATCGACGTGTCCATACACATCCGAAGTCGTCCATCAGGGGTTGCCTAGTCGCCCAACCAGTCCGGCTACCGGCATGGCTCGGGGTTGGCTAACGCGTTGGGCGTTCAGCGGCGGGCGCTGTTTGCCCGCCCGCTGCAACGCCGAGTTAGACGGCTCATCGTAACTCGCCACTCGGTTTGATGACGCCGAGGCGTAACAGAATTCCGAGTTCGTCGCGACTGACCCACTCCTCGACAATCTTGCCCTTCTCCAGCCGAAAAATCGCCATGGCGTCCCAGGTTACTGGTTTGCCTCTAATGTCGTGGATGCCAAGCCGGGAGCGAAGCACGCCGCCTCCGGTAGCACGGTGCGTGAGCCGTACCGTCACGCGATCGCCAGATTCGAAGATGTCATGGACCTGCGTCTCAAGTTTCGAAAAGGCAGCAATATTCCGCTCGACTACACCACGAATGCCCTCGAGTCCGGTCAAGGTGGCTTCGGGTCGATGGATAACACATTGAGGATGGAAGAGCTCTTCGAGAAGTCTGACCTTTCGCTGGTCCAGCACTTCATGGAAGTACCTGAGCACGACTCGCTGCTGAACGGAACCGGAACCGGGCGATTGGGACCATGCGGCTGTAACGATCGCGCCGGCGAGCACCGGTACCCTCAAAGTCGAAATCCTGGTCATGGGAATCACCTCTTCTGATGGGTCCTTGTCGGTCTAACGGACGGCGGCTGAGCGGCCGCGTTTCTCAGCGGTCCGCTCCAGCCGCGTGTTAGACGGCTCAAGTCGTTGCTCCGTCGTGTCCTGCTGGGTCTCGTGAGATCTCCCTGTCCTGACCGACTGAGTGCACGCCGAGAGGGTCGTCTCCAAAGCGGTTGGGACCAGCTGTCCCCTTGAAGAACGCGATTGGGAAGAGAATCACGACGGCCCAGAGCGCCAGAACGATCGTCACGAGTCCTGCTACGAGCCCTAACGATTCGAGCCACTCAGGTAACACATAGCCTCGCGAGACTTCCACAATCCCCTCGAAGGCACCCTGCAGCAGGATAACAAGAATAGGCACTACCGCGAACCAACCAGAACGGTCTCGGTCGTGGAGGCGTTTCACGAACAGAGCGGACAGCGGGTACACCGTTGCAATGCCGGCAATGGTAAGCACCCACAGCATGGCTCCGCTGGCAGACGCATGTTCAAGAAGGTACGTGAGCAACAGGTTAAGCGGGGTCATTACGAGCACCCCCTTGAGCCAGTAGTCACGCCTGCACATGCGCCCCTTGAAGCTGAAGAGACACTGCAAAACCGTCATAGGATCCTCCGGACCGTCTAACTCTTGTTTATCCCGCCGCGATAACACGCGCTCCGGCGGGATAACGCGCAATCGCCGTCGACGAGCAAGCCGACAACTCGTTTGATTCCCATAATTTCTGCACGATCCCTCAACTAGCCTCCGGTGTTATAGCGCCCCACTGGACGGGATAACGCGCTTTCCTCCTTGCCAACGGCCTTCCTCAGCCGGTCCAGCGGACTGCAGACTCCTCGCCCTCCACGGTTCAGCACGTGCGTGTAGATCATGGTGGTCCGGACGTCTTTATGCCCCAGCAGCTCCTGCACCGTGCGGATGTCGTAGCCGCCCTCCAACAGGTGGGTCGCAAACGAATGTCGAAACACGTGGGGGGTCGCGACCTTCACAAGCTGCGCTCGACGCCCCGCCTCATGCACCGCCTTCTGAATCACCGACTCGTGCAGGTGGTGGCGATGCCGAATCCCCGTCTCGGAATCCACATAGTGGGCCGAAGCCGGAAAGATCCACTGCCAGCCCCACTCGCGGTCGGCGTTCGGATACTTCCGGGCCAGGGCATAGGGCAGGGGCGCCTGCCCCAGGCTGGCCCGCAAATCGGCTTCGTGCTGTCGCCGGACGCCCCGCAGGTGCTCCTGGAGCGGTTCATCCAGCGCCGCCGGCAGCATGGTGATGCGATCTTTCTGACCCTTGCCGTCCCGGACCAGGATTTCCCCGCGCCCAAAGTCAAGGTCCTTCACGCGCAGTTGCAGGCCTTCCTGGAGTCTCAGCCCCGAACCATACAGCACCATGCAGACCAGGAGGGGCTGCCCCTCCAACCCGGCGAGAACCACCTCGACCTCCTCGCCGGTCAACACTACCGGAAGCCGCTTGGGCCGGCGGGCGCGGACCACCCCTACGATGCGGTTCAACGGCTGCTCCAGGACGTGCGCGTAGAGAAACAAGAGCGCTGCCAAGCCCTGATTCTGGGTCGAGGCGGCCACGTTTTCGCGAACCGCCAGATGAGTCAGGAAGCGGTTGACGTCGGCCTCGGCCAGTTCGCGGGGATGCTTCCCGTTGTGAAACACCAGGAAGCGACCAATCCAGTGAACGTAGGCCTTCTCGGTACGGCGGCCGTAATGCCGGGCTCGCAAGACTTCCACCACGCGGGCGTAAAGCCTGGGCGCCGACTGACCCTGGAACAATCCCAGCGGTCCTCGCAACGACGACACCGGGCTGATTACAGCACCGGCGGACGAGTTTGTCAACGAGTTTTCTTGACAGTCTCGACGAGTCAGCGGGTAACGCCGTGTGTCCACGCGCCAATGGTCTGTTTCCAGCGAGAGCAGTCGAACGCCTTGCGGATCGCGAAACGCCCTACCCGGAGAAACGGGGCGCTGCTCCTCCGAAGTCCGCTTCTGGAAAGTCACCTGGCCGCGTAGTCGCCGACCCGTAGATGTGGATTCTGGCCATAGTCGCGGCCGGTTGACGGGCACTCGGAAGGCAGTGTCGCCGATTGTTTTGGGGCAGCCTGCACATCTGAATTCTGCCAAGCGGTCTCGAAGTCCGCTTCTGGCAAGCTGGCCACGGGCGCGATGGTGGCCTGTTGACCGTGGACTACATGCTTCCCATACCGGACTCGAAAGGTGACAAGTGTCAGTGTAAACAGCGCGGGCGCTGGGAAGAGCAGTGGGTCCAGACTACCGAACAGCCGATCACCTGCTGCCCCAACCCGAGTGACGGCATATATCGTGGCGATGAGCAGCGAGTAGACGCCGCCAGAGATGGCTGCGGCCCCGCCCAATCGAACAATCCCCCTCTGGGATGGTGGGTTCATCGGTTCGACCATGTTTCAGTCCAACTCATGTTTCGGCCGGTCGCCCTAAACCCGGTTCCGGCCGGCCTAGTGCCGCAACAGCCGGTCGGGGAGCCTTCCGGCAAGCACCTTCCCTACTATAATATTACTGGACTCGTGGTACGTTCCAACAACCACGGTGTCGCCGGACAACGCGATGGAGGTTCCAAATTGGTCATCCCTGTCCGGATTGGAGGCCTTGAGGTAGGCCTGTTGGGTCCACGTCGCGCCCGTGCGCACGAACACATAGACTGCGCCGGAATTAAGGAGCGAGTTGTTGGTCTGGTCGCCATTGACCCCAGTGGCGTTGCTGTCCTCCAGAATCGCCGAGACCACGACAGTATCGCCCGACACCGCCACAGAACGGCCGAAGAAGTCCGTCGCGCCGGCATGGGATGCCTTGAGGTAGGCCTGCTGTGCCGTGGGGTCGATGGTCAGCGGGTAGCGCGCCGCGCGATCGTCGACGACCAGGCACAGCAGGTTCGTTTCCGCTTGGAAGTGTGCCCCGAGGCTCCGCCCGTCCGCATCCCACACCTCGAGCCCGGCGTAGTTCACCACCGTTCGACCCCCGGCGTTCAAGAAGCTGACTGCGCGTCTGCCGTCCTCGACGCGCGGGCGCAGCCCGCCCCGGACCGCCAGGCGAATCTCGAAGTGTTCGCCCGAGCCTGGCGGCCGCTCCCACAGCGTGAACCCGTGCTCGAGGCCACGCGTGTCGTTGACGAACCACTCCTCCAATGCCGCATTCCATCGGTAGCTCACGCGCTCCTTGGCCGCTTGTGACCTGCGCACGCTCGCCATAGCCTACGAGCTCCAGTCCCCAGGTCCAGCCGCCGCCGTCGGGATCGAGCTCGAAGCCGCGTCCGTCGAAGTGAGCGAGCCAGTGTTGCCGGAAGTTGCGCGTCGCGATATCCACCCGGCATAACATCCGGGATTTTTCACCGCTCACGATCCAGGCTTACGCGCTTGGCCGGGAACATTGGGGCGTGATCCTGATTAGTGAGCGCACCATTCCTCATTCTCACGCTGGCGGTCAGGTTTCGGCCCTTCGACGGCTGGCGGCCCGGTATCCCGGCGAAGGCGATTTCAAGAACACCATCCTGTTCCTGGAGCCGTGACAGAGCCGACAGGGCCCGGCGAGGCGTCGTCTGACGCCCCGTACTCCCGTTTGCCATGGATCCCAAGTGCTATTACTCTGGGGTCATGCTGCTATCGCGCCGCCGACTGCTGGCCGCCGCCGTCCTCCAGCCGCCCGCCCGCACGCCGGTCATCGACGCCCACTGCCACGCCGGCCGGGGCCAGGCCCTGTCGGCGCCCTGGACCACCCGCGCCGATCCCGAGCTCACGCTGCGCCGCATGGCGGAGGCCGGCATCGACCGCACGGTCCTCTTCCCCATCAACAATACGGAGTACGAGAAACCCAACCAGCAGATCGCCGAGATCTGCGGGCGCTATCCCGGCAAGTTTATCGGCTTCGCCAAGCACGACCCCCAGACCGAGGCCGGCCGCATCCGGGCCCTGCTGCGCCGCGAGGTCGAGAGCCTGGGACTCCAGGGCCTCAAGCTGCACCGGCTGCCGGGCCGCGAGGTGCTCGACGCCGTCGCCGAACTCGGCATTCCGGTTCTCTATCACCCCGAGAAAGTCTCCAACTTCCACCTCATCGCCGCCGAGTACCCCAAGGTGAACTTCCTCATGGCCCACCTGGGCAACTTCGCCTCCCGCGACTGGACCGAGCACCTGGCGGCCATCGACGTTGCCCGCCGCTATCCCAACGTTTACCTGGAAACCTCCGGCGTGGTCTTCACCCACTACCTGGAGATGGCTGCCAAGGAACTGGGGGCCGGCAAGATCATTTTCGGCAGCGACGGACCGGAGCTGGACTCGCGCCTGGAGATCCACAAGATCCGGCTGCTGAAGCTCCCGCCGGCCGAGGAAGCGCGGGTGCTGGGCGGCAACCTCCTGAGCCTGCTGGCCCGCCGGTAACACAGGCATTCCTGCCTGTCTAATACTTCAAATACACTGTCTTATAGTCGGTATAGAAGTCCATCGCCGCCGGCCCCTGCTCCTTGGGGCCGAAGCTGGAGTCCTTGGTCCCCCCGAAGGGCAGCTGGTACTCCACCCCGGCGCTCGGCAGGTTCACCGTCAGGAGCCCGGCTTCGATCTTCTGGACGTATTCAAAGATCCGCGAGACGTTGGAGGTCTGGAGCGACGCCGAAAGTCCGAAGGCGATGTTGTTGGCGATCTGGATGGCGTGGTCGAAATCACGCGCCCGCATCACCGCCAGCACCGGCCCGAAGATCTCCTCCTGGGCGATCCGCATGCCTTCCTCGACGTCCGCGAAGATGGTCGGCTCGACGAACCAGCCCTTGGCTAGGGGACCGTCGGTCAAGCGCCGCCCGCCGAACACCAGCCGGGCGCCTTCCTGCTTGCCGATCTCGATGTACTTGAGGTCGGTGTCGAGCTGGGCTTGGTCAATGGCCGGGCCGATGTCGATGCCCGGCTCCCGCCCGTCGCCCACTCTGAGCTTCGCGGTGCGCTCCACCAGCGCCTCCAGGAACCGGTCGTAGATGGCGTCCTCCACGATCGCCCGGCTGGTGGCGGTGCATTTCTGGCCGGTCGAGAAGAAGGCCCCGTTGACGGTGTTCTCGACGGCGGCCTTGAAATCGCAGTCGCCCAGCACGATGGTGGGGTTCTTGCCGCCCATTTCGAGCTGGATGCGCAATCGCCGCGCCGAGGCCCGCTCGTGCAGCCACTGGCCGATCTCGCAGGAGCCGGTGAAGGAAACGGCCTTGAGCGGCGCGGCCTCTATCAGTGCCTGACCCAGCTCGCCGCCCGAGCCGGCCACGAAGTTCACCACCCCCTTGGGGACGCCCGCCTCCGCCAGCGCCTCCACCAGCCGCCAGGCGCTTAGCGGCGCCGCCGAGGCCGGCTTCAGCACCACGGTGTTTCCCGCCACCAGCGCCGGCGCCAGTTTCCAGGCCGGAATGGCGCTCGGAAAGTTCCACGGTGTCACCAGCCCCACCACCCCCAGCGGCTTGCGCACCGCGAACATGAACACCCGGTCCCGCTCCGACGGCACCACGTGTCCCGGCATCCGCGCCCCCTCGCCGCCGAAGTACCGGAATATGTTGATCGCCCGCCTCACCTCGCCCTTCGCTTCCGGCAGCGTCTTGCCTTCTTCGCGCGTCATCTCCAGTCCCAGCTGCTCGAAGCGGGAGTCGAGAATCTCGGCGGCCTTGAACAGGTAGGCGGCCCGGCCCGGCCCCGTCAGCCCCGCCCAGCCCGCCAAGGCGCACTGCGCCGCTCCGGCGGCGTTGCTTATGTCCTCGACCCGGCCCCGGGCGAACAATCCCACCAGCTCACTGGTGTCGGCCGGATTCCGGTTCTCGAAGGTCTTGTCCCCCTCCACCCACTCCCCATTGATGTAGTTTGGATAACTCTGCATTCTGTCTCCTGTCTCTTGAATTCTTCTTTGTACTACAATTCAGGATCTATGCCAAACAGCGATTCTCAAGTGGCGCTGGTGACCGGGGCCTCCAGCGGCATCGGCGCCGCGGCCGCGAAAACCCTGGCCGCCCGCGGCTATGGCGTCGTGGTTCACTACAACTCCAATGCCACCGGCGCCCGCCAGACCGTCGACGCCATCGAGAAGGATGGCGGCAAGGCCTGGCTGGTGCGAGCCGATCTGTCCCGAGGCGGCGTGGCGCGCGACCTGGTGACGGAGGTCCTGCGCCTCACCCACCGCATTGATGTGCTCGTGAACAACGCCGGGTCGCTGGTGGCCCGCAAGGCCTTCCTGGAGCTCACCGACGATTTTTGGCAGCAGGTGCTTAATGTCAACCTGAACAGCGTCTTCTGGGTGACCCGCGCCGCCGTGCCCCAGATGATCGCTCGCGGCTCCGGTGTCATCATCAACGTCAGCTCCATCGCCGCCCGCAACGGCGGCGGCCCGGGAGCTATCCCCTACGCCTCGGCCAAGGCCGCCCTCACCTGCTTCACCAAGGGCCTGGCCCGCGAGCTGATCTCCTACGGCATCCGGGTCAACGCCGTCAACCCAGGCGTCATCCTCACGCCCTTCCATGAAACCTTCACCACCCCGGAGCGGATGCAGGCCATGGTCTCGATGATCCCCCAGGCACGCGCCGGCGCCGCCGAGGAGATCTCCGGCGTCATTGCCTTTCTGGCCTCCGACGCGGCCTCTCACATCGTTGGCGAATCCATCGAGATCAATGGCGGCATGCTGATGGAGTAACCCGGGCAACTTCAACGCAGAGACGCAGAGTGCGCTGAGGAACGCAGAGAAGCCAGATAAAGCCGCTTGTTTTTTGGCGCCAAGGGGGCCGCCGGCTTGGGCCTGCGCGCCCCCCTGGCTTCCCGGCAAACAGAGAGAGCGCCATCTAGGCGCTTCTCGTAGCTTCGCTTTTGTCCTGGATACAGCAGGCTGGGGGCCAAAACCTAAACAGTTGAAAACAAAGGTCCGTAGTGCCGTATCCGGGCGCCGACCGTGTAGCTTCTACCGGGTCCGGTAGACCTCGGCGCTCAACGGCCCGGCTCGAAGGACCTCGACCGGAGGCCCGGAGGCCCGGGCCTCAGCCTCGAACTTGGTTTCATCCGGATCCCCGGCGCGAAAGTCGCTCCACACCACGATCCATTCCGGAACCCCGGCAGCCAACTGGGCCGCCCGGGCTGATGCCGACATCGCCGGATTCACCAGGCCCACCAGCCTGGGGCGCGAGGCCCGCGCGTGCACCAGGGTGCGCCCGAAGTCGGGCGGGGCGGCGGCGAAGCGCTCCAGCACCCCGCGTCCCCGCGCCCCGGTCCGCTCCAGAAACGCCTGCACCCGCTCGGCGGGGATCGACGGCGACAGCACCAGCGCCCGCTCGCCCGCCGGGACGGTGCGGTCCAGGTACTGTGCCAGACTGTAGCTCAGCACTACCCGCGGCTCGGAAGTCTCTCGCGCCATGTAGCGGGCCGCCCCGGAAACGCCCCAGATCATGCCCGCCGCGGCTGCGTACGGGGCCAGCCGCGGCCATCGCGGCAGCCCCAGGCCGGCCAGCAGCGTCACCGCCCAGATCGGGAGGTGGGCCTCCCGCGCCGTCACCCAGCGCTCCGGATCCTGGCGCTCGCCGTGCGCCGAAAACAGCACCGCCGCCAGAAACAGGGCCACGAACACCGCCAGCACCCGCAGCCTGGGGCTGGCGAGCAGTCCCTGTTTCCACACCCGCCACAAGCCGACGACGGCCAGCGCCAGCACCGGCGCCGGCGTGAACTTCACCGTGATCCAACCCAGGTACGCCCACCGGTGCAGCCGCCCCAGCGTGAGCGGCGCCTCCAGCACGTAGGTTCCCGCCGGCGACAGCCCGGCGTTGCAGGCCATCCATACCAGCGGCGCCCAGCCAAAGGTCACACCGGCTTTCCAGCCGGTCGCTTTCCAGCCGGTCCCGACGCCCCTTCCCCAGACATATGCCACCGCCAGCACCGGGCACGCCGCCCAGGCCTCGTACCGCGTCAGGCAGGCCAGTCCCAGGCTCAGGCTCGCCGCCAGCCACCGTTCCGCAAAGAAGAAGTGAAACGCGAAGCACAGAGCACCCAGCATCAGGATCTCCTGGTACGGCACGGTGGACTGCGCCAGCACGAATGGGTTCGAGACGAACAGCAGCGCCGCCGGCATGGCCCAGCGGCGGCCGACCAGATCCTGGGCCAGATAGTAGAACCCCACTCCCGCCGCCGCCCCGACCACCGCCATCCAGTAGCGGATCAGCAACGGGTCGGGCGAGATCTTCGAGATCGCCCAGATCGACGCCTGTAAGGCAGGCAGCTGGTAGGCGATCAGGATGCGGTCGTGGTAGACCAGCCGCGTCACGCTGTCGCCGCCAAAGATGATGGGGTAGCAATGGATCAGGGCGACGCGGAGCGCCAGACCCAGCACCAGCACGGCCGCGGCAGCCACGCTTCTATGGTACTAGTATGTCTGTGTTACCGCCGCCCGGGGCCGCTGGAGGCGGTCCCGGGTGTAAGATACAGGTGATGCGCAACAGGATCCTGGCGGGCGTTCTGCTGTGGGCGGCGACGGCCCCCGCAGCGGTGGTTCGAGTGGAAGCTCGCGAGGAACCCGCCGGGCCCTACACCCGCATCACCGGCCAGGTGCACTTCGCGGTCGACCCGGCGCTGGCCGCCAACCGCATCATCACCGACATCGCCTTGGGCCCCCGCAATGCCCAAGGGCTGGTGGAGTTCTCGGCCGACCTCTACATGCTGCGGCCGGCCAAGCACAACCGGACCATTCTGTTCGAGGTGAGCAACCGCGGACGCAAGGGAATGCTCTCTACCTTCAACCTGGCGGCCGGGGCCTACGATCCCAGGACGCCGGAGCAGTTCGGGGACCACTTCCTGCTGGAGCAAGGTTTCACGCTGGTGTGGCTGGGATGGCAATGGGACGTGCCGCCGGAGCCGGGCCTGATGCGGTTCTACGCGCCGGTGGCCAAGGGCGTCCGGGGCGTGGTGCGGGCCGACTATGTGCCCGACCAGAAGATCCAGCGCTTCTATGTGGCCGACCGAACCCATAGTCCCTACCCGGTGGCGGATCCGGGGAGCCTCCGGATGACGGTGCGGGACCGGGCCGACGGGCCGCGGCAGGAGATCCCGCGCAGCCAATGGCGCCTCGAAGAGGATCTCATCCATATCTACATGGCGGCCGGCTTCGCGCCGGGCCGCATTTACGAGGTCACCTACCAGGGGCAGGACCCGGCCCTGGCAGGGCTGGGACCGGCCGGGATCCGCGACTTCATCTCCCATCTCAAGGAGAAGGAAGGGTTCCGGCACGCCATCGCCATCGGATCCTCGCAGAGCGGCCGGTTCCTGCGCAAGTTCCTCTACGACGGCTTCAACGCCGGCGAGCAGGGCCGGCGGGTTTTCGACGGCGTATGGGCGCACGTTTCCGGCGGCGGCCGGGGCAGCTTCAACCACCGCTTCGCGCAGCCTTCCCGCGACGCCAGGCCGTTCTTCAACTTCTTCTACCCTACCGATCTGTTCCCCTTCAGCCTCCAGACCCAAACCGACCCCGAAACCGGACTGGCCGACGGCCTGCTGATCCGCGCCGAGAAAGCGGGGGTGGCGCCGAAGATCTTCTTCACCAACTCGTCTTATGAATACTATGGCCGGGCGGCGTCGCTGATCCACACCACGGTGGACGGCAGGAAAGACCTGCCGCCGCCCCCCCATGCCCGGATCTACCTGATCGCCGGGGCGCAGCACGGGCCGGGACAGTTTCCGCCGCGGCGGGCGGGGTTCCAAAACCCGGCCAACGCCAACGATTTTCGCTGGGCTATGCGGGCGCTGCTGGTGGGCCTCGGCCGGTGGGTGGTCGAAGGCCTCGAGCCGCCGCCGTCGCAGTTCCCCAGAATCTCCGAGGACAAGCTGGTGTCGCTCGGCGCCGTGCAGTTCCCGAAGATTCCCAGCGTCGCCTTCCCGTCGCGCTTGCACCGGGCCTACCGGGTTGACTACGGGCCGGAGTTCCGCTCCCAGGGGATGGTCACCGTCGATCCCCCCAAGCTGGGCAGCGCTTTCCCGATGTTCGTGCCCCAGGTTGACCCTGACGGCAACGAAACCTCCGGCATCCGGTTGCCGGTGATCCAGGCGCCGCTCGGAACCTACACCGGGTGGAACCTCCGCGACCCCAAGATCGGCGCCCCCGACGAGCTCTACAGCATGGTGGGGTCGTTCGTCGAGTTCCCGCAGACCAAGGCGGCGCGGGAGAGATCCGGGGATCCGCGGCCGTCGATCGAGGAGCGCTACCAGGGCCGCCAGCAATACCTGGAGAAGGTGACAGCGGCGGCTCGGGCGCTCGCCGGGCAGGGGTATGTCCTGGAGCGTGATATTCCCAAGATGGTCGAGCAGGCCGGCCGGATGTGGGCGGCCTTGTCACAGCCCTAGCTCCTCCCGCACCGCCAGGGCCAGCTCATCGAGCTTCGAGACCGGCCAGGGACGGATCTGGCTGGAGGCCAGCAGCTCGCGGGTGTCCTCCGGCAGGGCATCCCCGACGATCGCGGTCATCCGGACCTGCTGGTGCGCGCGGAGGCGGTCAAAGACGAAGCAAAGCCGCCCGGCATCGTTCAAATCGTGCTGCGCCGAGAGGCCCTGCAGGTAGTGAGTGTGCCCGTTGGGCTTGTAGGCGTAGTCCAGATGGAACCGGAAGCGGGGGCTGACGCAGGATCCGACCTCCACGTCGGCATCGAACCGCCCCAACAAGTGGTAAATCTCGAAGCAGTGGCGCATGCGGCCAAGCACCCAGCGGCGGGTGCCCTCTGCCGGAGCCCCGGCGGCGATCTCGCGGCGCTTCGGGGTGGCCAGAAACACACCCGCCAGCCGCTCCATCTCCTCCAGGGCTTCGCCGCCCAGGAACGCCCGCTCCTCGGTGATCTGGAGGCCCTGCGAAAGGTTCTCGACCAGCGCTGTCACGTAGCCGGTGAAGGCCTCACCGGCCAGACGCCGCTCGTCGAACTCCTTCCTCAGCTCCCGCAGGTAGGGCAGGTCGGCCAGAGGATGGCAGCGCAGCCGCTGGAAATCAGGTGCAAAGCGGGCGTCCAGCAGCCGACCTTCACCGCTGTAGAGCAGCAGCGCGAGATTGTAGAACTCCTCAGCCACCCGATTGGGCGCGTACCGCAGCAGGCGAAATCGATAGACGGTCATAAAGAATTCCTAGCCACAGAGGCACAGAGGACACAGAGAACCCCTTTTCTTTTCTTGAATGCTCTGTGTTCTCTGTGCCTCTGTGGCAAATCGAGTCTGGCAAATCAGTTCCTAGCCACAGAGG
>Ga0247727_10010401_pt1 | contig 16495 bp, 15 predicted proteins | sample WisWelCaveWW1625_FD_202498 | JGI IMG/M metagenome (GOLD analysis project Ga0247727, IMG submission 202498) | Biofilm microbial communities from Wishing Well Cave, Virginia, United States - WW16-25 | ecosystem: Environmental > Aquatic > Deep subsurface > Groundwater > Cave microbial mat | place... | reverse complement strand
AATCAACCGCTGGCGAGCGCACCGGCGCTAAAATTCTTCAACGGCCGAAAAATTTTTCAAACTCCGGGCATTCCTCAGCAGCCGCATCGTTATATTGCTTCGGTGCCGTTGGCGGAAATCGCCGGCGCTTCCGTGCAGTTCGAAGTGGCGGCGGAAAACCTGTTCGGTCAATTGGAAGTGTGGCAGGAATGGTTCGTCAACGCGCTCGTGCAGCCGGGGCGAGCGCGAAGCTGGTTTGCTCCGGATGCGCGCATGCGTGTCGCGTTCTCCGAAGAATCCGTGTATTGGCCGCTCTATGGCCGCGTGAAAATTGATACGTTGACCCGCATTGTTGATCCGCGCGTCATTGGCCCGATTTATCGTGTTGAGCCGCAAGACGTTGCTTTAAACGAAGGCGCGACGGTCACGATCAGTTACCCCGACACCGTTTCGCCGCCGCGACAAATCGGCGTGTGCTATCGCCATCGCAATGACTGGGTGTTTATCGACAATAATGTGAACCCGGCGAATCACACGGTTTCGGCCAGAGTTTTTAGTTTGGAAGATTTCGCCATTATACGCGACAGCGAGCCGCCGCGTTTGAATATCCGCTGGCCATATCAAGGCGCGGTGATTCGCGATCACCGTCCGCTGATCATCGTTGATGTCAATGACAGCACTTCCGGATTTGAATCGGAACGATCGATCGAACTGCGTTTGAACGGCCGCTTGTTGATTGCCGAATACGACCCGGAACGCGAAATAATGCAATACAAATCGCGCCAGGATCTTTTGCCCGGCGTCTACAAATTAACCGCGCGCGCCGAAGATCGTTGCGGCAATGTGGCAAGGCAGGAGGCGGAGTTTACGGTGAGGTAAAATCGGCTACAGATCAATTTGAATTAAAAGTTTTCACTTTCCCCTTGATGCTACTTCCGCAACAGCACCGGCTGTGTCATCACCTGCCACTCGCCGTTGCGAATGCGATATTCGAATCGCATGAAATAAACGCCGCTCGCGGCCGGCAAGCCGTTGGCGAGCCGGCCATCCCAACTCAGCACCGATTCACCGGCTGGGAGACGGCCTTGAAAAATCGGCGCGACGCGTTGGCCGAGAAGGTTATAGATGAAAGCGCGTGCCTCGACTTCGCTCGGTACGACTGTGTTCGGTGCTTGCAATGACCATTGCGCGGCTTGTCCGCACCGAGTAATGCGTCGATTTGCACATTCGAATGAGTTCGCCGGAAATCGGCGCCGCCGAGCGCTTCGGCAACCGGCCCGGTTTTGTCGCTATCGAGCGTGTCGGCGTCCGGATCAAACTCCAACGTCGGGAAACAGATGACATCGCTGCCGGAGATGCCAAAATTTCTTTTGGTCGTGGCAGAATAAAAAAGGTAAATCCAAAAGGTCGATTTGCCGTCAAGGCCTAAATTGCCGGCCGCCAGCGCCACCAATTGCGCGTCATTCCGAATGGATTTGGCGATGTTTTCGACGGCAGGTGAATAGAGCTCGCGCGCCGTTTTTGGCGTGGAATTACGCAAAGTGATGTTGATGCCGCTCAAACTGGTGCCGCCCGGTAAAGTGAATTGATTCACTAATGCAAATCGGCGCTGAACGAAATTGAAGGTACGGAAAATGCGGTATCAGGATGGAGCTCGATATTGATGGGTAAATCAGTGTCTGAAAAACGAAAGTTGGTGTCGAGGGCGGCGCTAAAAGTGATACTGATCTCGGCATTGAGCGGAACATTTGTCGTACTGTGCGCCGGTGAGATTGCCGTTATCGTGAACGGTTGCGCCCAGGTCGCTGGCGCAACGGCAAGCGATATGACGGTGATGAAAGCCAAAAAAAATTTGGCAAAGCCGTTATTTTCGCAAGTATTCATTTCGTTCTCCTGTAATTGATAATCCTGAAAATTTAACAGTTAATTTAGCTTTCACTATTAGCGCAACGACTGTTTCCAGCCGCGTCTCTTCCAACCGTCAGGAGAATGAGTTGGTGAGGCCGAAGCAGGGGTGGGTTCAAGTGATTGGCTTTCCCGATGCAAAACGGCCGCCAGCGCAGCAGCGTTCAAATCAAGTCTTCCATTTGTCGAAGCAAGCTGAACGTCGTGAAATTCATTTTGCACGAAATGCGTGTCAAATTCTCCGGCGCAAAATTTGGGATGATTCAATACCCACAGGCAAAACGGAATCGTCGTGCGCACGCCGGCGATTTCATATTCATTCAAGGCGCGGCGCATGCGGCGAATAGCTTCATCGCGATTGGCGCCCCAGGCGATGAGCTTGGCAAGCATTGGATCGTAATAAATCGAAATCGTGTCGCCTTCGCCAACGCCGCTGTCTTCGCGGATGCCGCAGCCGCCGGGGCGCTGCATATATTTTAATTTTCCAATTGACGGCAGAAAATTATTTTGCGGGTCTTCGGCGTAAATGCGGCATTCGATGGCGTGGCCGCGCTTTTCGATTTGTTCCTGTTGAAACGGCAGTTTGCCGCCGGCAGCGATTTCCAGTTGCAGCCGCACCAAATCGAGGCCGGTGACCATTTCGGTAACCGGATGCTCGACTTGCAAACGCGTGTTCATTTCGAGAAAATAAAAATGGCGATTTTTGTCGACGATAAATTCGATGGTGCCGGCGTTGGCGTAACCGCAACGGCGGGCCGCTTCCACTGCCGCTTCGCCCATTTGCCGGCGCATTTTTTCGTCGAGCCGGGAGGAGGGAGATTCTTCGATGACCTTCTGATGCCGGCGTTGAATCGAACATTCGCGCTCGCCGAGATGCACGATCTGGCCGTGATGATCCGCTAAGATTTGAAACTCGATGTGACGCGGGTTCTCGACGTATTTTTCAACATAAACCCGGTCGTCGCCAAACGCTGAACGCGCCTCTGAGGCAGCGGTTTTAAAAAGTGAAATCAAATCTTCGGACCGATGCACGAGCCGCATGCCTTTGCCGCCGCCGCCGGCAGAAGCTTTAATAAGAACTGGAAAGCCAACCTCTTCTGCAATTGCCAGCGCTGCATTGGGATCTTCGACCGCATCTTTGCTGCCGGGCACCGTTGGCACGCCGGCGCTTTGCATGAGTTTGCGCGCCGCGGTCTTGTCGCCCATTTTACGCATCGCCTCGCCGTTCGGCCCAATAAAAATCAAACCGGCTGCAGCAACCGCTTCAGCGAACTCGGCATTTTCAGAAAGAAAACCGTAGCCGGGATGAATCGCTTCGGCGCCGCTGCGTTTCGCGGTTTCAATAATTTTTTCTTGCACCAAATAAGATTCGCGCGCCGGCGGCGGGCCGATTTCATAGGCTTCATCGGCCATGCGAACGTGTAAGGCGAGGCGATCCGCTTGCGAATATACCGCGACAGTCTCAATACCCATCTCGCGACAAGTGCGGATCACGCGAACGGCGATTTCACCGCGATTGGCGATGAGGATTTTTTTGAACATGCTTACTATTGTTTGCCAGTTCGCCGGTTATCCGGTTAAAATCATTAACCGGTAAACTGGCCAACCGGCCAACGTCACTCTTGAAAACTTTCGAGGGCCTCGCTCTCGTCGTCGTACGCTTCGATGACGTTTTCGAGCTTGGCAATTTTGATGAGACCGAGCACGCGCGATTGGGGATTGACGAGCTTGATGTGCCCGTTCACGGGACGCGCCTGTCGAATGCCAAAGAGAATTGCGCCGAGGCCGGAACTGTCGGCATATTCGACTTCGGCGAGATCGATCAGAATATTTTTGATTCTCTGTTCTTCGATCATCACCAGCAAATGCGCTTTCAGCTCCGCCGCGATGACATTATCGAGGCGCGCGTCCTGCAAGCGCAGGATGGTGACGTCGTTTTTGGTGACGGTTTTCAGGTTCATATTTTTACTCCGTACTTACATCTTTCATTTGATCGTCCGGGGAAGCTTTGAGGATTTCTGGTTTGCTTTTTTCTGGTTGCATCATATCCTCGGGCTTCTTCTCAAACGCTTCCAAAATCTTTTCCCGCAACTGATATGCCTTTTTAAAATCCCTCTCGACTTCTTCCAAGGTAATTCCAGTTTCGAGGAATAGTGGATATCTCTCCACGAAATAATAATTTTCAATCCGCTCGCAAAGATCAATAAAATTTCCCAATTCGGGTTTATAGGGCAATGCCTTTTTGATCAACGTTGACAGTTCGTGCATTTTTTCTAATTTCCAGCCATTGGCTAACAGAAAGGCCTTTAGATATTTTTCGATGGCCTGCTGCAGGTGAAATCCGGCATCTTCCGGATCATCTTCACCGAGTCGATTGTTGACGCGCTTCCAGTCACGTTCAGCATATCGGAGCCAATCTAGTGGATTAAGAGAGTCTTGCCTTTCTTTTTTCATAGTAGTTCTACTCCACTTTCAAAAATTTCTTCAATGAATTGATCATCTCGTGACAAACGCCTTTGGATTTCCTGAGGAGTCATAATAATTGGCGAAAATGGCACATCACCTCGTAAATCCCGGACAATCCTCTTAACCGCGGCACAGCGAGTAATAAAGCTGTCGTTTGTTTGTTTAACAATTAGGAAATCAATATCACTTTCTGGTTGAGCTTTGCCTGTCGCTTGCGAGCCATACAAAATAATTTGCTCCGGATGATATTCCTCCGCAATGCGAGCCGCCATTTTCTCAATTAACGGCCGCAGGGGATTGCGGGCGAAGGCGGACAAGCCTTCATCGGCAGCAGCGATTTTTTCAATTACTACGTTCATGGTTTACAGAATTTTTCTATCCATATATCCTTATTCACAGCGGTATATTCCCATGCTTTTTCTTCGGATTATTGTCCACTTTATTTTCCAGCATGCGTAACGCGGTGATCAGCTTCAGTCGCGTTTCCGCCGGTTCGATTACCTCGTCGATATATCCGCGCTCGGCAGCGATGTACGGATTCGCAAATTTCTCGCGGAACTCCTGCACTTTCACCTCAGTTGCGGCTTTCGGATCAGCCGCTTGCTCGATCTCTCGCTTGAAAATAATTTCCACCGCGCCCGGCGGGCCCATCACCGCAATTTCTGCCGACGGCCACGCATAATTGATATCGCCGCGAATGTGTTTCGAGCTCATGACGTCATACGCCCCGCCGTACGCTTTGCGGGTGATGACCGTCACTTTTGGAACGGTGGCTTCGCAAAAGGCATACAACAACTTCGCGCCGTGTTTGATGATACCGCGCCATTCCTGTTCCGTTCCCGGCAGAAAGCCCGGCACATCCACGAAGGTCACAATGGGAATATTGAAGGCATCGCAGAAACGCACGAAGCGGCCGCCTTTGAGCGACGAATCAATATCGAGCACGCCGGCAAGACTCGCGGGCTGATTGGCAACGATGCCGATGGGCTGGCCGCCGAGCCGGCCGAATCCAACGACGATGTTGGCGGCATAATGCTCGTGCACTTCCATGAAATCAGTGTCGTCGACGATTTTGAGAATGACCTCTTTGATGTCATACGGCTTATTGGGATTTTCCGGCACGAGGGTATTGAGTGACAGATCTTGACGATTGATCTCGTCGTTGGAAATTTTTATGGGCGGCTCTTCGCAATTGTTGGCCGGGAGAAAGCTCATGAGCCGGCGGATATTTTTCAAACATTCGATTTCATTCGCTTCGAGAAAATGCGCGACGCCGCTTTTCGTCGCATGCGTTTCAGCGCCGCCGAGCTCTTCAAACGTGACGTCTTCGTGCGTGACGGTTTTCACCACATTCGGCCCGGTGACGAACATGTAGCTGGTGTGCTTCACCATGAAAATAAAATCCGTGATCGCCGGCGAATAGACCGCGCCGCCGGCACACGGCCCGAGAATCGCGGAGATTTGCGGAACCACGCCGCTCGCCAACGTGTTGCGCAAAAAAATATCCGCATAGGCGCCGAGACTGGCCACGCCTTCCTGAATGCGCGCGCCGCCGGAATCATTCAGCCCGATCACCGGCGCACCGTTTTTCATCGCCATATCCATAATCTTGCAAATCTTCGCGCCATAAGCTTCCGACAGCGAGCCGCCGAGCACGGTGAAATCCTGCGAGAAAACATACACCAGCCTGCCATCGATGCGGCCGTAACCGGTGACGACGCCGTCGCCGAGAAATTTTTGTTTTTCCAAACCAAAATCGCGGCTGCGATGCTGCACCAGCATATCATATTCTTGAAAACTGCCTTCATCCAGCAACAGGTCAACTCGCTCGCGCGCCGTAAGCTTGCCTTTGTCGTGTTGCTGCTTGAGGCGCGCTTCGCCGCCGCCGAGACGGGCCTTCTCTTTCAAATTCCGCAGCCGCTCAATATTCTTCGGAACCGACATAATTCCTTTTCGTTTTTTCTGTTTGTCCTTTTATCTTTTTTGGTCTTTCTATTTTTGCTCTTCTCAGTATAATAAGAATGCGTTAAAAAACAAATGTTTTTTGCTTGATTCTTTTCTATAAAAATTCGATATTAACTTTCGCAAAGTGACGGAGCAAACAATGATTGTGAGATAGCGCGATGTCAAACTATAAAGCATTATTCGAAATCGGCAAAATTCTTGGCGCCGAAACCAATATCGACAGGCTTTTGCCCTTAGCCATGGACAAAGTTGTCGAGCAGACCGGAGCGCAGCATGGCGTTATCCTCGTTCATGGCGAGGATGGTGAGCTAACGGTTGAAACCGCTCGTGATCTCCAGAAAAAAGACGTCGAAGCCGCCGGTCTGCAAGTGAGCAAGACGATTATGCAATCCGTCCTGGAAACCGGCCAATACGTCGTCATCCAAAACGCTCTCGCCACGCCGCGCATTCGCGAAAGCGCCAGTGTGACGCGTTTGCATTTGCTCTCCGTGGCTTGCGCGCCGCTCCGCGCCGGCGGCGAAACTTTTGGCGTTATTTATATCGACAACCGCGCGTTTACGGGAGTTTTCGATGATGAAACGGGAAAATTGCTCAACGAATTTGCCGAAATGATTGCGGTGGTGGTGAAAAATGCGTTGGCGCGGCGCCGGTTCGAGAATCGCCAACTTCAACTGCAAGCCGAGTTGGCCGAACGCCAGGGCTTTGGTCGTTTGATTGGCGGCAGTCAGGCGATGCGGCAACTCTTTGGACGGATGGTCAAAGCGGCGGAGGCGGAGGTGACCGTGCTGGTCACCGGTGAAACCGGCACCGGCAAAGAGCTGGTCGCCCGCTTGCTGCATCGCCAAAGCCGGCGCAGCCAACATGAGTTCGTGGCGCTGAACTGTTCCGCTTTGCCGGAAAATCTGGTTGAATCCGAGCTTTTTGGCTACGAAAAAGGCGCTTTCACTGGCGCCACGCAGCGCAAGTCCGGATGGATAGAAAGCGCCGAACACGGCACGCTCTTTTTGGATGAAATCGCCGAGTTGAGTCCGGCGGTGCAAGTGAAACTGCTGCGTTTTCTGCAGTCCGCGGAATATGCGCCGGTCGGGTCCGTCGCCGCCCGCAAAGCCGATGTTCGTATCATCACCGCTACCAATCGCGATCTGGCAAAACTGGTGGAACAAGGGAAGTTTCGCCAGGATCTGTTTTATCGTTTGAACGTCGTTGAGTTAAAATTGCCGCCTTTGCGCGAGCGCGATGACGACATTTTGCTCGTCGCCAACTATTTTTTGCAGCGCTTTGCCAGGCAATTCAACAAGCCGATCGCACATTTCGCTCCGGATGCCGTTGATTTGCTCGAGAATTACCATTTTCCCGGCAATGTGCGCGAGCTCGAAAATATCATCCAGCGCGCCGTCGTGCTTTCCGAAGGACAAACGATTCACGCCGATGATTTATCTCTTCCGCTTTCACCGCCCGCGTTTCAAACGACGGCAGCATCCGAAGAAATAAATTTTAATGCCGCCAAAGAAAAAGTTTTGGAAAAATTTGAACGCCAATTTTTAGGCGCGCGCTTGCAGGAAACGCAAGGCAATATCTCCGAAGCGGCCCGTCGCTGCGGCGTGCATCGAAAAAATTTTATCCAAAAAATGCAGCAATATGGCATCGAGCGAAAGGATTTCTTATAATCGTTCGGCTCCGCCTCGTCTCTTCTGCTTTGCTGATTGTCCGCTGAAAACCACAGTTGCGGTATTCTTACCTCGATTTTCATACCATTTTTCGCCTTAATTTTCTTCTTTCCTGCGGGATTTCATTGTGGCTTAAATTTTGCATTTTGATTTGTCGTCCTACTCGACGTATCAAATGGTTGAATACCACTTGACTTGAAACATGCGAAATTGGGGGTTTCCCGGGGGTTGATATCGCGATATTCGGGGGTTAATTTTCGCGGCATTATTGGGGGGTAATTTGGGGGCGAACCTCTCCGAAATGACATGCGGGAGACAAGGGCGGAGGATCCCGCATGTCAAAATATTGATCATTAGCTTATCATTTCAGTTCCCACACCGTATATTTTTTTTCTGACGTCCGCAATCCCACAAAACGAATGTATTTTAAAAATGTTCAGAGGCAGAAAAAGGGCACGACGATGACAAGCCGCGGCTGTCTTTGATCCCACCTCTTGATTGTCGTTTTCTTGGCTCACGCGCTGAAAATAAGGTTGCAGTTCCACGGGTTTTTTAGCAAAAAAAGCTTGACATTTTCGGCAAAACCATTAAACTCACAGGATACATAACGCCGGCGTCCGTGATCGAATGAGTTGAGTGATAGCCAGGCTCCGGACGCAGCACCAATTTTACTTAACCGGTAACTCTGAGGAGAACCCGATGAAACGCCTTGTGAGTGTATGTTGTATTTTAGTTTTGCCCTCTTTACTTTTGGCACAATCGCTCAGTATCGAAGTTCTGCGGCCGCAATTCAAATTTGGCGGCGGCGAGCCGTCGACATTCACCACGGCCTGGTTCGCAACGGTCACACTGCCGATTTACAAAAATGTCCGGTTTGTTGGGCAATTGCCGTTTGCCTTTGGCAAACTCGAAATGAATCCGGTTGATACGAAAGACGAAACCATCGGCAACCCGGCCTTAGGCCTCCGTTTCGATCATGAGAATCTCTTTATCGATGTTGGTGTGCGGCTGCCGTTTGCCAAAAGCGGCTTTGCCGGATTTATGGGCGCGCTCGCCGACATCGACCGGCAGGAGGCTTTCGTGCCGGATATTTTGCCGCTGTACGGCATGATTAAAACAAAAATCAGCCTCAGCAAATTCAGCCTTCGGCCTTACGGTGGCGCCGCGTTTACCATACGCGTCGAGCGCGATAAGCTCGGCTTTGATTATTTAAAAAGCGTTTTTGGAACTCGCGCCAACGACGGCGAGCTTTTTGTGCTCTACGGCGGCGAAGGCGGTTTTGAATTTGGAAAATTTTATCTCGGCGGAATTTATAGCGCGCGGACCTGGGCGAGCTCCGGCGTTTCATTCGGCACCAGCTCCATCAATCAAGTCAGTATTCAGGCCAAATACGATTTCGGCACCGTCACGCCCGGCGCGATTTTTCGATTCCCGCTTGATAATATTCTGCTCGACTCTATGTTCGGCGTGCATTGCGCGTTTGACTTCTGAACCGGCGCCGGTCTTTTCTCAAGCAGGATTTCCGGCACGTCAGCTTTGTATTTTCATCATTCTTAGGAGGATCTTATGAGACCAGATTGGCACAAACAGGCAGTGGGTTTTTGCAGCGGTGTTATTTTGTTGCTGGCGGTGGTTACGCCCGGCGTGGCCCAAATTGAGATGATTCCGGCCGCCGATTCCGTCAAGGCGGCCATCGTTCCGAGCAACGCGACGCCGAATCCCAACGAGACGATCAGCGCCGCCATCAGCGTCGATGTCAGCGCGTTGCAGGCGCCGAACAACCGGCTCGCGGCGTATCAGGCGACGCTGAATTGGAATCCCGCAGTGCTGCAATTCGTGAACGTGACCACCGCGCCGGCGCCGTGGGACTCGCCCAATCTCAACATCAATGACGTCGCGACCGGCAAACTCGAATGGAATGATTTTGTCGCCGGCGGCACGACCGGCAAAATCAACATTCTGAATGTGAATTTCAAAGCCGTCGGCGTGGCCGGCGCCAGCTCCATTCTCGATCTCAATTTTGTCGAGATGACCACCTCGACTTTCATGAGCCTCTTGAGTGTTCTGAATACGACGGACGGCAAGGTTAGCGTCCGCGGCAACGATCCGCCGGTTTTGGCCGCGATTGCCGATCAAACCATGAACGAAGGCGCGGCATTGAATGTGGCGATTTCGGCAACCGATCCGGAAAATGGCAAGATCAAATTCAGCGGCCTCAACTTGCCGGCATTCGGGAGTCTGGTCGATAACAACAACAACACGGCGACGATTGGTTTCGCGCCGGGCTTTGCCGCGGCCGGGGTTTATTCTTCGATTGGCGTCATTGCGACGGATAACGGCATTCCGGCAAAATCCGATACCGCCTTTTTTAAATTGACGGTCAACAACGTCAATCGTCCGCCCACGATTACTCAGTTGCTGCCTCCGAATGGCCGTGTTGATTTGAATGAAGGAGGCCGGGTGGAATTTTTGTTGTCCGCCACAGATCCGGATGGCGATCAAATTAAATTGAGCGGCAAAAATCTGCCGGCATTTGCGGCTGTCATTGACAGCGGCAATGGCAAAGGCCGATTGCGTTTAACGCCCGGTCGAGACGATGCCGGTGATTATCCCAATATTTTTGTCTTCGCGACCGATAATGGTGTGCCGCCGTTGTCCGACTCAACGCGATTGAATCTCAAAGTTCTTAATACCCTTCCAACGCTCGTATGCAAGATTGAAATCACCGCGCCCAATGATAGCACGACGATTTGCGACGATTCGGTGCAAGTTTGCGTGAGCACGACGATAACGGGAACGGTGGGGCCGGCCGTAAAAACATGCGAAGTGAATGGCGTGCCGGTGACTGCCGGTTGTGTGAACATTCCTCTCGTCATGGGCGCCAATAAAATTATCGCCAAACTTACCGTGAAGGATTCTCTGAGCACCTGTATTGCGGCTGATTCAATTACCGTCTTGAAAAAACAATTTGCGCTGAATTGCAATCTCACGATCACCTCGCCGGCGGATAGCGTTGTTTTTTGCAGTGATAGTTTAGAGGTGAAAGGAACGCTTGTAATTACCGGCGGCGTTCCGCTGGCCACCAGTTGTCAGATCAACGGCGTGCCGTTTATTGTTACCGGCACCGCATTCACCGCGCGCGTAAAATTGAATGCGGGATGGAACACGCTGATTGCGGCCTGCACGGTGACCGACAGTTGCAGCACGACGGTTGTCTGTCGCGATACCATTCGCGTGCAGTCGATTAACGATCAAATCGCGCCGGCCTGTGAGTTCACGAACGGATTCAAGTCGGTAACCGGCACGCTTTTTGACAATGAAAGCGGCATTGCTAAAATCGAGCCGCTCTTTCTATACAACGCCAGGCTGACCATCGATCCGTTTACGCCCGGCGACAAGAAAGTAAATTTCCGCCTCGATGCCATTGACTTTGACACCTATATCGGCTTCGACATCAAAATTACCGATAGGTGCGGCAACTCGCATATCTGCGATCCGGTGATACTGCAGCTCGCTGCCGAACGCGCCAGGCGCCCATACATTTTTACTTTCCGCAGCGTCGATCGGTATTTTCATTTGACCAATAAAGGCCTGAGCGAAATTCGCGTCGAGTTGAACGGGCATCATTTCGATTTATCCACCGAGCGCCGCACCGGAGTTGTGCAGTCGCTCAATTTTTATTCCATCCCGCGTGCAGGCGAAATGACGATTGATTTGCAACCGTACCTGCGCCGCGAAGGCGACAACGACATCCGTATCGAAGTGGCCGGCCCGGCGGGAAGCAGCGCAGATCTGCTTCTCATCGATGCGATTCACGAAGCCGAGCATGCACTGGCGCTGCAGCTAGCGCCAACCGCGTATGAGTTGTCACAAAATTATCCGAATCCATTCAATCCGGAAACGGTGATTCGTTTTAGCATACCGGCGCGTGTAGCTGCCGGAACCTCGGTGCAATTGCGCATTTACAACATGCTCGGTGAATTGGTGCGAACGCTGGTGGATCAACCCATGCTGCCGGGCCGATACACCGCGCGCTGGAATGGCCGCGACGAACGCAGCGTTCCGGTGGCCGCCGGCGTTTATATCTACCGCATTGTTGCCGGTGATTACAGCGCTACGAAACGCATGCTATTGCTGAAATAAGTTCGCAAAACGTAATTATTAAAACGTAAACTCACGTGTTACGTCTTTACATTTTATCTGCGGAACGCCACTTGTTCTTGATGCCAGGAGCAAGTGGCGTTTTTTTTTGCAAAAACATCAGTTGTTTTCTTGAAAAATCTTTTTATATTGAGTGCAGAAACATAGCGGTGAAGGAACGGCAGTGGTGGATTGGTTGAAATGTAGTGGGCTTGTTTTGGCATGGAAGGCATTCACGATAGAGGTTACAAGAAACTCTTCTCCAATCTGGAAATCTTTCGCCAACTCATTGTCTCGTTTGTTCATGAGCCATGGGTGAAAGATTTGGATTTCTCAACTTGCGAATTGGTGAAGGGCTCTTTTATCTCACAGCGGTACAAAAAGACGTTTACTGACCTGCTTTACAAGATCAAGCTACATGGTCGCGATCTTTATATCATCATCTTGCTGGAATTCAAAGCAACTCCTGATCGTTTTGTGGCGTTACAGATATTGGGTTATATTATCGACTTTTATATCGTCTCGACGCTGTTTTTGGCGGAAGCTCATTATGATATTGATTTGTTAGAACGCGAGCTTTTGGCGCTATTTCAAAAATCGAAGGAAGTTAACATGTTAATCAATGCGATAAAAAAAGAAAAAAAGCAGCTTTATCATCAGGGAATGGAAAAGGGAATGGAAAAGGGAATGGAGAAGGGAAAAACGGTGCAACGAATAGAATTTGCCCGACGGATGTTAGAAAGTGGCGAATCGATAGAAAAAATCAAGTTTTATACCGGACTTTCCGCTGAAACCATAAAAAAATTAAAAATGGAATTGCGGAGAGGACTGATCAATCGTAAAAATTGAGTGGAGCCCATCGATAAATATGAATTGTAAAAAATCCATCCTCGTTTTGTTATTCAAAATATCTGCCGCTTTTTTTGTGCTTTCGTTAATTTCTTGTGATACTTTGTTGACGGAAGCGCCAGAACCAAATACGACTTTAGAAGAACCGCTGGAAGGTTTAACTTCCGTTGAGCTCGCCGCTTTTGCTCGCGGTGACGAATCATTTGAACAGGAGTTTGTCACCGCAACCGGCCTTGGTCCGATTTTTAACAACACCGCATGCGGCGCCTGCCATCCGGGTGACGGCCGCGCGCATCCCCGCGCCGCTTTCAAACTCTTCGGACGTTTGCAAGGAAATTCCATCGACTTGCTCGCCTCTCTCGGCGGCCCGCAGTTGCAAGATCGCAGCCTTTCCGGCGTTCCCGCCGAAACTTTACCACCGGAAGCCGATGCGGTGACAACGCGCGTTGCGCCGCCAGTGTTTGGCGTCGGCTTGATTGAATATATTCCTGTTGCAACGATTGTCGCGAACAGTGATCCCAATGATGCCAACGGCGACGGTATTTCCGGCCGGCCGCATTGGGTCACGGCGCCGGAATGGGTGCCGGCCAATGTTGTTGGCGGCGGTCCGGGCCCGCAGCCTGGCCGTTTTGGATTGAAGGCCAACACTTCGTCTTTGCTGCAACAAGTGGCGCGCGCGTATCATCAGGATATCGGCATCACCACCGAATTTCTTTCCGAAGAAAACTATCGCACCAACACGTCGGCGCCGGGAGATCTCGTTGCGGATCCCGAGTTGCCGACTCCCACGCTGCAAGACGTCGTGTTTTATATTCGCATGCTGGCGCCGCCGAAGCGCGGAACGATTACGGCGGAAGTGCAGCAAGGCGAAACGTTGTTTAACCAAATGAATTGTGCGAGCTGTCACATTCCAATACTCCGAACCGGCCCGAGTCCATTTCCGGTTTTAGCTTTTCAAGACGTGGAGCTTTATTCGGATCTATTGCTGCACGATATGGGACCGGAGCTGGCGGATAAATTCATCGATAGCGACGCCGCCGGCGCGGAATGGAAAACGCGGCCATTGTGGGGACTCGGCCGCACCGCCGACGCGCTGGGCGGCGTGCCCTCTTATTTGCACGACGGCCGCACCGCCGATCTCAAAACCGCAATTTTGCAGCACGGCGGCGAGGCCAAAAACAGCCGCGATAAATTTGCCGCGTTATCATCGGCGCAAATGCAAGCCGTTTTGGCTTTTCTTAATTCCCTTTAGAGCAACTCATTGGCCGGTCGCTAAAATTGATTTGGCTGCACAAAAAAATAGCGGAATTAGAACTCGACAAGATTTCGCGACGTGATTTTCTGGAGAATCTCGTTAAGATTGGCGTGTTTGGAACCGCTGGTTCGGTTTTAGCCGGATGCGCTTCGGGAGGATTGCCATTGGTGAGGGGGCAGGAGGGAGACGAGCAAATTCGAATTCGGTTGGAGAACGCGCCCTCATTGAATTTACCGAACGGCGCTATTTCACTTGCCACCGCAGAACAGGGCGAATTGAATATTGTTGTTTCAAAAATAGCCGAGAATGAATTTGTCGCGCTCTCGTCGATTTGCACGCACCTCGGCTGCCGCGTTCGCAAATCGCGCGACGGATTCGATTGCCCCTGCCACGGCTCGCGTTATAACTTAAATGGGGAAGTGATCAACGGCCCAGCCGCTAAACCGCTGGCGCGTTTTCCAGTGCATCAGGAGGGCAATGAGTTGGTAATTGAATTAACTTCAAGATAAACCCCGGCGAAGAAACCGCCTCCAGCTTACTTCTCCACTTCCTCCAACAACCCGTGAATCTTCTTCACATAACCGACCGTTTCTTTGTGCCGCCAGCGGCGGACTTCCGGCGCGATTTGCACGAGGGATTCCCACAACATCTCATTATGCCCTTTTTCTTTGGCGAGAGTTTGCGCGCGCCGAATCGTGGTTGAGCCGGCGTTATAAGCGCCGAACATGAAACTTAAACGATCGCCGAGCGGTTCGATGACTTTCCACAATTTCCATAAAACACGATCGTAGTAGATGCCGCTGGCGATGTTCCAACGCGCGTCGAGAATGTCGAGAAAGTCGGGATTGCGTTTTTGAATATCTCCAAAAGTGGCGGGCATAATTTGCATGAGGCCTTTGGCGCTCACCGGGCTTTCGGCCTTCACATTCAAACCCGACTCGGCAATCGCCTGCGCCTTGAACCAGCGCCAGTCGAACGCGACGCCGAAATAATGCTTCGAATATTTTCTGAAATATTCGTCGTAATCGGCGGAATATTTTTTCGGCCCGGCGGCGATATTTTGAGCGGCGAGGAAAATCAACAGGAATGTCGTTTTGTGCATTGTCATTGAAATTGTAAATTGAAAATTCTCAATTTAAAATTTAAAATGAATTTGCCTCAGTTCAACCCTAACCCGATAACCAAACCCACCGCCACGCCGATGCCGATAAACATGCCTTGCACCATCGCGCCGACGGCTTGATTGCCTTTCGCCAATTCTGCTGAGGTGTCAAATTTAGTGAGATGGTCGACAATTTTATAGCCGACATACATAAAAAAAATCGTCGTGACGCCGCCAAGAATGGCGTAGACGAAATTCAACAAGATAATGCTGGGTTCCATATTTCCTCCGTTGCCTGGTAAACCGCATTTTGTATGGAAATGAATTCGCAAGTTTTTGCAAAATATTTTATTCCGTGCGCAGCGCCTCGACAATTTTTAAACGCGAGGCGCGCACCGCGGGCAAGAAGCCGCCGACCACGCCCATGATGAGCGCGAAAATCAAGCACGCCACCACAATGTTTCCGGAAAGGCGAAACCCGAAGGCTAGCTCGGAAAAAGTCGTCCAGTTGGTCGTCGAAACGGTAATCGATTGCAGCGCCGCGGAGGCGATAATGCCGAGCGCGCCGCCGATAAATGCGAGCAATAAGGCTTCGAGCAAAAACGTCGCGAGCACGCTGCGCCGGCGAAAACCCAGCGACCGTAACGTGCCGATCTCCTGCGTGCGATTGGAGACCGCGGCATACATCGTGATCATCGCGCCGATCATCGCGCCGAAGCTGAAAATAAACGTCACGCTGGCGCCGATGAACGTGATAAACGCGGAAGTTCCTTGCGATTGTTCATCGTAATACTGCTTTTCGCGTTTGAGATCCACGGTCATGCGCGGATCATGCTCTAATCGCGCTTTTAGCGCTTTAAATGAACTGGTATCCTGCAGGCGCACGGTAACGGAAGAAAAACTCGGGCGGCGAATCGCCGGCAGCATGATCTCCACGTCGCCCCAGACTTCGGAATCGAACCCGGTGCCGTGGCCGTCGAAAATGCCGACAATCGTCCACACCGTGCCGGACATGCGAAAAGTGCCGCCGAGATCAAAACCCTGGAAGCGTTCGTGCACCGCCTTGCCGATGATCACTTCCTGCAGGCCGGATTGATACATGCGCCCTTCCGTCAATTTCACCTGGCGTTTGCGAATCTCCAACGCCTGGCTGGACACGCCGCGGAC
>Ga0247727_10010400_pt1 | contig 16497 bp, 16 predicted proteins | sample WisWelCaveWW1625_FD_202498 | JGI IMG/M metagenome (GOLD analysis project Ga0247727, IMG submission 202498) | Biofilm microbial communities from Wishing Well Cave, Virginia, United States - WW16-25 | ecosystem: Environmental > Aquatic > Deep subsurface > Groundwater > Cave microbial mat | place... | reverse complement strand
TGCGCGCGCCCGTTTGGCGCGCAAGCACGATGGGCTATCGAGGCTTGGGCGCAGCTCCGTCCAGCAATTCCAGCGGCGAAGGCGTGCTCGCCAAGTGCCTGCGCGCCAAATGGAAGTAGCGCAGCGTCGAGCTGATATGGCCGTGGCCCATGAGGCGCTGGATGGTGTGGATGTCCACGCCGCCCTCCAGCATGTGCGTGGCGAAGGCGTGGCGCAAGGCGTGAATGCCGCCGCGCTTGGTGATGGCGGCGCGCGCCTTGGCCGCTTTGAACATCCGCTGCACGCTCGTGTCGCTCACCCGCAGCGCCCGATCCCTGCCCGGGAACAGCCACGGCGCTGGCCGGTACGCCGCCCAATAGCGGCGCAACTCCGCCAGCAGCCGGGGCGAGAGCAACGTGTAGCGGTCCTTCGCCCCCTTGCCCTGTTCCACCCGGATCGTCATCCGCGCCGAATCGATGTCGGCGACCTTCAGGTGGCAGACCTCGTTGAGCCGCAACCCCGCACCGTAGGCGGTCATCAGAATCGCGCGGTGCTTCGGATTGGCGGTCAGATCGATCAGGCGCGCCACTTCCTCGCGCGCGAGGATCTGCGGCAGCTTCTGCGGCTGGCGCGCGGTCGGTATGCCGAACTGCGCCTCGCTTCTCTTGAGCGTGACACGGTAGAAGAACTTCAGTCCCTGCGCCGCAACGTTGCAACTGGACCAAGACAGCTTGCGCTTCTCGATCAGGTGCAGCAGGTAGTTCTGCACCTCCGCTTCGTTGATCCGATCGGGGCGTCGTCCGTAGTGCTTCGCCAGCCCCGCCACCGCCCCCAGATACGCCTCGCGCGTGCGTACCGCCATCCCGCGAACCACCAGATCGCCGTCCATTTGCTTGCGCAATTCGCTCATCGCCCTCTCCTCGTCGTCGTCGCGGGAGTAGCCCCGCAATCGGACGCTGACACGGCGCCTGCCATCACCCCTTCACACGCTACAACTCTCCTCCGTTCGATTCGCCTCACCGGACGGCAAGGCTCAGTTCACCACCGCGAAGCGGTTTAGTTCAACTAGTATTAGTTGACTTTTTAGTTGCCATTTGTGGTCGGTTTGCAAACCGCACAAGTTGTAACGGCGGCTGTCATCCTCCCATCGGGTCAAGACGTTACGCCTCAGTAGACCCCTAAGCAACTCCACCATAGGAGGGGAGATGGAGGCGGGAACGAACGCGCCAGCTAGGGCGCCGCGATTGCTCGATCAGGTTCGGGATGCAATTGCCCGGCGGCATTACAGCTACCGTACTGAGCAAAGCTACGTACATTGGATCAAGCGATTTATCTATTTCTCCAGCAAACGCCATCCCCGGGAGATGGGCGCATCGGAGGTAACGGATTTCCTGAGCCACCTCGCGCGCGACCGGGACGTGGCTGCCGCGACCCAGAACCAGGCGCTTGCCGCGCTGCTCTTTTTGTACAAGGAGGTCCTTGGACAGGCCCTGCCGTGGCTCGACCAGATCGAGCGTGCGAAGCGTCCGGCACGGCTTCCGACCGTGCTCAGCATGCCGGAGATCCGGCGCCTGTTGGCTCAAATGCAGGGCACCAAGTGGCTGATGGCGAGCCTGCTCTACGGCGCGGGGCTTCGCCTGCGCGAGTGCCTGAAACTTCGCGTGAAGGATATCGACTTCGACTACCGGCAAATCATGGTGCGCGATGCGAAGGGCGGCAAGGACCGGGTGACGATGCTGCCAGGCCCCGCCATCGAGCCTTTGCGAGCGCACCTGGTTCGCGTGAAAGCATTGCACGTACGCGACATCGCAAGCGGCCACGGCGACGTTGAATTGCCGGACGCGCTTTTCCGAAAGTATCCGAAGGCGCCCTACGAATGGGGCTGGAAGTTCGTTTTTCCCTCGTACAAGCTCTCAACGGATCCGCGAACCGGCGTCATTCGCAGGCATCATGTTTTCGAGAATTATTTGATTCGAGGGGTGAAGGAGGCAACCCGGGCAGCGCGCTTTACGAAGCACGTCAGCTGCCATACGCTCCGCCATTCGTTCGCAACGCATCTGCTGGAGCGCGGGCAGGACATCCGCACGGTGCAGGAGTTGCTGGGACATTCAAGCGTTGAAACCACGATGATCTACACGCACGTCATGAACAAGGGCGGCCGTGGTGCCGCGAGTCCTCTCGAAGGTTTGGAGGGCCGCCGCTAAGTTCTAGCTTGGGACCGGCGCGCCCAGTAGGCGAAAGTCCCTCGTACGATCGAAGGCTGCAGCAGGAACGCGCGCGCCTCTTGCGCAAGCTCCGGCTTCACTTCCTTGAAGCCGCCCGCGGCCATGGCACGGAGCTGCGTGCGCGCGGCGCGCTCGAAGAAGACGGCGAGATAGTTTGCTTCCTCTATGCTCGCGCCCGCGGCGAGCAAGCCGTGATTCGAGAGCAGGATGGTTTTCGCCTGGCCAAGCGCGCCTGAAATGATGCGCCCCTCATCGTCGGCGACCGGCACGCCCGGCCACTCGGGCAGGTGCGCGGTGCCGTGCAGCATCGCGCTATCCATATGGATGGTCTTTAGCGGCTTGCCGGTGGCCGCGAGCGCGGAAGCATATGGCGCATGCGTATGCACGATGGCTTTCACGTCGGGCCGGTTGCGGTAAATCGATACATGAAAGCGCACGCCCGGATTGGCGCGCCCGCCGGAGAGCGGTTGCAGGTCGTCATCCACCAGCACCATGCGCTCCGCGGTGGCCTCGTCGAAGCCGAGGCCGAATTGGAGGGTCCACCAGCTGCCCGGCTTCTCGCCCAGGGCGGTGACCTGCCCCGCCAATCCCGACTCATGGCCCTCGTAGGCGAGGATCCGGCAGCAGGCTGCCAGCGTCTCGCGTGGCGACAGGTCGAGGACGCCCAAGTCCTCGTCCATTTCGCGGTTGACGCGATCCAGGAAATGCGCTTTGTCGGACTGCTGCATATCGCCTCCAGACCTTAATGATATCAACACTTTAACGTTCATTGAGTTGCATTTTGTGCATTGCGGGCGTAGGGTTCGCCGCCTGCTGTCCTAGGACATCCTCCCACCCATGGCCACTAGCGGCGCGCACGCGTCGCAATCCTCCCAGGCCGCGCTGACCCTGCTCGCGCTCGGCGTCGTGTTCGGCGATATCGGCACGAGTCCCTTGTACGCGGTCAAGGAGACCTTCGCCCCGGGGCACGGCATCCCGCTCGACGCGGAGAACATCCTCGGCGGCCTGTCGACGATCTTCTGGTCGCTGATGGTGGTGGTGTCGCTGAAATACGTGGTGCTGATCATGCGCGCCGACAACCGCGGCGAGGGCGGCATCATGGCGCTGCTCGCGCTCGCTTCCTCGGCAATCAAGGACCATCCGCAGTGGCGCACGCCGCTGCTGCTGATCGGCGTGTTCGGCGCGTCCCTCTTCTACGGCGACGCAGTTCTTACTCCCGCCATCTCAGTTCTGTCGGCGGTCGAGGGGCTGGAGGTGGGTACGTCCGCATTCAAGCCCTATGTGGTGCCGATCGCCGTGGTCGTGATCGTCGCTCTGTTCGTGTTCCAGAGCCGCGGCACCGCGATGGTGGGCCGCCTGTTCGGCCCGGTCACGCTGGTATGGTTTCTGGCGATCGGCGCGGCCGGCGTGTACGGAATTGCCCAGCATCCGGGCGTGCTCGTGGCGCTCAGCCCGCTCTACGCGCTGTCCTTCCTGACCAGCCATATCGCCGAATCCTTCGTGGTGCTCGGCGCCGTGGTGCTCGCGGTGACCGGCGCCGAGGCGCTCTATGCCGACATGGGCCACTTCAGCAAGGGTGCGGTGCGCGTCGGCTGGTTCAGTTTGGTAGGTCCGGCGCTGGTTCTGAATTACTTCGGCCAGGGCGCGCTGCTGATCCTGCGGCCGGAGACGGTGCACAACCCGTTCTTCCTGCTGCTGCCGGGTTGGGCGCTCTATCCGATGGTGGGTCTTGCGACCATGGCGACGGTGATCGCCTCGCAGGCCACCATCTCGGGCGCCTATTCGATGACCAAGCAGGCGATCCAGCTCGGCTTCCTGCCGCGCATGACCGTGGTGCAGACCTCGGCGCGCGAGCGCGGCCAGATCTACATTCCGACCATTAACTGGCTGCTGCTCGCGGCGGTGCTGGCGGCGGTGATCGGTTTCGGCTCCTCGTCACGCCTCGCCTCGGCCTACGGCGTCGCGGTCACCGCCACCATGCTGGTGGATACGCTGCTCACCTTTTTCGTCATCCGCTACCTGTGGGGCTACCCGCTCTGGCTGTGCCTGTTCGCGACCGGCTCGTTCTTCGTCGTGGACGCCGCCTTCTTCGGCGCGACGCTGCTCAAGGTGGTGGATGGCGGCTGGTTCCCGCTCGTCATCGGCGCCATCGTGTTTACCGTGATGACCACCTGGCGGCAGGGGCGCAGCATCCTGTTCCATCGCCTGCGCGCCTCCTCGGTGCCGCTCAAGCCGTTCCTGGACACGCTGTTCGCAGAGCCACCGCAGCGCGTCGCCGGCACTGCGGTGTTCCTGACCGCGACGCCGGAGGCGACGCCGCACGCGCTGCTGCACAACCTGAACCACAACAAGGTGCTGCACGAGCGCGTGGTCTTCCTCACCGTGGAGGTCACCGAGGAGCCCCGGGTGCCGTTCCAGGACCGCGTCAAGCTGGTAAAGCTCGGCCATGGCTGCTGGCGCATGAACGTGCGCTACGGCTTCATGAACGAGCCCGACATCGCGCAGACGCTGGAAATCGCCAGCACGCTGGGGCTCGAATTCGACATGATGACCACGTCGTTCTTCCTCAGTCGCGAGACGGTGGTTCCCGTGGCCGCGGTGAGCGACATGGCGTTCTGGCGCGAAAAACTGTTTGCGATGATGGCGCGCAACGCCGGCAACGCCGCCGATTACTTCAAGCTGCCGACCAACCGGGTGATCGAACTGGGTACCAAGGTCGAAATCTAGACCGGAGTTCTACTTCATCAGGCTGGGCAGGTAGGTCGAGATGACCGGGAAGGCGACCAGGATCGCCAGGCGAATGCAATCCGCCGTCACGAATGGCAGCACGCCGCGGAACACGGTCTGGGTCGAAACCTGCGGCAACAGGGTCTTGATCACGAACAGATTCATGCCCACCGGCGGGCTGATGAGGCCGATCTCGACCACCACCACGATCAGGATGCCGAACCAGATCGGGTCGAGGCCCATGTGGACGATGAGCGGGAAGAACACCGGCACCGTGAGCAGGATCATCGACAGCTCTTCCATCGCGGTGCCGAGCAGCACGTAAATGATCATGATCACTGCGACCACCATTACCGGCGATATTTCCAGCCGGGTTACGAAATTCTTCAGGTCGTTCGGCATGGAGGTAATGTTGACGAAATCGGCGAAGATCAGCGCGCCGATCAGGATCAGGAACAGCATCGAGGTGGTGCGCGCGCTCTCGACCAATGCTTCATACAACGAGCGCCAGTTGATCGCGCCGCGCGCCAGCGCGAATACCAGCGCGCCGAACGCGCCCACGCCGGCGCCCTCGGTGGCGGTGAACACGCCGCCGTAGATGCCGCCCATCACCAGGGTGAACAACGCGATCACGCTGGTGATCCCCTTGTAGACCAGCGACAAGGCGAACACGCCGATCGCGCCGACCACGGCGGCCTGGTCCCCTTCGAGCCAGCCGAACTGCACCGTGACGATCAGGGCCGCACCCAGCGCTGCGAACCAGCCGAGGCCTTCGACTGTCGCAAAGCGTTCGCGCCAGGACATGCGCTCGCCGCGAGGGCCTGCTCTCGGGTCGCGCCAGGTGAGGTATTGGACCGCGAGGCACAGCAGCACGGTCGCGAGGATGCCGGGCAGGATGCCGGCGGCGAACATCTTGCCGATGCTGGTCTCGGTCATGATGCCGTAGATGACCATGATGGTGGAGGGCGGAATCATGATCCCCAGGGTTCCTCCCCCGGCGATAGCGCCCGTCGCCAGGTAGTCCGCGTAGCCGAACTTCTTCATCGACGGGTAGGCCACCTTGGCGAAGGTCGCGGCGGTGGCGATCGACGAGCCGCAGATGGCGCCGAAGCCGGCGCAGCCCACGATGGTCGCCATCGCGAGGCCGCCCCGCAGGTGGCCGATGAATGCGTTCGCGGCGCGGAACAGCTCCTGCGACATGCCGGCGCGGGTGACGAAGTTGCCCATCAGGATGAACAGCGGCACTACCGACAGGGTGTAATTGCGCCCGGTTTCGTAGACTTTGGTCTGGGCCGTTGTGAAAGCCACGTACCAGTTCCAGTCGCGCATGTACGCGTAGCCGACGACGCCGACGATACCCATGGCGAGCGCGATCGGCACGCGCAGGAACGCGAGCAGCAGCATCGCCATCAGGCCGGTCAGGGCTTCGGTCAGGTGCTTGCCTGCGGGGTTAGTGTTTTGCCCGGAACAAAAACTTTGAATAGATGGACCAGACCGGCTAGAAATATCATCGCTGCCATGAAGTAAATAAACGGCGCGACAGCGATGCGCAGCACGTCGGTGGTATCGCCATAGGCGCCGATCTTGCCGGCCTTGAGCCAGACCTGCCAGGTCAGGAAGAACATCACCGCCGCGCACAGGCCATGCACCGCGCGCGCCAGCAGGTCGCGGGCACGCGCGGGCAGGATGCGATCGACGAAGTCCATGGTGACGTGCTCGTCGGCATGTGACACCAATGGCAGGCCGGCGAAAATCAGCAGCAGCAGCATCAGCTCGGTGAGCTCGAAGCCGCCGCGGATCGGCTGGTTGAGCAGGTAGCGCATCACGACGTCGGCAAAGGTGAGCGCCATCATCGAAAACAGGATCGCCGACGCGGCCAGACCCAGCGCAGCGTCCGCGGGTCGTTCCCAGCGATGCTCGGGAGCGTTCATAAAAGAAAGGGCGCGGGTTGTGCCCGCGCCCCGAGCGCCATCTCCAGGCGGCTACTTCTCGTTGGCGAGCTTCTTGATCTCGGCGCGGAACTCGGCCAGTATCGCCTTCGCATCGACGCCCTTGGCGCTCGCCTTCTTGATCCAGTCATCCACGATCGGTGCCGACAGCGCCTGCACTTCCCTGATCAGGTTGGCGTCGGCGTTGACGATCTTGATCTCGGATTTCTTCATCGCTTCCATGCCCTTGCGGTCGGCCTCGTCCCAGGACCGGCCGTTGGAGCGCGCCAGGTACTCGTAGCCGTGCTTGTCGATGATGTCCTGGTCCTGCTTTGCGAGCTTGTCCCACTTGCCCTGGTTCATGAAAAAGCCGAACGCCGAGCTGTAGATGCCGCCCGGGAACAGCGTCGCCTGCCCCAGCACCGTCTCCAGCTTGAACGAGACGACGGACTCCACCGGGAAGAATATTCCGTCGGCCACACCCGACTTGAGCATTTCGTAGGCCTCGCCGGCCGGCTTGAAGAAGGGCGAGCCGCCGAGTGCGGTCACCACCAGCTCCGAGACGCCGCCGCCGGAGCGGATTTTCAGATTCTTGAAATCGGCCAGGGTCTTGACCGGCTTCTTGGTGAACATCTGCCCCGGGCCATGGGTGAAGACGCCGATCAGCTTGACGCCGTTGTACTCGCCGACCTTGTGGAAATGCTTCCAGTGCATGCGCGAATAGGCGATCGAGTTGGCCACGGAGCTGTCGGCGTTGCCCGGAAGTTCGGGCATCAACGGCAGGATGTGGCGTGCCGGCGTGTAGCTCGCAGTGACGTAGGAAAGGTCCAACAATCCGTCCTTCACTGCGTCGAAGGTTCCTGGCGGAGCGGACGGGTGCTTGGGCAGCGACTGGAACTTGACGCGGCCGGCGGTCGCCTTCTCGACTTCCGCGGCCCAGTTCTGCTGCCACAGGGTCAGGTGGTGCGTCGGGCCGACCCAGGACGAAAACGTCAGCGGAGTCTGCGCTTGAGCCGGCACCGCGAGCGCAGAGCCGACGACCGCGGCCAGCGCCAGTTTGTGGGAATTGATCATGAACGCCTCCTTTGTCGGCTTAGTGTAGCAGCGCCTCGGCCAGCTCGCGCAGCTTGCCCTTCTGGATCTTGGTGGCGTTGGCGCCCGGGGTGACCGGGAAGCTGTCGATGGGGAACACGCGGACGGGTACTTTGTAACGCGCCAGTTTGCTGGCGACGTGGGCGATGACCGAGGCTTCGTCGAGCGCCGCGCCGTGCTGGAGCACTACGAAGGCCACCGCCGCGAGGCCGTCGGTGCGCGGCACGCCCACCACCTGGCAGGCCGCGATGCCCGGCGAATCCTGAACCACCGCCTCGATCTCGGGCGGGCTGACCAGGAATTCCCCCAGCCGCAGGGCGTCGCCGATCCGCGCCAGGAACACGAAGCGCCCGTCGGCGAGCGTGTGGCCGAGATCGCCCGAGCGGTAATAGCCGTCGGCCGCGATCGCTGCCGCGGTCGCCTCGGGGTCGCAGTGGTAGCCGGCCATCCGGCTCGCGGGCGCGAGGAACTCGAGCTCTCCCGCAGCGCCGTGCGGCAAGACCGCGCCGGTCTGCGGATCGCGGGCGCGCACGCGCGCCGCGGCGCTGACCGGCCGGCCGCCCGCCAGCATGCGCTCGGCGACCGGCGCGGCCTCGTCCTGGCGCGCGAACAGGGCCTGGATCTCGCTCGCGCCGTAGAGTCCGACCAGTTTCAGGCCACGCGCTTCGGCGCGCTGCGCGATGTCGGCCTGCGCCGGATTGAACGCCGCATAGCCGAAGAAACGCACGTTGGAAAGATCCGTATCGCAGTCCAGTAACTGCGCGAACGCCTCATCCGTGCCGTTGGCGTGCGTGATGCGGTGCGCAACGAGGTCGCGCGCTGCCTGTTCCGCGTTCCATGCCGGCGCCATGACCATAGGGCGGCCCGCGGCGATCGCCGCCATCGCATTGCAAAAACCGAACACGCCGCACAGCGGCGGCGCAAGCAGGAGGGCTGAACTCGCGTCGATCGCGAAGCCTCTTGCGACATCGAACGCATGGCGAATGACAGTTGCTTGATCGTGCAGGACAAACTTCGGCGCACTGGTCGTGCCGGAGGTGGTGAAGATGGCGCAAGCTGCGTCCGGCGCCGCAGGGTTTTCGGGCAACGGCGCACCGCTGGCGAGCATCGAGTATGCAACTGCGTTCCTTGCTGCAATGGCCGTGGGCAATGCGGCGCTGGATTCATCGTAGGCCACTACTGCGGCGAGGTGCTCCAGCGCCTGCGGGTCGCAGGCGGCAAGAATCCCGGCAAAGTCTATCCCCTTGAATTCCGGCCAGAACACGAGCACGCGGGAACGCGAGCGATGCAGGATGTCGGCGAGTTCGTGGCTGCGGAAGCGCGTATTGACCGCGACCGCGATCGCGCCGAGCCGCGCGCAGGCGAAGAACGCCGCCAGCCAGGCCGGCAGGTTCGGCAGCCACAGCGCCACGCAGTCGCCCGCCTGCACGCCGAGCTGCTGCAGGCCCCGCGCGACGCGCCGGCTCTCATCGGCGAGCTCGCGATACGCAACCGGCCGGCCGCGATCGATCAGCGCCGGCGCCGCGCCGTTGTTAATGCGTTGCGCGAGCAGCGCGGGCAATGTATCGGGAATCAAAATATTAATCCGGCGATCAGGAAAAAATTCTCATGCGCAGGAAAAAAACCGGCTGCGGCGATTGTATTCGCGAATTGATGCCGATATCATGCTCGCTCGCTTGACAGGGAGAGCGCATGCCAGCCGTCATTACGAAATCGGATCTCGTACATGCTGCGGCGCGCGCCGGCAACTTGAGCAAGAGCGCGGCCGGCGAGGCGGTCAACGCGGTGTTCGACGCGATCGTGACCAGCGTAGCCAGGGGCAGCCGCGTCACCGTGGTCGGCTTCGGCACCTTCCTGCCGCGCAAGCGCAAGGCCAGGTCCGGCCGCAGTCCGGCCAACGGCAAGGAAATCAGGATCAACGCCAAGACCGTGCCGGCGTTCGCCGCCGGGCAGGGCTTCAAGGACGCCGTCGGCGACCGGTAGCTTCAGCGCTTGGTACATACGGGCTATGAGGTTTGCCTCACAGCCCTTTGTTTTGCCGGGGATTGCAAGGCACAATCGGTATTGGCAGAATCCTTCTGGAAACGTAGACTTGCAGCCATGGACGGACCCCTCATCCTTTCGCTGGACAACCATGGCGTGCCGCACCGCTGGATCAGCTGGCAGCAGGCCTGCTTCTATTACGCCAAGAACCTCGTCTCCTGGACCATGGGCGAAGAGAGCTTCACGTTCCACGGCGGCGTTTCGCGCCTGACCGGCGAGCGCTCCAGCATCACCGCGAACTCGATCATCGCCATCAAGGGCAAGGCGCTGGCGGCCAAGGGCTTCCACCAGGTGCCGCCGCTCAACAACCGCGAGCTGTTCCGGCGCGACCGCCACATGTGCGCCTACTGCGGCGGCGAATACAGCTTCTTCCGCCTGACGCGCGACCACATCCGGCCGCTGTCGCGCGGCGGGCGCGACACCTGGATGAACGTGGTTACCACTTGCCGCCAGTGCAACGGCCAGAAGCGCAACCGCTTGCCCGAGGAAGCCGGCGTCGAACTGCTGTACACGCCCTACGTGCCGAACAAGGCGGAGTACCTGATCCTGACCAACCGCCGGATCCTCGCCGACCAGATGGAGTTCCTCAAGCAGCACGTGGCGGCGCACTCCCGCCTGGTTCTCGCGCCTGCCTGATTTCTGGCGTAACAGCGGCTTTCACCTGCTCGACAGGGATGCATCGGGCAGGCTGCGGGTTACGTCCGATTTTCTCCGCGCTTACTACCTGAGGCCGGAAGTCCATCCGGCCGAGGAATCCTGCGAGGCCGAATCGGCTTTGCATGCCTCGCTGATGCATGATCCACGGCGTCCTGTAGCAAAGGATGAATTGGATCTGTTGCAGGATCCGGACGCAAAGGCCAACTACGAGGTCGTCCTGCGGTTCCGCGATCGGCTGCTGGCGGCGGGCACGGTCGAGGGCTGCTACATGAACCTGTTCAAGGGCAGCGTGGACGTCCCGCCGCTGTTTATCGAGCAGATGGCGCATGTGGTGCTGCGCAACATCCTCGACGGCAGCGACGATCCGCTGCGGCTGCGCGCCGCCGAGATCTTCTTCCGCGAGCAGAAGGCCACGATCCAGGACGGCCACGTGCTGCTCGCCGACCTGGAAACGGTGGAGATGCACGCCTCCGGCTCCCAGTTCGGCAGCCTCGGCCGGCTGATCGTCGAGGCACAGGGCGTCACCGCGACGGCCAGCCTCGACGTGCTCGACCGCCAGAACGCAGCGCTCTACTGGGAGCGCGAATCGCGCCATGACACGGTCATCAGCCTCACTTACGGGCACGCGGCGCTGGACGCGTTCTGCCGTGTATTGGAAGCTTGGATTTTTCATTTTTTGAAAGTAGAAGTTCATATAAAACCCATCAGAAACATCGAGGAACCGCGCTGGGCCTGGCACATCGGGCTGGACGCCGAGTCCACCGCGATCCTGAACGCGCTGTGGGCAGGCGAAGAGCTCGAGGCCGGCCGCATGCGCCGGATCCTCGCGCTGCTGCGCATGGAGTTCGCCGAGCCGGATGAAATGCGCCGCGACATCGCCGGCCGCCCGGTCTACCTGGCACTCGCCGCGGACGCGGCGGAGGTGGTGAAAATGAAGCCGCAGAACCTGATCCTGAACCTGCCGCTGAGCGGTTCCGAGTGAAACCCGGCGTGAGGGATGTGAAGCCCGAATACTGGGACCGGGCCAAGCGCTCGCTCGCGCGCCGCGACCCGGTGATGGCGAGAATCATCCGTGCCCATCCGCGCGTGCACCTGGAGCCGCGCGGCGATCCGTTCCACACCCTGGCGCGCGCCATCGTCGGCCAGCAGATCTCGGTCAAGGCCGCGCAGAGCGTATGGAACCGTTTTGCCGCTTTGGTTTCAGTTGTTTCGCCTGGGAAAGTACTTGGAACAAAGGCCAAAGACCTCAGAGCTTGCGGCCTGTCGGCCCGCAAGTGCGAATACATCTCCGACCTCGCGCAGCGCTTCGCCGACAGCGCGGTGCACGTGCACCGCTGGCCCGCGATGAACGACGAAGAGGTGATCGCGGACCTGGTCCAGGTGCGCGGCATCGGCCGCTGGACCGCCGAGATGTTCCTGATGTTCAACCTGCTGCGCCCGGATGTGTTTCCGTTAGGCGATCTGGGTCTGCAAAAAGGACTCCGCATCGCGTATCACGGAGGCAGAAAAGTGTCATTGAAAACAATGAAAAGCCGCGGCGAGAGCCTGCGCCCCTGGCGTTCGGTGGCTACCTGGTACCTCTGGAGGTCGCTCGACCCGCTGCCCGTAGAATATTGAACCAGGGGGAGAGGGACTCATGGACACCGAAGCGCCGCCCGCGCAAGCCAGCCGGGTCCGCGGCTACGGACTGATGCCGGAGGACGCGCGCCAGGCGCTGGGCCTGCGGCGCTTTGCCACCGCGGCGGGGACGGCGCTGCTGATGCCGCTCATCCTGCTGGTTGCGGCCGCGCTTGGCCTGGCCGATTACCTCGCCGGCTGGCTTGCGTTGGCGATCGTCGCGGGCTTCATCGCGCTGTTCTACACCGCGTTCCGCAGCGGGCTGAATTTGCGATTCCGCGACCAGAGCCTGACAGGCGAGCAGATCCTGGCGGCAATCCTGTGCACCGCCCTGATCTGCTATTTCTCGGGCGCGGCGCGGCCGGCGATTGCGATGTTCTACCTGGTGGCGTTGCTGTTCGGCGCACTGCGCCTGAACGCGATACGGCTGCTGGTGCTGGCGCTGATTGCGCTGCTGGCGCACGCCGCCGCGCTGTACAGCTGGCAGCTGCGCCATCCGGGGGCCGACGCGACCGGCGCCGCCATCGAACTGGTCGCGCTGGGCATGGTCCTGCCGTGGTTCGCCCTCATGGGCGCCTACGTCCACGGCCTGCGTGCGCGTCTCAGCGACAGCCACCGGCGCCTGCAGAGCGCGTTCAAACGCATGGAGGAGATCGCGGTCCGCGACGAGCTGACCGGCGTTTTCAATCGCCGCTTCCTCATGGAATCGCTCGCCCGGGAGCGGTCGCGGGCCACGCGTCTGGCCGCGCCGTTCTCGATCTGCCTGTCCGACATCGACCACTTCAAGAGCATCAATGACAGGCTTGGCCACGCCGCTGGTGACGGGGTGCTGAAGCATTTCGCGCTCATCTCCGCCGCGGGCCTGCGTGCAACGGATATCTTCGGCCGCTATGGCGGCGAGGAATTCCTGATGATCCTGCCCGATACCGGGCTGAACGGTGCCCGCACCGTGGCCGAGCGCGCGCGCAAGGCGATCGAGACCGCCGACTTTCCGCAGGTGGCCAATGACCAGCGCGTGACCGTGACCAGCGGCGTCGCGAGCAGCAAGCCCGCAGAGAGCGTTCCCGACCTGCTGGCGCGCGCTGACAAGGGTCTGTATGACGGCAAAGCCGCGGGCAGGAACCAGGTTGTCGCGGTGGGCTAGAATCCGCCTCCATGAAAACGGTGTTCCTCGATTTCGAGCAGCCGGTCGCCGATCTGGAAGGGCGCATCGAGGAGCTGCGCTACGCGCATGAGGATTCCGCGGTCGACATCTCCGAGGAGATCCAGCGCCTGACCCGGAAGAGCCAGGCGCTCTCCAAGGACATCTACGCCAAGCTCACCCCCTGGCAGGTGGCGCAGGTGGCGCGCCACCCGCAGCGCCCCTATGCGCTCGATTTCATCGGCCTGATGTTCAGCGGTTTCGAGGAGCTGCACGGCGACCGCGTGTTCGGCGACGACGCCTCGATCGTGGGCGGCCTCGCGCGCCTCGACGGCGAGGCCTGCATGGTGATCGGCCACCAGAAGGGCCGCGACACCAAGGAGAAGATCCTGCGCAACTTCGGCATGCCGCGGCCCGAGGGCTACCGCAAGGCGCTGCGGCTGATGCAGCTGGCCGAGAAATTCTCGCTGCCGGTGTTCACCTTCGTCGACACGCCCGGCGCCTACCCGGGCATCGACGCCGAGGAGCGCAACCAGTCGGAAGCCATCGGCCGCAACCTGTACGCGATGGCGAGCCTCACCACGCCGGTGATCGTCAGCGTCATCGGCGAGGGCGGCTCGGGCGGCGCGCTCGCCATCGCGGTCGGCGACGCGGTGCTGATGCTGCAGTATGCGACCTATTCGGTGATTTCGCCGGAGGGCTGCGCCTCGATCCTGTGGAAAAGCGCGGACAAGGCGCCCGAGGCCGCCGAGACGCTCGGCATCACGGCGAACCGCCTGAAGACGCTCGGCCTGATCGACAAGATCGTGCCCGAACCTCTCGGCGGCGCGCACCGCGATCCGCAGGCGACCGCGGCTGCGCTGAAGAAGGCGCTCGCCGAGGCGCTCAAGCAGCTGCAGGAGAAAAAGCCCAAGCAGCTGGTCGAGGAGCGCCTTGAGCGCCTGATGGCTTATGGCCGCTTCAAGGAAACCGCCGAGCGTTAACACCGCGGTGCTGGTGCCGTTGCGAGGCAAACGCATCGCGGTCGGCATCTCGGGCGGAATCGATTCGGTGGTCTTGCTGCACCTCCTGCACGGACTCGCGCCGCAGCTCGGCTACAAGCTCGCGGCCGTCCACGTCAACCATGGACTGAGCCCGAACGCGGGAGACTGGCAGCGATTCTGTTCTGCTTTCTGCCTTGAGCTTGGCGTTCCTTTTCAGGCGGTCAAAGTCAAAGTCAACAAACAGCATCAAGGCCTCGAGGCGGCGGCGCGTGAAGCGCGCCGCGCAGCCTTCACCAGCGTCCGCGCCGACGCCATCGCGCTCGCCCATCATCTGGACGACCAGGCCGAAACCGTGCTGTTCAACCTGCTGCGCGGCGCGGGGCTGGCGGGCGCGAGCGGCATGCCCGCGCAGGGCAGGCTTGGCCGCAAAGTCCTGCTGCGGCCGCTGCTGGAAGTGCCGCGCAGTGCGATCCGGGACTATGCGAACGCGCAGCATCTGGCGTGGATCGACGACGAATCCAACGCCAACGAGGGGCTGACCCGCAATTTCATCCGCCGGCGCGTCGGACCGTTGCTCGAATCGAAGTTTCCGAGCTGGCGCGAAAGCCTCGCGCGCGCGGCGCGCCATTTCGCCGGCGCGGCGCTGGATGCGCGCGGTCTGCTGCGCGAGTACCTGAAGGGCAAGGGCCTGCGCGCTCCCAGCGAGGCCAAGCTGGTCGAGATGGTGAAGCAGTTCGGGGGCAGCGGCAGCAGAATTTCCGTGCCGCATGACGGTGTTGACTTGCGCGTCTTCCGGGGTGAATTGAAAGTCGTGAAGACTGAGAAAAGCAAAGCCTTCAAGGCCCTTACCTGGAACGGAGAAGCCAGTCTTGCGCTGCCCGCGCTTGGCGGCGAGTTGCGCTTCCGGCGCGTGCGCGGCTCGGGTATCGCCAGCGGCTTGATCAAGGGAAAAAAACTGCAGGTGCGGCTGCGCTCCGGCGGTGAGCGGCTCAAGCCCGACGCGCAGCGGCCACGCCGGACCTTGAAGAATCTGTTCCAGGAGGCGGGCGTGCCGCCCTGGGAGCGGGAACGCATGCCGCTGCTGTTCTGCGGCGACGATCTGGTCTGGGCGCCGGGACTTGGCGTAGACGCGAAATTCCTCAGCGCCGGCCGCGCGCCCGGGATCCTGCCGGACTGGCTGCCTGCGGGCTGAGCGGCGCTCGCGCCTTGGTCCTTCGCGCGAAGGCTTCGCGCGCCTCGCGTGCCTCGGGGCTCGCCGCCGCAAGCTGAACCTGGTCGTGCGCCATGTGGCTGGCGGCATGCGCGCCGATGCCGGCGTAGGCGTTGATGGATTCCTTGCTCATGCGCACCGAATTGCGCGGCAGCGCCAGCACCTTTGCCGCGATTTCGCGCGCCGTCTTGAGCGCCTTGCCGTGCGGCGCGACCCAGTCGGCGAGACCGAGCGCCAGCGCCTCATGGGCGGGAATCCTCTCGCAGAGGATGGTCAGCCGCTTGGCGCGGGCCGGCCCGACGAGGTTCACCAGTCGCGGCAGCGTGCCCCAGGTGAGCGGAATGCCGAGCGCGATCTCGGGCAGGGAAACGAAAGCATCCTCGGCGAGCACGCGCCAGTCGAGCGCGGCCGCGAGCGCGAGACCGCCGCCGACGGCGTAGCCCTCGATCGCCGCGAGCGTGACCTGCGGCACTTCCTCCCAGGCGCGCGCCATGCGGTAGCCGAGCGCCGCGATCTCCCGCTGTTCTTCCAGCGGCCGATCACTGGTTCCCCAGCGTTGCGGATCCTTCAAGTCGGCGCCCGCGGAAAAGCAGGTGCCGCTGCCGCGCACGATCACCGCGTCGACGTCGCGCCGCGCGGCGACGCGCCCGGCGCAGGCGATCATTTCCCGCATCAGCGCTGCCGACATCGCGTTGCGCGTCTCGGGGCGGTTCAGCGTGACCGTGGCGACGGCGTTCCTGATGTCCAGTTTCAGCGTGCGATACATGTGCTTAAGCCGAGGTACGATCAAAAAGTGTGTAAATGAAAAAGGCGGCGTAGCCTTTCGGTTGAAAGTTGGAAGTTTGACTTCAACCAAGCGCCCGGTTAGCAGCCGGGATGAAAGGGACGCCACCCA
>Ga0247727_10010399_pt1 | contig 16498 bp, 14 predicted proteins | sample WisWelCaveWW1625_FD_202498 | JGI IMG/M metagenome (GOLD analysis project Ga0247727, IMG submission 202498) | Biofilm microbial communities from Wishing Well Cave, Virginia, United States - WW16-25 | ecosystem: Environmental > Aquatic > Deep subsurface > Groundwater > Cave microbial mat | place... | reverse complement strand
CGCGAGAGCATGTTGCTGCCGCAGCGATCAACGGCAAAGTTTATATCGTCGGCGGACGGCGCGGCTCGCTCGCGAGCAATCGCCGGACGCTGGAAGTTTATGATCCCGCGCTGGATCAATGGAGATCACTTCCCGATATGCCGACGGCGCGTGGCGGTCTCGCCGCGGCGGCGTTGAATGGCCGGTTGTATGTTTACGGCGGCGAAGCGAATTCCGGAACTTTCAATCAAAACGAAGAATTCGATCCGGCCACGAAGAGATGGCAAAATTTAACGCCAATGCCGACGGCGCGGCACGGACTCGGCGCGGTGAGTTTCGACGGGAAAATTTACGTCATCGGCGGCGGCCCGCAACCAGGCCTATTTGTTTCCAATGCGAATGAGGTTTTCACGCCGCCAACAACGGCAGTTGCCGAGCCGGTTGCCATCATTCATGATTTTCGCTTATTCCAGAATTATCCTAATCCGTGGAAAAGAAGCGCGCCATTTTCACAAACGCTGATTCGGTATCGATTGCCCCAAACCTCATCCGTCCGGGTGACGATTTACAATGCCCTCGGACAAATGACGCGCACGTTATTGCCGGCGCAAGTGCAATTCGCCGGCGAGTATTCTTTATATTGGGATGGGTTTGACGATCACGGGCAAAAGTCCGGCAACGGCATTTACTTCTATCGCCTCGAAGCCGCAACGCAAGTTGCCTGGCGGAAGCTGGTCATTCTGGAGTGATGCCATTGACCATCGCCGAAATTTTGTGGCGGCGCCGAATCGTGTGATTCATCACGCGTTCATTCCAGCGCCGGCTCGAAGCTTTCCTCGGCGCGCGGCGTGAGGTGATTGTTCATGATGAGGCGCGCGCCGGTGTTCCAGCGCAGGATCGCGTCCTCATTGCCGGCCGGGTGTATCGCTTCGGCTTTTTCGAACCAACCCATCGCCGTGCGCAGCAAGTCATGCGCATCAAATCGGGAGCCGGGCAAATTCCGGTTGAGGATGGCCTTGGCCTCGCGCTCATATATGAGGCCGGTGTAATAGGCGCGCGCGTATTCGTCTTGAAGCGGAGAAATCCATTCCAGCGCTTGTTTGGCCAGCGCGGCGGAATCATCCTGGCCAAACTGGTCGGTCAAAGCGAGGATCAGCATCGTGAGCGCCGGCTGGTGTTCCGGCGCGGTGCGCAGGATATCGCGGCAGATGCTTTCCGCGACCATCGGCTCGTTGAGGAGACGATAACGCTCGGCCCTCTCCAGCGCTTTGGGAATGGCTTCCGGGGATAACGGTTTGAGCTCGAACATGGGGTTCATCATCATTTCACCACAAAGTTCACAAAGAACGCAAAGTTTTTCCTTGGCCTGCGGCTGGGCAGGCTTTGTGCGCTTTGTGTCCTTTGTGGTTTAAAAATTTTTTCTTTTTGCACACATTTGAATTGTAACCTAAGCGCAATTTCACTTGCGCCCGGGCTTGAAAATCCGAAACAGCTTCAGCAGCGGATCATAAAACTCATCCACCACCCGCTCTTTCAGCGGAATGATGGCGTTGTCCGTAATCGTGATGCTTTCGGGACAAACCTTCGTGCAGCACTTGGTGATGTTGCAGTAGCCGATGCCTTGCGCCGTTTTCAATTCTTCCAATCTGTTCTCCGTATCGAGCGGGTGCATTTCTAAACCGGCGAGGTGAACGAAAAAGCGCGGGCCGATAAACTCGTCGTGCAGATGGTGCTCGCGCAAAACATGACAAACATCCTGGCAAAGATAACACTCGATGCACTTGCGAAACTCCTGCACGCGGTCGGCGTCTTCCTGCGTGAAACGCCACGTGCCGTCTGCGGCATCCGGCGAGCGCGGCTTGAATTTTTTAATCTTTTGCTTGACGCGATAATTCCACGACACATCCGTCACCAAATCTTTGATCAACGGAAACGCCTTCATCGGCTCGACGGTCACGGGCCGGTCCAGCGGCAGATCGCTGAGGCGGGTCATGCACATGAGTTTTGGCATGCCATTCACCTCCGCCGAGCACGAGCCGCATTTCCCCGCTTTGCAGTTCCACCGCACCGCGAGATCGCCGGCACTCTCGGCCTGAATTTGATGCATCGCATCGAGCACCACCATGCCTTCCGAGATTTCCGTCTGGTAATCTTCAAACTTGCCGCCGTGGACATTGCCACGCCAGATTTTGAACGTCGCTGTCGGCATCACTTCATCTCCTCAACAATTTTTTCCAACTCCGGCGACATGGGCGGAATCGGCGCCCGTGAGATTTGCATTTCACCGCTCGCGCCTTTTCGCAAAACCAAATTGGCTTGCCCCCAGCTTTTATCTTTCCCCTGAAAATCTTCGCGGAAATGCGCGCCGCGGCTTTCTTGGCGCTCCAATGCCGCCAGCGTGATCGCTTCGGAAACCGTGAGCATGTTGAACAAGTCCAGCGCCGTGTGCCAGCCGGAATTATATTCGCGATTGCCGGTGACGCCGGCTTTGAGCGCGCGTTCTTTGAGCTGATGAATCAACTCCATCGCGCGCTCCATCTCATTTTGCTTGCGAACGATGCCGACCAGGTCTTGCATGAAATCTTGCAATTCGTCTTGCAGTTTGTAGGGGTTTTCGCCGCTATTACTTTTTTCAAAAGGCGCTAACGCCAAGGTCGCCGCCCGCTCGATTTGCCTTTCATCGAGTTTTCCGGCGCCGTGCGTTTTGGCAAATTGCGCGGCAAATTCACCGGCGCGTTTGCCAAACACCAGCAGATCGGAGAGCGAGTTGCCGCCGAGGCGATTCGAGCCGTGCAAACCCGCGGCGCATTCGCCCGCCGCAAACAGGCCCGGCACATTGGACATTTGCGAATCGGCGTCGACGCGAATGCCGCCCATCATGTAATGCGTCGTCGGCCCCACTTCCATCGGCTCTTTGGTGATATCGATGCCCGCGAGCGCCATGAACTGATGATACATGCTCGGCAGTTTTTTCTTGATGTGCTCCGCGGCATGCGGAATTCTTTCTTTGATCCAGGAAATATCCAAAAACACGCCGCCGTGCGGACTGCCGCGGCCTTCTTTGATTTCACGAACAATGCAACGCGCCACGTGATCGCGCGTGAGCAGTTCCGCCGGCCGGCGCGCATTCTTATCGCCCTGGCAATAACGCCATCCTTCTTCTTCATTATCCGCGGTTTGGTTGCGATAAAGCTCCGGAATGTCGTCAAACATAAAACGGCGGCCCTCTTTGTTGCGCAACACGCCGCCTTCGCCGCGCACACCTTCGGTAACTAAAATACCGCGCACGCTCGGCGGCCACACCATGCCGGTCGGATGAAACTGTAGGAACTCCATGTCCATCAACTCCGCGCCGGCGTGATAAGCCAGCGCGAGACCGTCGCCGGTGTACTCCCAACTGTTGCTCGTAATTTTGTAAGCACGGCCAACGCCGCCGGTGGCCAGCACCACGGCTTTGGCGTGAAAAATTTTGAAGCGACCGCGTTCGCGATCATAGGCAAACGCGCCGACCACGCGATCGCCATCTTGCAAAAGCGTGACCACCGTGCATTCCATGTGGACGTCGAGGCCTTGATGAATGCCATGATCCTGCAACGTGCGAATCATCTCGAGCCCGGTGCGGTCGCCGACGTGCGCCAGACGCGGATATTTGTGGCCGCCGAAATTGCGCTGCAAAATGCGGCCGTCATTGGTGCGGTCAAACAGCGCGCCCCACGCTTCCAATTCATTCACCCGCGCCGGCGCTTCCTTCGCATGAAGTTCCGCCATGCGCCAGTTGTTGAGATACTGGCCGCCGCGCATCGTGTCGGCAAAGTGGACTTTCCAATTGTCGCGGTCATCGACATTCGCCAGCGCCGCCGCAATGCCGCCTTCGGCCATCACCGTGTGCGCTTTGCCTAGCAATGATTTGCAAATCAATCCGACCGAAACGCCTGCGGCCGAAGCTTCAATCGCCGCGCGCAATCCCGCTCCGCCCGCGCCGATCACCAAGACGTCATGCTCAAATTTTTCATACTGTGCCATTAAAAAATTCTCCAATCCCGTTGCCTTTTGCTCTTTGCCTTTTGCTTTATCAAACGATTCTCCAATCCGTAAAAATTCCCATCGAACAAAGCCGGACATAAATATCCGAAAAGGCGACCCAGAAGAGACTCGTCCAGGCCCAGAGCATGTGCCGGCGATTGAGACAGCTCACGCAGTTGTAAGCTTTTCGCCGTGTCGGAGAGAGCCGATCCATGAAGCCGCCGATGAGATGGCGCAACGAGTGGCAGCCGAGCGTGTAGCTGCCAAGAAAAAAAACGTTGCCCGCGAGCACGAGCGTGCCGAGGCCGAGGCCGAATGAAACTTCGCCGGTTTGGGGATTGGCGAACCACAGCGCTTTCCAAACATCATAAGAAAGGATGACGAGAAAAACGAGCGCCAGATAAAGAAAGCAGCGATGCACGTTTTGCACGATGAGCGGGAAAGAATGCTCGCCGCGATAATTTTGGCGCGGCTCGCCGACGGTACACGAGGGCGGATCGGCCCAGAACGCTTTGTAATAAGCGCCGCGATAATAATAGCACGTGACGCGAAAACCGCCCGGCGCCCAGAGAATGAGCAGCGCCGGTGAAAAGAGCAGCCACCGCGGCCACCACTCCGGTTTCGGGCCGAACCAGCTATGCGAAGAATCGCCAAAAATTTCCGGAGAATAAAAGGGCGAGAGATAAGGGCCGTACGTATAATGCGCGCTCTGCAAAGCCGCCCACGTGGCATAGACGATAAAAGCCGAAAGCCCGAGAAAAACGAAAAGAGGTTGTGCCCACCACAGATCACGCCGCGCGGTCTCGCCAAAGCGACGTTGGGGCAAAACGCTTGTTGCACTGGCCATAGCTGTTTTCCTTTCACGCGTAGCCTCGCCTGTCCGCTAAGCAAGGCGGTTGCCAAAAATAATTCAACTGCAGATTTTTTTTTGCAGCCAACAGTTTTAGTGGAGCATGCGTCGAAGATAAGAAGCGACGCAATATACATAACTTGCGGTGAAAAGTCAAGAGCGGGATTGGAGAATTTTTTTTTACAGGAGAAAATTTATTTTTCAATTTGATCCGGTTATATGCCCGCCGCCGGAAAGTTTTATAGCGGGAGGAGAAGCATCGAATAACGAATGAACGATTTGAACATATCCGTCGTCCTTTCAGTAAAAGTCTCCGGCGGCATTCTTTTTTTCAGCACCAATTTGAGGAGGTATTTATGCAATTTGCTTTCTTTTCTCGCCGAAACTTTCTCGGTTTGTCAACAGCCGGCGCGGCAGGAATTTTGTTGGCGCCCAAATTTGATTTTGGGCAAACACAGCAACCCAACAAACCTCCGGCGCTGCAATCCGATTTGGTGAAAGAGTTTGTCATTGCCGGCCACGGCAATTTTGACCGCGTCAAAGAATTGTTGGAGCAGCAACCGGGCCTGCTGAACGCGACGTGGGATTGGGGCGGCGGCGATTTTGAAACCGCGCTTGGCGGCGCCGGGCATATGGGCCGCAAAGATATCGCCGAGTTTCTCATCAACAAAGGCACGCGCATGGATATTTTCGTCGCGACGATGCTGGGCAAATTGGAGGTTGTGAAAGCGCTGCTCGCCGCCTATCCGGAAATCCTCAAATCCAAAGGCCCGCACGGCTTGACGTTTTTGCACCATGCGAAAAAAGGCGGCGAGGAAGCGTTGCCCGTCTTGAAATATCTCGAATCGTTGGGCGCATCGTGAATTAAATATCTGAATATCCAACTGATTCAAAAAAACCGTTGGCCGCTTTTTATTCGTTTGGGAAAATTTTCTTGTCGCTTTTATTGCGCAGTATTTCCTTATTAACAGGAGCATTTAGCATGCAAGCCCCTAACAGAAAACTCAGGACGCGGCTGATATTCTGCGTCATTGCAATCGCCTCACAGATATTCGCGCAAAACAATGCCAATCAGGCCCTGCTCGAAGAAGCCAATAAATTCTTCCAGGCACAGGATTGGGCCAATGCCGCGAAAGCCTATGAAGGCATCACGAAAAAAGATCCGGCCAATTTTCAGGCGTGGAATCGTTTGGGCTCGATTTTCCATTCTTCCGGCAAATACGATAAAGCCGCGGCGGCCTTTGAAAAAGCGCTGGCGATTAACCCGAATGGGCCGGTGGTGCAATATAATCTGGCCTGCGCTTATGCCCGCCTGAACAATAATGATCGCGCCATTGAAGTTTTAAACAAGCTCGCGCCGTCGGGTGTCTTCCAGCCGGAGCAGATCAGCGCCGATGCGGATTTTGCCGGTTTGCAAAATGACTCGCGTTTTAAAGAAGTGTTGGCGCAGGCGCAAAAAGCGTCGCGCCCCTGCACGGCGGCGCCGGAGTTTCGTCAATTCGATTTTTGGATCGGCGAATGGGACGTGGTTTCCAACGGCAGCGGCCAGCCCGCCGGAAAGAGCAGCGTGCAACTAATGCTGGGCGATTGCATCATCTTTGAAAACTGGACCGGCGTGCTGGGCGTGAACGGCAAGAGTTTTAATATTTACAACACGGCGGAAAAGCAGTGGCGGCAAACGTGGGTGGATGATCGCGGCACTTTCACGGAATACGCCGGTGAATATAAAGATGATCGCCTGGAATATTATGCCGAGAGCGCCGGCCCCAACAACCAGCCGCAAAAGTTGCGTATGACGTTTTTCAAGCAGGGCGCGGATCGCGTCCGCCAATTCGGCGAGCTTTCGACCGACGAGGGCAAAACCTGGAGCACGCAATATGATCTTATTTATAACCGCAGAAAATGAAAACACCAAGACATATCAACAACTAAAATTAATATTTGTCTCGATTCTCCTCATTGGCGATTTGGGAAATTCAGCCGGAGCGCAGGAGTGGAGCCAATGGCGCGGCCCCACGCGTGATGGAGTTGTATCAGCCGCAAATGCGCCAACGTTCTGGCCTGATTCATTGCGTCGCGCGTGGCGCGTCGAGATCGGCGAAGGCTTCTCCTCGCCGGTTGTGTCGCGCGGTCGCGCCTTCGTTCATAGCCGTCGCGATCCGGACGAGATCGTTACGGCCATCGATGTCGCAAATGGGCGAGTTATTTGGGAGCAGAAATACACGGCGAAGTTTGAGAAAAACCAGTATGCGGTGCGTATGGCAAAAGGGCCGAATGCGACGCCGCTCATCGCCGGCAACCGGCTCTTCACACTCGGCGTAACCGGCGTTCTCACTGCCTGGGAAACCGCAACGGGTCGCCAAATCTGGAGCCAAGATTTTTCAAAAACCGTTGCTACGTCAAAACTTTTTTGCGGCACTTCGGCCTCGCCGCTTTTGCTCGGCGGTCTGGTGGTGATTCAAGTCGGCAGCGATATCCACGGCGGCCAAATCATCGCGCTTGATCCGGCCACTGGCAATACAAAATGGACGTGGCGCGGACACGGGCCGGGCTACGCGTCACCCATCGTGATTGAGGTTGCGGACAAATCGCAGATCGTGACGTTGACGGACAGCTCAATCGTCGGCATCGATGCCAAAACCGGCGGTCAACTTTGGACCGTGCCTTTTCTCGACGATTGGCATGAGAACATTGTGACGCCGGTTTGGACCGGTTCGCATCTCATCGTCTCCGGCGTTCGACAGGGTACGCATGCTTTTACGCTGCAGCAAAGCAATCGCAATTGGCAAGCTACTGAAGTGTGGAAGAACGCCGAGGTCGCGATGTACATGAGCTCGCCGGTGTATGGCGACGGCTTGATTTACGGCCATTCCGCGCGACAGAAAGGGCAGTTCGTTGCGCTCGAGGCGAAGACCGGCGCCATTCGTTGGGCTTCGGAAGGCCGCGAGGGCAATCATGCTTCGGTGCTGCTCACCTCGCGCCATCTCATTTATCTAACCAGCGGCGCGGATCTCATCGTCGCTCGCCGCAATACAGCGAAGCTTGAAGTCGAACGCCGTTACGATGTTGCCGACGCGGAAACCTGGGCGATGCCGGTTTTCCTCGGCACGGATATTTTTGTGCGTGATGCGACGGGGCTGATTCGGCTGACATATCAAAAGAATTAAAAATTTTAAATTAAAAATTTAACATGCTTTTTATTGCGGCTAATGGCCGTAGAAAATGGAAGAGAAATGAACCATCAAAGCAGAGGAGCCAATGCACAATAAACGACTCTTTATTTTTTTCAAATTTTTCCTCATCGTCACTTCCCAGGCTTTTGCTCAAAGCGCAGTTGATTCCAGCAGCGTGACGATACTTCGGGCTTATGTTGAAGCGTACAATCGGCACGACGTTGACAAACTCATAACAATGGTCGCCGAGGATTTTGCGTATTTCAGCGTGACCGGCGATTCGATGCAATGCGACATTTGCGGCAGCGCACCGTTGCGGGAATGGTTGACCGGCTATTTCCGCTCGTTGCCGACGGTGCGTTCGGTGATTGAAGATGTTTTTCCCTGCGGCGCTTATCTGTCCATGCGCGAACGCGCCATCTGGCAAAGCAAAAAAGGCGAGCGCAGCCAGGTCTCAATCGGCGTCTATGAAATTCAAAACAGCCGCATTCGCCGCGCGTGGTATTTTCCGGCGCAGAAAATTTAATCCTCTCCTTACTCCAATTGTCCATGATTCTTTTCTTACTATTGGCCGGCATCAGCAAAACGCGATGCCGTTTTCTTTCAGTTTTTCTATTTTTAAGCATTCTACATTGCGCCAATACGCTCTCGGCACAACCGACCCCTTATCGCCTCGAACCCGTCTCGCTCGAACAAGGCGTCTCGCACAATCTCATCTATTGCATTAAACAAGACCGGCAGGGTTTTCTGTGGTTTGGCACCATGCTCGGCCTGGTGAAGTACGACGGTTACACGTACACGACGCATCGCCACGATCCGCACGATGCGGCCTCGCTATCCAACGACGATATTCTCGCGCTGCACGAAGACCGGCAGCAAAATTTGTGGATCGGCACTTATGGCGGCGGCTTGAACATGTTCAATCGCGCGACGGGCAAGTTCGTGCGTTATGTTCATGCGGAAAAAGACTCGACAAGCCTTTCCAACAATATTGTTTGGGCGATAGCCGAAGATCGCTCCGGCGCGATTTGGGTCGCCACCAACGGCGGCGGGCTGAACCGGTTTGATCAAACGAGCCGGCGTTTCACGCCTTACCAACATCGCGCCGTTAATCCCCAAAGTTTGCCGAGCGATACGGTTTACGCCGTTTATGAAGATCGCCACGGCGAGTTGTGGGTGGGAACTTCTCGCGGCCTCGCGCGATTCGACCGCGAGCAAAAAAAGTTTTTTCATTATCAGCATCATCCCGAAAATTCTCAAAGCCTGAGCAATAACGTCGTCAAAACGATTCTCGAAGATCATCTCGGCACGTTGTGGATCGGCACCGACGGCGGCTTGAATAAGTTCTTGCGGGAGCAAGAGACGTTTGTGCACTACCGGCGCGATCCCGCCAACGCCGCAAGTCTCAGCGGCAACCTCATCAACACGCTTTACGAAGATCACGCGCAAAATTTGTGGATCGGCACGACGCAAGGCTTGAATCAATTCAACCGCGAGACAGAAAGTTTTACCCGTTATTTCGATAATCCAAGCGTTGCCAACAGCCAGAGCAGCGGCATTACCACCACGCTTTGCCAGGATTATTCCGGCATTTTCTGGGTGGGCACTTCTTACGGCGGCGTTTTTCGCCTGCTTCCCACGCGGTGCAAATTCGCGCACTACAAATCCGATCCGCTCAACCGTGCGAGCTTGCGGCACAATCACGTGCAGGCGCTGCACGAAGATCGCGCTGGAAAAATCTGGGTCGGCACGGTGAACGGACTCGATGCGCTTGATGAAAAAACGCAGCGCTTCGAACATCACACGCTCGAAACCGGCAAACGTTATCCTTTGTATGGTAATGTAGTGAATACCGTTTATGCGGATAACAGCGGCGCGCTGTGGGTTGGCACTTATGCTGGATTGAATCAGATTGATAACTCTCCCAAAGTGTATCGTCATGATCCTGCTGATACCAACAGCATAAGCAGCAATAGCGTCACGGCATTGTATGAAGATAAAACTGGCGCGTTATGGATCGGCACCAATGCGGGATTAAATCGTTTTGAGCGCGCCACGCAAAAATTCACGCGTTTCACGCTCTCGGCAAACGGTCCGGCTAATCAGGTCTTGTCAATTCATGAAGAAGCAAGCGGCGCGTTATGGATAGGAACATACGGCGGCCTGGTGCGATTCGAGGCGACGCGAAAAAGCCTCACGCGATTCGAGCAGCATCCCAATGATCCACGCAGCTTGAGCAATAATTATTGTTTCGCAATTTATCAAGATGATTCCAGCCGATTGTGGATTGGCACCGGCGGCGGCCTCGAGCTGTTTGATCGCAAGACGGAGACATTTACGCATTTCACCGAAAAAGACGGCCTGCCGAACAGCGTCATTGGCGGCATCGTCGCCGGAAAAAGCGGTGTGCTGTGGTTGAGCACGCACAGGGGACTCTCATGCTTCGATACGCGCAAGCGAACATTTAAGAATTTCGATCGCGCCGACGGGCTGCAAAGCAACATGTTCAACCCCGGCGCGTATGGCCGGAGGAAGAACGGCGCGATGCTTTTTGGCGGCGTCAATGGATTTAATCTTTTTCATCCGGATAGCCTGCCGGTTAATTCGTATGTCCCGCCCGTGGTTATTACGGCATTCAAAATATTTGACCAGGAACAGAAACTTGCCGAGGCGCTGCCGCAGATCGAGCTCGCGCACAACATGAATTTTTTTGCCTTTGAATTTGCCGCGCTCGATTTTACCCGCGCCGAAAAAAATCTCTACGCTTATAAACTCGAAGGTTTGGATCCCGATTGGATTTATGCCGGCGCCCGGCGCTTCGTCAGTTACACCAACGTGCCGCCGGGAGAATATGTGTTTCGCGTGAAAGGGTCGAACAGCGATGGAATTTGGAATGAAAATGGCGCGGCGATACATTTGAGAATTTCACCGCCGTTTTGGAAAACGTTTTGGTTCGCCGGAACTTGTTTGGGCATCGGCCTCGCTCTTATGTTTTTGCTGCACAAATATCGCCTGCGCACGAAGCTCAAACAATTTCAAGAAATCGAGTCGGCGCGCCGCCTGGAAAGCGAGAATGTTCGCAAAAAAGCGGCGAACGATTTTCACGACGAGCTGGGCCATCGCTTGACGAAAATCGCATTGTTCAGTGAAATCGTCAAGCGCAAACTCAACGGCGAATCGCAGGAAATGACCGGCTATCTCGATAAAATCATCGACGCCTCGCACCGGCTGGTCAACGACACGCGCGATTTCATCTGGACGCTCGATCCCGGCAAAGATTCGTTGTATGAAGTTATTCTCTATCTCAAAGATTTTGCCGATGAGCTGTTTGACCGGACGGGAGTTGTTTTTCAGCTCGACGGCTTGTCGCCGGCGCTGGAGCGTCTGAAACTTTCGCCGGAGGCCAAACGGCATTTGACGCTCATTTTTAAAGAAGGCTTGACCAACGCGCTCAAACATGCCGGTTGTAAAATGGTCACGCTCGCTGTGGTGTGGCAAGACGATCAGCTTGCGATTGTTTTAGCTGATGATGGCAAGGGCTATCATGGGGTTCTTAATGGCAACGGGCATGGTTTAAAAAATATGCATGCGCGCGCCGAAAAAATCCATAGCCGCTTGCAAATTTTTTCAACGCCAACCGGTCACGGCACAACGGTTCAACTCCACACCACGCTGAATGGTCATGTTAAAATTTAGCCCGAACAGAAAATCTCGGACGACGCGCTGCGAAGAGTCTGATCTCATCGCCGTCGCCATTGTTGAGGATGACGAAGAAATTCGCGAAAGTTTAGCCCTGCTCATTGACGACGCGCCCGGCTTTTGCTGCCTGAATACGTATGGTGATTGCGAAACGGCGATCGCCGGAATTCAGCGCGAGAAACCCGACGTCATTTTGATGGATATTCAATTGCCCGGCATGTCCGGAATCGAAGGCGTCGAGCGCATTAAAAAAACGACGGCAGTTGACATCATCATGTTGACCGTCCACAAAGACGACGAATTGGTGTTTCGTTCCCTGTGTGCCGGCGCGAGCGGTTACCTGGTGAAAAACACCAAACCGGGAAAAATTTTGGAAGCGATTCGCGACGTTTATGCAGGCGGCGCGCCGATGAGCAGCAATATCGCGCGGATGATTGTAAATTCGTTTCATCGCACGACGAAATCCCCTTTAACGCCGCGCGAAACGGAAGTGCTCGCGCAGCTCTGCAAAGGCCGGAGCTATAAAATGATTGCCGACACGCTTTTCGTCAGTGAGCAAACCGTGCATTTTCATATCAAAAACATTTACCAAAAACTGCAAGTCCATTCCAAATCCGAGGCCGTCATCGTGGCGTTGCGCGAGCGGCTGGTGTAGCGATTGCATCCCGCCGATCTTCGTCTTTCGCCATATTTTCTACCCGCCATTTTCCTCATTTAAAAACTACCTGTTTTGGCAGGTGTCGCCTTTCGTATAATTTCGTACCTTGTCCTACAAATTAAATTGAGGAGATTGTTTATGCGGCAACAGCTTTTTCTTGCAATTGCATTTACCGTTCAGCTTTTATGCCATGAATTGGCAACGGCGCAATGGATCAGCCAAACCAGCGGCACGAATCAAACCCTGCTGGGCGTTTCGTTCACGAGCGCCAACGTGGGCATCGCCGTCGGCGTGAGCGGTTTGATTCTGCGAACGACGAACGGCGGAAATAATTGGAACAGTCAAACGAGCGGCACGACGCGATTCCTGCGCAGCGTTCACTTTGCGGAGGCGAATACGGGCATGACCGTGGGAGAAAGCGGCATTATTTTGCGGACAACCAATGGCGGCGTCAATTGGACAAGCCAATCGAGCGGCACCACGAATACGTTCGTTCATGTTCATTGCAGCGATGCGGCTACCGGCAATGCCGTTGGGTTGAGCGGCACGATTCGGCGCACCAATGACGGCGGCGCGAGTTGGAGCAATCAAACCGGCGGCACGACGGTCGAGCTGGCGAGCGTTTATCTGGCCAATCGCAACATTGGCACCATTGTCGGATTTGGCGGCATTATTTTGCGCACGACGAACGGCGGCGCCACCTGGACGCGCCAAAACAGCGGCGTTACCACGGATTTGCGCAGCGTGCATTTCGTCAATGCCGACAGGGGTTTCGTTGTTGGATACAGCGGCACAATTTTGCGCACCAATGACGGCGGCGCGAATTGGACGCGCCAAACGAGCGGCACGGCGAACGATCTTTTTAGTCTGCACTTCGTTGACGCCAATATCGGCACCGCCGTCGGCACGGGCGTGATTCTGCGCACCACGAATGGCGGCTCGACCTGGCGCAGCCAAATCAGCGGCGTCACTTCCGATCTTTATAGCGTTCATTTTACCGACCAGAACAACGGCGCCGCGGTTGGGCAACTCGGCAAAATTTTACGCACCACGAACGGCGGCGGAACGACAAAGGTCGATGAAAAAGATTCTGCCCCGCCGGAAAATTTTGGGTTGGAGCAGAATTATCCCAACCCGTTTTCCGCGCGCGGAACCTTCGGTAATCCCTCAACCCAAATTCGTTATCATCTGCCGAGCGCGCAATTCGTCACCATAAAAGTCGTCGATGTGCTCGGCCATGAAATCGCCACCTTGATCAATGCGCCGCAAGCCGGCGGCAGCCACGAAGTTCTCTTTGACGCTTCGGCGCTTGAAACCGGCGGCGTTTATTTTGTGCAAATGACGGCCGGCCATTTCATCCAGACGCGAAAGATGCTGTTGGCGCGGTGAAGGCAAAAGTACAAAAAGAGAAAAAGAAAAAAAGAGAAGATGAATTCTTTTATTGCTTCAGCGAAAATTTCAGCCCAAAATGGAAAGGAGTAACGGATGGATGCACAGAAGTTTCTTGAAACGTGGGACATTCACCATCGCCTCAATCTTTATCTTTTGGATGCGATTGCGCCGGCGCATTTGCAAGACACGGTTGCCGCAAAAGGCCGCAGTGTCGGCGAGCAGTTTGCGCATTTGCACAATGTCCGTTTGATGCGGTTAAAAAGCGCGGCCCTGGAGTTGTTGGATAAACTGCAAAGTTTTGAGAAAGAAGACGCTGGCAATAAAAAGCTGCTGCGGCAGACGCTGAGCGACTCCAGCGCGACCATCAAAAAATTGCTCGAAAAGAGCCTGGCGGGCGACGGAAAAATCAAAGGCTTCAAACCGCATGTCGTCGCTTTTCTCGGTTATTTGATTGCGCACGAGTCCCATCGTCGCGGCCAGCTCATTCTCGCGCTGAAACAGTCGCAGCATCTGCCGGATAAAAAAAATTTGTATGGGCTGTGGGAATGGGGTGTGCGGTGATTTGTGAACCGATTCAAACCGAAAGGCTTTGCCGTTTTTCGCTACGACAAACGCGGGGTTGGCGCTTCCGGCGGCGCTTATTCGGGCGTCGGTAAGGAAAGCTGCGGCAATTGTTGGCGGACCTGACGAAATCATTCGGACAAGATTGAACACAAAAATGAGAAAGCCGTCTTTTTTTATGTTCGTAAAAAAAATTGGCAAGCAATCGCGATCTGCAATTCAATACGCTCGCTCACAAAAAACGCATGCATTATCGCGCCATTCAACCTCATTCTCGACTCGCGCATTATATCGAGTGTTTCTGGACACTGGAAGGTTCGCCCAAGCCCGCCGCTATTGCGCCGGAAGCCATCATGCCGGATGGTTGCATCGAATTGATCTTTAATCTGGCCGATCCCTTCAAACGTTATCACGCCGAAAATAAAATTGAGATTCAACCGGCAACGCTGCTTGCCGGGCAAATGCAGCGCTACGCCATGATTGCGCCGACCGGCAGCGTTAAGCTGTTCGGCATCCGTTTTCATCCCGGCGGCGCCTATCCTTTCCTGCAACTTCCTCTTAGTGAATTAACGGATCAAATCATCAATTTTGAAAATATCGTCAGCCGGCTCGGACGCGAGCTGACGGAAAAAATTCAGACGGCGCGTTCGCGGCGCGAACGGGTGAAAATTATTGAAACCGTTTTTCTCGCGCGACTTGATTCACGCCATGAAACCGCAGGAACCGTGCGTGCTGTCGTGGCTTTAATGATTCAGAAGGACGGCATGATTGCGATTGAGCGGTTGCAGAAAATGGCCGGTATCAGTGAGCGTCAGCTCGAGCGCCAGTTTCAAACGCAAGTCGGCCTCACGCCTAAGTTTTTTTCCCGCCTGCTGCGTTTTCAAAAAGTGTTCAAAGCGGTGATGCAAAACCGTAATCTCGGCTGGAGTTTTATTGCGGCGGAATGCGGCTATTACGACCAGGCCCATTTCATTCACGATTTCAAAAATTTCTCCGGACAAAATCCGGCGGCTTATTTTCGCGAAGACCATCAGATGGCTGAATATTTTACGCGGAAAAATCGGAGTGACAAACTTTAGTTTGTCACAGAATACGGCTGACAAACTAAAGTTTGTCACTCCGCTGTTGCGAGGAAATATTATATCGGATGTCGGATTTTTACAATACAATGGCGTAATGTTTTGTATATTTAATGATCAAACACTGGTAACACTTTAAATCAAACTCGGAGGTTGGTCATGTTTGCAAAGCATTACGCCGTTATTGGCGCGGTTTTATTACTTTGTGGAATCACGCTCGCGCAGGAAAAGAAAACCACGATTGCAGATTTGGCGTGGCTGGCGGGCTGTTGGGATGGCAGCGGCGGCGGCCGCGAATATCTGGAACAATGGATGAAGCCCGCGGGACAAACCATGCTCGGCATGTGCCGCACGGTGATGAACGGCAAAACCGTGGAGCATGAATTCATTCAGATTCGCGAGCAGGAGGGCGATCTTTTTTATATTGCCAAGCCCTCGGGCCAGGCGGAGACTTCTTTCAAGCTCATCAAATACAACAATCAAGAAGCGGTGTTTGAAAATTTGCAACACGATTTTCCGCAAAGGGTAATTTATCGGCTTGAGAAAGACGGTTCGCTGGCCGCAGCGATTGAAGGCATGAGCAAAGGCAAATTAAAACACCTTGATTTCCCGATGAAGCGCGTGAAGTGCGATTGAGCGCGGTAAGCGAAGTCCGACTGGCGCTGCAAGATTCTGCTAAATTAGAAAAATCGTCGAGCGCAAGTCGGACTTCGCTTTTTTTATTTTTTTGAACGCGGATGACGCGAATCGGGTGGATTGACGCGGACTGCGTCTGTAAGATAAAGCAAGAGATAAATATCCATGAGAATCCGCGTCATCCGTGTTCGAGAGCTTTTGGCTTTGATGTTGTCCCGCTTCGGGACTTCAGTTTAACCCCTCCTGCAAATTTCCCCTGCCGGCGAAAAATTTTTACAACGCGATGCAACCTTTCGGGGCGCTTTGGTCACTCATCAATAGTTAGTGTCTGTCCGGAAAATAATAATTACAAAAGACTTGAATTTGTTTTTATTTTTTATTATATTATATTGATGCAAACATGTAAAACATTATACAGTTAAAGCATTACTTTGATAACACAGTTGCT
>Ga0247727_10010398_pt1 | contig 16499 bp, 8 predicted proteins | sample WisWelCaveWW1625_FD_202498 | JGI IMG/M metagenome (GOLD analysis project Ga0247727, IMG submission 202498) | Biofilm microbial communities from Wishing Well Cave, Virginia, United States - WW16-25 | ecosystem: Environmental > Aquatic > Deep subsurface > Groundwater > Cave microbial mat | place... | reverse complement strand
GATCCCGTGCAGCAACCGTCATCACAGTCGTCGTTGCAGTCGGCCGGACAGCCGCACGCGTTCTCCGATCCGGTGCAGCAACCGTCGCCGCAGGAAGCCGCACACATGTCGTTGGGGCACGCGCAGGCTGTCTCGCCCGCTTCGCAAGTGCCGTCGCCGTCGCAGCCCACGCAGTCCGCGGGACACGCGCCGGGCTCCGATCCGGTGCAGCAGCCGTCCCCGCAAGAGTCCACGCAGTCCGGAACGCACTTGCACTCCGTCTCCACCCCCGTGCAGCACAGATCGCCGCAGCTGTCACCGCAGTCCATCGCGCAACCGCAGGAATCCTCGCCGGCCGTACAGCAGCCGTCGCCGCACGCGTCGCCGCAGTCGCTGGCGCAGTTGCACGCGGTCTCGCTCACGTCGCAGTTTCCGTCGCCACAGATCTGCGCGAAGGCCGGCGCGGTACCGAGCAACACTACCGCGAGCGCGTGCCTGCACGCAGCGGATGGCCATCGCGTCCGCCCGGCGGGCGAGCAACCAGCTATTTGGGTGGGCGAACACATCTTCGTACACTACGATCTTACCATGACGGGGCCTTGACCTGCGGCCGAGTTCGCCCAATCAACCCAATCCAACGGCAGGCCAAGAGGCGGACAAGGGGGGGTAAAAACGGCCTTCGCGGCGAGGTCGTCAACCCGTCAGCGACAGAGCGTGCTGCCCGCGTCGGTGAACGTCTTGCCGGCCTCGGGCAGGAACTCCCACTCGTAGCGGTCGGGGCGCAGCTCTACCCGGAGAACCCCGAAGGTGTCGCCGTTGCGCACCTGGCTGCCGGGAAGCGGCTGCCCTGGCCCGAAGCCGCCATAGTGGCTTTGGCCACCGGTGCCGACGACGATCTCCCGCATGCCGTCCGCATCCGGCACACCGTTGCCGTCCAGGCGCGCGAAGCGTTCGTAGTTGTGCTCGTGGCCCACGAGCACAAGGTCTGCGCCCCGGTCGTAGAGCAGCGTCCAGATGTCCGCCATCCTCGTACTCGACCCGTGCTCCTTGCCCGACGACCAGCGAGGGTGGTGCCAGTATGCGAGCTGGCAGGTAGCACCTGAGGAAGCGAGGTCGGCTTCGAGCCAGGTGTACTGGGGCGTGCCCACGTCGCACCCGGAGATGTCGCTACAGTTCGAGTTGAGCGCGTAGATGCGCCAGTCGCCCAGGTCGTAGGCGTACCAGCCCTGGGCCGGATTGCCTGCCGCCGACCCGAAGTAGCCGAAGTAGCCGCTCGCGTCGGTCGTCTTGTATTCGTGGTTACCGGGCGCCGGTCGGGTCCGGGCCTTGTGGCGCCCCCAGTGGGGGCCGTAATAGGTGGTGAACTCGAAAAGCGTCCCATCGTTGTAGGCGTTGTCCCCGAGCACCGCCACGCCTCCCGCCTCGGGAGGTGTTCCGGGCGGGAACAGCGAGTCGAGGATCACCGCCGTCACCGCGCATCCATTGTTGGACCCGCACAGGTCGCCCGCCGCCGCCAGAACCGGGTCCGGACCGCCGCCGCCGCCCCCCCCGCCGCACGAGCCGCAATCGGCCGCGCAGCCGATGCATTCCTCGCCCACCGAGCAGCACCCGTCGCCGCACGTCGACGTGTTGCAGTCGTTCGGGCAATTGCACGGCGTCTCGCCCGGGTTGCACAGGCCGTTCGGACAGCCGCCACCCGCGCAGTTCCCGGAGAAGCAAGTCTTCCCCACCGGACAGCCGCAGTCGCTCGCGCAGGTCGCGCAGTCCTCTCCAAGCGAGAGCTCGCAGTAACCGTTGCCGCACGTGGCGCAAGCCCCTGCAACGCATACTTCCGAGCCCGTGCAGGGGCAGTCCAGCGCGCACGTGTCGCAACCCTCGCCCGGATCGCAGATCGCGTCGCCGCAACCCTGGCAGGTCGCCCCGGTGCACGTCAGCCCCGCCGGACAGGCGCAATCCTGTAAACAGGTGGCGCAGTCCTCCGAAGCGGCGCAGCTGAAGTCGCCGCATCCGATGCACAGATCACCGGTGCAGACGAAGCCCATGGCACAGGCGCAGTCGGCGGGGCAGTTCACGCAGGTCTCGCCCTCCTCGCAGGTGCCGTTACCGCACGGGCTGCAGAGGCCCAGCACGCAGATGTCGCCGAACCCGCAGGGACAGTCGGCCGCGCATGCGGCGCAGTTCTCGTTCACGTCGCAGACGGTGTTGCCGCAGGTCGTGCAGAGGCCGGCGTCGCAGATCTCGCCCGGGGTGCAGGCGCAGTCGGCGCAAGTGTCGCAGCCCTCGCCCGGATCGCAGGCGGTGTTGCCACAGGTCGTGCAGAAGCCGGCGTCGCAGATCTCGCCGGGGGAGCAGGCGCAGTCGGCGCAGTTGTCGCAGTTTTCGCCGGGATCGCAGACGGAGTTGCCGCACGTCGTGCAGAGGCCGGCGTCACAGATCGTGCCGGCGCCGCAGGCGCAGTCGGCCACGCAGGCGTCGCAGTCTTCGCCGGGATCGCAGACGGAGTTGCCGCACGTCGTGCAGGTGCCGGCCGCGCAGACCGTGCCGGCACCGCAGGCGCAGTCGGCCGAGCAGACGTCGCAGTCCTCGCCGGGATCGCAGGCGCCGTCACCGCAGGTCGTGCACGCACCCGACAGGCAGATCTCACCGTCGGGGCAGTCGCACCCGCCGGCATCCGTGGCGGCGTCGCTGGCACCGATCCCGCAGCCGTCGCCGGAGGCGTCGCATGGGAATGGTCCGCCCGGCGTCGCTCCCGTCGGCACGGCGGCGCCGCAGCCGGCCCACACGGCGAACAGGCACCAAGCGGGGCGCGCATAAGCTGTAATCGACCGCACCACTGCTGCAGTCCAAGATACGCCTTGTCGGCCGGGCCGTCTATCCGGTTGTCGGACCCCCTTCGGACTCCCTGCTGGACGAAGAGGGGAAAGCCGTGGCACGACCTCCGCCATGGCAACGACTCAATACATGTCCGCCAACGCGGACGTGGGCAGGTCGCGGCTCACCAGCGCGCCGCGCGCTTCCCAGGACCCGCGCAGCACGAGCAGCCCCATGAGGTCGTTGTAATCCAGCCGGTTTCGTCGCAAAAAGGCGCCGCCCAACTGCAGATGTTTGCCGAGGGCGACCGCTGCCAGTGCCTCGACCGAGTGTTCCACAGCGGTCTGGATCAAGGCGACGTACTCTCTTCCATCGGGGGCGAGCGGGAAGAAGTCGCTGAAGTCCTCTTCCTTGCGGGACACGCCCCCACTCACGCGAGCCTTGACGATAAACGAGCGCAGCTCCGCCGTGAGCAGGTCGGCGTAGAGACCTGCGCGCAGGAATAGGCGGGGGCTGAAGTACCCGCCGTGCCCGAACGTGGTGAAACCGACGTTGTGCGTGTACCGATCGATGTCGACGTAGGGACCGGCCGAGAGCTGATCGAAGCCGCGCCACTTGGCCACCACGCCCGCGCTGACGCCCACGCCGAGGTGGGTGTTGGTCTGGACGTCCTCGCCGTCCAGGCGCTCGGCCACCCCACGCCATGACGTCGTGATGCGGGAAATGGGCGCAAAGTAGCCCCACAGGCTGGCGCCGGCCGTGTGCACCCGGCCCCAGGTCTCGCCGCTGTAGGGATCGATCGTCCCCACGTACGAGAGCAGCGAATCGCGAACCGGCTGGCCGCGAAACTGCGCTTCCAGTCCGCCGCGCGGGATCGCCAAAGCCGCGCCGAGTCGCCAGGTCGGCCGCGGCTGCAACACGGCACCGATGGGCGTCGTGCCCACCTCGGCAAACGGCGTGACGACCTCGGCCTCGTGGCGCCAGCCCAGCCGCGGCTCCCAGGCGCGCTCCTCGATGACCGGCGGAGTGGGGTAGTCGCCGGGCAGGAGCAGGAGCGGGACTCGGCCCACGGTGGCATTCTGCCCCGGGTGCTCGGCGCGCATCAGCAAGCCGTCGACGCGGAGCTGGATCTCGTGGGATCCGCGCGGGTACGCGGTGCCCTCGATCATCACGAACTTGAAAAGGTCCAGATTCCCGAATCCTCCTCCCCCTTCCTTGCGGCGCGCCGCCGAGTAGACCGCGAGCCGCGGGCTGAGCATCCCTTGGGTCTGGGGGTCTCTATCGGGCGCCACTGCGTGCGCCGCGACGAACAGCTTGCTGTCCTGAAGCTGCTGCGCCCGCAGGTGGCTCGTTCTCCGGCGGAGCGGGCCGCCCAGCTTCGGGCCCAGCTTGAGGGCTTCTTCGCGCCTCCCCGCCCGGACGTGGCTCTGCACCAGTCCCTCGGCAAGATCGTCGTCGGGCGTCTTCCGGTAGAGCTCCGCGAACTGCTTGGCGGATACGCCGTATTCGCCAAGGTGGTAGTGGCTCCAGGCGCGCAGGCGGTCGACTTCGGGGCCGGCCTTGCCATGCTCCTCCGCTTCCGAGATCAACGACAGCGTGCCCGCGTAGTCCTTCACCTGGTAACTCCGATGGGCCATGTTCATGATGACGTTGCCCAGCAGCTCCCGCCGCCGAGGCGTATCCTCGGGCATCGCCGCAGCCGCCGCGCGCGCCTCGTCGAGACGTCCCGCGCGGTACCAGGTCAGCGAGAGCAGATATCTCGGGTCCGGAGCGGCCGGTTGCCAGTCGAGCGCGCGGCGCAGCCACCGCTCGGTGCGAGTCCAGTCCTCCAGATGGAAGTAGGTCCAGCCGGCGAGCGTCGCCGCGGCCACGTCCTGCCGTTCGGCGATCCCGGCGTCTTGATCCTCGACTCCCGCCGCGGCGGTCCGGTAGTCCTTCCGTTGGTAGGACGAGGAAACGTCCTCCATCCGGAAGTCGTAACGCATCCGCGCGAGCTTGCCCTTTGCGGCCGACGAGCGGAGGGCGATCGAGTCGTCGAAGATGAGCTTGGCGAACGCATCCCTGGTCAGCAACGCTCGGGCCTCGTAGAGCGCCGCAAGACGATCGTCATCGTGGACACACGTCCGCGCCACGCCGATGTACACCTCCGCCGCGTCGGCGCGTTGGTCGATGGCCAGATGAGCCAGGGCCAGGGCCCACAACATGTCCACCTGGTCGCACGAGAACAGGTCGGGCCTGGCCTTCCGCTGCGCAAAGACCTCCGGTGCGCGGCCGTCCTTCGCCGCGTCCCTGATCCGGGCGCGGAGCAGGCCGTCCTGCACCATCGTCGTGAGCTTCTCGGGAGGCGACCAACTCGGGTACCGCGCCTTGACCTGGTCGATGCCTTCGACCACGAGCGCGAACTCGCCTTGCTCCAATAGCCACCACAGGGGGCGCTCGTCGGGGCCGTCCCGCCGCCGACCCCGCCCCTGCGGCGGCGTCGGCTCTGGAGGCAGGAACACCGCCATCTCCGGCGGTGGCCGCACGTTCCTCTGTTCGGACGCTCTCGAGCGGAGCACGCGCGACTGCGCCTGGGATGGGGCGCCACCGTCGGATCCGGGAGCCGCGGCAAGCGGTTCCGACGCCAGCGAATTAACCAGCAGCGCCGCCCACGCCCAGCGCCGGATCACCGCCGAGACCTCTCCTCCAGCATCATCTCGGAGAGCAACAGCAAGGCGTACGAGTAGTAGTCCTGCTCATCGGCAAAACCCGTGACCCTTGCGCTACGGACCTTGGGGTACCGCGTGGTCAGCGACGCGATGGCGCGGATGCCGGGGGGCGCGTTGTGCGAGTCGATCGAGTCGTCGGTGAGGTCCGTCCAGGCAGGAAGGAACCTCGCGCCGCGGAAGTACTTCCAGTAGCTCGCGAACGGCCTGAGGAGGTCGCGCGTCTCCTTGCGCGCCCAGAGCAGGTAGAGCGGGATCCGCACGGCATCGAAGCCGAAACGGGGCTGAAAGCCGGGGGCTGGCTCCGCGTTCTCGCCCAGCAGCAGCCAGTCGGGGCTAAGTTGCCAGCGCCCGAAGCGCGCCGAGCCCAGCAGGCGGATTCCGCTTTGTTCCAGGGCACGCCATTCGGGCGATTCGACCACGCTCGAAAGCTCCAAGAGCGCCGGGTAGACCCAGTAGGAGAGGTTGACCACGACGCCCTTGTCCTTCTCGAAGCCCCACATGCCCGGCAACAGCACGGTTTCGCCGCGCACCTTCCGTACGAGCTTGGCGAGCACGTCGCGGGCTATCGCCTGTGCGTGGGCCGTGTACTGGGGCACATCCCAACGGCGACCGGCCCGCAACAGCGCCCACGCGATGAGCAAGTCGCCATCCGTGGCGTTGTTCTGATCCGGTACCGCGGTGGCGGAATTCGGCACCCACTTCCAGGCGAACAGGCGGTCGGTGCGCGTCTGGAGGTTTCTCTCGGTCCACGACCAGAGGAGGTCGAACGTCTTCCGGTCGCGATGGTGAGCGGCCAGGAGCATCCCCCAGCCCTGGCCCTCGGAGTGGCTGATGCCGCCGTTGCCGGTGTCCACCACGCGCCCCTCCAGGGTCACGTAGCGCTTGCGAAAGGCGCCCCAGTGTCCATCGGCCTTGCCGGCCGTCAACGCCACAATCACCGCTACCGCCGCCGCCGAGAGCCCCGTGGCCGGAGCGATCATCCTAGAGATCCGGGCCCGCACCCGCACGGCTCTCGATTCCCGCCGCTCCGCCGGCCGGCGTGGGCCCAGGATGACGAGTCGCGTGGTGACGACGCAGCAGCCTGCGTCCCAACCAGGCCAGCAGCAATACGATCGCACAGACCGTGCCGATCACGATCCACGGATAGACCGAGAAGTAGTAGGCGGTCTTCGAAACCGGAGTTGCCTGGCCGATCTGCCAGGTGGAGCCGGCGCGCTGCCACACCAGCGTCTCGGGAGAGTCGCGCCAGAGCACGATGTTTCCGTGCATGACGTCCCACACTCCGGGCACTACGCCCACCCGGATTCCCGAAACGAGTGTCTCGGCGTCTCCCGCCGTGAACACGGTGGCGGCTTTACGAGAGGCGAATGGCGATTCGAACTGCATGCCGATCGTGTAGCGCCGTCCCACTTCCGCCTGTTGCGTGACCTGCGTCCCCTGGGAGCGCCGCCGTTGGGACGCCGGGGCCATCCAATCCTTCACCGCCGACCCCAGCCTCCGAAGCAGTCCCAGGTCCCTCTCGTAGTCCTCGCGCAACCGCAGCCGGGATGGGTGCGGCACGCGCATCATGTTGGCACTCAGGGCCAGCGGAGCCGCCGCCAGCAACTCCTTCTTGAGCTGCCCCACAGCGCCCACCACGAGCAGGTGCTTGCCAGTCGACGGCAGGGCGAAAGAGAACTCCGCCTCGTGAAGCGGCGCGCCGACGCGCTGCGCGATCTTTCCGATCAGAGTGAGCGCCGCGCCGACGGTCGCGCTGTCGCGCCCGGCCACCGAGACGAAGGTGTCCGAGCCGCTCGGGGCGACCGCGTACGGGAAAACGGCCTGTCCGAGCAGGGCGAGGTCCGGCAGCTCGGCGAAGTAGTTGGCCTTGGGGATCAGCACGGTCGAGTCGTCGAACAACGCCAGCATCAGGTTGTCGCTCGCATCGGGGGCGCAGCGGTCCGTCGCCACGGCGTGCAGCGACGGGGTGAAGGCCAGCACGTTCCGTCCGGGCTCGAGCGAGCGCAGGGGAATGTCGACCCGGTAGCCCCGGTAGACGCCGCCGGTTCGGCTCCCGAGCGGGATGGCAGCCTGGAAGTGTCCGTTGAGAAACATGCTCAGCGCCGAGTCCTCCCGCAGTCCCGCCGCATAGGCCAGGTGCAGCCTGAACTCGATCAGCTGGTCTTCCCAGCCGAACAGATCCGCGGGCGCATGGAACTCGATCGACATGTCCTCGCCGCCTCGGCTGGTCGTCGTGCGGAAGCCCAGGTCGGATAGCGTGTAGACGCTGCTGCTCTGTACGGTGTTGCGCGCCGAATGCTCGGTCAGGCGCGCGGGCTCGACCTGCGTGATCAGCGTGTGGCTGTCGTCGGGGTAGGGGAAGCTCGCCATCGCAAATGCGGTGGCGGCCATCTCCACTTCCGCATCGGTCCGTCCCGAGACGACCGCCACCAGGTATCGAGGGTCGGCGTCGAGGGGGAACAAACCGACGTACGCGCCCTCGATCAGAAGCTCGGGGGGGAGCAGAGAGGCGAGCTGCTCTCGTGTGCCCACCAGGATGTTGTCCCGGCCCACCAGCGGCGCCTGGTCGAGGCCCGGAAAGCCGGGGCCCGGCCGCGCATCCGCCGCGCGGGCACCGGCGCGCACGTGGTCGATGCGAAGTGGCCGATAGTCCAGGCGGATGGCCGCGCCCTGCGCGACCAGCGCGCTCCACCGGAGCTGCGCATCGGTGAGCGGTCCGTCACCGGCCGTGACCACGTTCACGCCCGGGTAGTCCGCCAGCCTCGCGTCCATGATGTCGCCAAGCTCGGACAGCCGCGGGCTGAGCGGCCGGTAGTCGCCCAACAGCGTCACCACGGACTTCTGGACGTCGATCTCCGTCCACAGCTCGGGCGCCGACCGGTCCTCGCACTCCTCGGTCGAGTAGTGCTGGTTCACGCGCAGGGTGAGCTTGCTGTAGCCGGGCTTGAGCAGCTCGATCGGGATCTGGACGTCCGCCACCAACTCCGGCTGGTTCGCGTTGAGCGGCAGCTGCGCGAGCGTCCTCCCGTTGAGGACGATCGCGATCTGGGAGCGTTCCTTGATGAGCGAGATCGAGTTGGTCAGCTCCAGGTGCAGCGTCGCTTCGGTCAGCGCAAGGCGAGGGCTCACGGCGACGGACACGGTGACTTCGCCGCTGGTGGAGGACAGGCGCAGCGGGACCGGCTCGGGCATGAGGTCCGCGAGGGCGGTTCGAATGGCCCTGGGCTGCACGGCCTCCGCGGCGGGTTGGATCGGTTTGGGCTGCGCGTCCGCTTCGGAGCACACCAGCGCGACCGCGACCGCCAGAGCGAAGTGCTTGGACATGGGCATGGATTATATCAACAACTCCTCTCGACGACCGGCAACAAAGAGCCTTAGGGGCGGAGTCTCAGCCAACCGCTGTCGGCGCCGCCGATGGGGTTGATCTTGCCTGGGTGACGTGGGGGTGAGGCCGGCCGGCGGACGACCCGCCTGGTGAAGAGCTTGGCGTGAGACTGCTCGCGGAATACGCCGCCGCCGCCCTTTTCCACACGCGCCTGACGCCCGCCGTGACCAGCGCCCCGGCCTCGGAGGCCATCCGACGGGAAAACGCGGCGTGATGCCGGAATCCCGCCCGTCCGCTGGCCCCGAAGATCAGGCCCGCCCGCGACAGGAACCCGGCGGCGGGCCTGCGGCTCGCTCGAAAAGCCATCCACCGGCCGCTGTCGCCGTGCACCAGGGCCACGACGGCGTTCGGGTCGGCGCCGGTGAAGGCGACGCCGACGGAGACCACGTCGCCCCGGGGCTTCGCGCGGTGGCGCACCTGGACCGCGCACGACAGCGGCTCCACCCGGTCTCGGACCGGCACGCGAAGCACCATAAGTTCGGCGACCGGAAGGTCGCGCGCCGAGGCCTCGATGCGTGCGCCGCCCACCGACACGTCCCGGATCGTGCACGGCACGTTGGCCCCATCCACGATGAGCGAGGCACGGATGTTCGCGGGCATGCGGTGGGACTGTCGGATCTGCCTGCGCTCGTAGAGGGCTCCCAGCGTCCCGTGCAGCAGATATAGGTTTGCCAGCTCCCAGGCCATCGTAACCGCGGTCACGTCGAGGTGCTCCGGGTAGGCGAACCACCGCCACACCCCCATGCCTAGCGCCACCAGCGTCACCCCGTAGAGCACCCAGAACGGGGTCGCGGCCGGCGAGATCACATCCTGGTCCGTGGTCTCGCCCTTGGGCGTGACGTTGAAGGTCGGCGAGCGGGGAGACCGCAGCACCTCGATGATGCCCTTGAGACAGTAGACGGACTGGAGGACCTCGTAGAGCGTCGAGACGAGCGGCCATCGGATCTTGCCGTAGAGGAAGTCCGAAACCACCAGCGAGGCGAGCACGTGAGGCACCGCGTACGCGATGAACTCCCGCCCGTTGGCGTCGTAGACCTGACACCCGAACAACAGGTACATGGCCGGTGCCACGAGGAACACCAAGCGGGCGAAGCAGAACAGCCAGAAAAACGACGAGTTAAAGTAGCACAGCTTCTGTGCAAACGAGAGCGCCTTCTGGCGGAGCGGATTCTTGAAGATGAGGATCTGCAGCATCCCCTGCGCCCATCGGACCCGCTGCGTGATGAAGCTGGCGCAGGTTTCGGGCTGCAGCCCCGCGACCATAGGGCGGTTGACGAAAGCGCTGCGCTTGCCGAGCGAGTGCAACTCAAGTGCGGTTTCGGCGTCCTCGACCACGCTCTGCCCGCTGATCCCGCCGACCAGGTCGATGTGCGCCCGCCGTAGCAGCGCGGCCGAACCGCAGAAGAACGACGCGTTCCAGAAGTCCAGCCCGTGCTGGATGCCGTCGTAGAACATCTCGGTCTCGCTCGGGACGCGCTCGAAGAGGCCTAGATTCCGCTCCACGGGGTCCGGGCTCACGAAGAAATGCGGGGTCTGGACCAGAAACAGCTCGGAGTCGCGCTGGAACAACCCGACGGTGTGCTCGAGGATGTCCGTGGTCGGCACGTGGTCGGCATCCAGGATCAACAGCAGATCTCCGTGGACGTGGGACAAGGCGGAGTTGAGATTGCCGGCCTTGGCCGCTTCGTTCCGCTCGCGGGTCAGGTAGTGCGCGCCCACGCGGTCGCAGAGCTTCTTGAGGCTGGCGGCGCGCTGGGCCGCGGCCTCCGCCTTGCGCGTGTCGCGGTCCGACAGCTTCTGCTGGGTGCCACCGTCGTCGCAAACGTAGACGCGGAGCTTCGCCGACGGATACTGGACCTGGATGGCGGCCGACACCGTCACCGCCAGGATCTCCACCGATTCGTTGTAGGTCGGGATCAGGATGTCGACGCTGGGCCACGTCTCCGGATCTCCCACGGGTCGCACGACATCGCGCTTGAGCGGCTGGACGTTGACGAACATCCCCAGGACATGGCTGGCGATGGCGTAGAGTTCCGCGAGGTAGAGAGCGATGGCGGTCACGAAGCTGACCAGGTCGTGGTAGCTGATCGTCGACGTCGTGCGCCAGAACAGGTAGCGCAGGCTCAAGAAGAGGCCCAGGACCAGGCAGGCGAGCCGGGTCTCGGGTGTCGGTCGCATCGCTCGGAGAACCAGCAGGCCGAGGAGCAATACGGTGGCCAGCAGGACCTGTGAGGGCAGCAACGACGGGAGGGCGGCCACCGCCACGAGCAACAGGCCGAGGAATGCGGCGGAAAGCGGCTCGGTCAGGCGGCCGGCCGGGCTGTCAAGCCATCCACCGATCGCGCCGCGCCTAGTGCTATGATTCAAACGTGGCCTCGGGGCCTAAGGACGGGCGATCGTAGCCGGAACCGTCCGGACGACCCATGGAGATGGCCAACCGCACAAAGTGTAATAACTCTAACATCTTTTGCTGGCGGCACAAGCCTCCTGCGTCGCGCCACTCGTCGCGTGCCCGAGTGGATCGTCGCCCTTGGTACGGAGCTACTTCGGCAGTTCGCGGAGAAAGGCCCGCAGTCGCGGCCCGGCTTCCGGGTGTTTCAGGGCTCGGCGGATGCCCGCCTCCAGGAGCCCCATCGGCTCGCCGGCGTCCAGCCGCGTCCCCTCCAGGCGCAGGCCCTCCAGTCGGCCTCGACGGGCCATCTCACGTAGCGCGTCGCTGAGCTGGATCTCGCCGCCGTGCCCCGGAGGTGTCTCTTCGAGCCAGTCGAAAACCTCCGGCATGAGCACGTAACGTCCTGAAATGGCGAGGCGACTGGGCGCTTCCGCCACAGGAGGCTTCTCGACTACGTCCGCAACCTGGACCACTCGGCCGTCGATCATCCCGGGCCGCACGATGCCGTAACGGCTGACCTCCGAGGCGGCGACCTCTTCCAGGCCGATGACCGACCGAAGGTGGTGTCGCGCGTGCTGCTCGACGAGCTGCTGGGTCGCCGGCATGGCGCTGTCGAAGATATCGTCGGGGAGCAGCACCGCGAAGGGCTCGTCGCCCACCAGCGGACGCGCGCACAGGATCGCATGGCCCAGCCCCAGCGGCCGCTCCTGCACCACCGAAGCGATGGCTGCCGAGGCCGCTTCGACGCGACGGGCAAGATCGTCCTTGCCCCGATTTCGCAGCTCGTCGACCAGCGCGGTCTCCGGTCCGAAATGGCGAATCAGCGCCTGCTTGCCCGGACCCAGAACCAAGATGATCTGCTCGCTGCCCGAAGCCAGGGCCTCCTCGACCACGAGTTGTACGGCCGGCACGTCGAAGACGGGCAGCAGCTCCTTGGGGATCGCCTTGGTGATCGGAAGAAAGCGCGTTCCGAGTCCGGCTGCGGGGATGACGGTTTTCACTGCGTGCTCCTTGGGGCGCCTCGCGTCTTGCGGTAGAGGGTGGCGAGAACGAAGGCCAGCAACATGAGCGCTGGTGTCAGCAGGTACGTGCGGTACTTCACTACGCCCGCGTACCAGGTCGGAGCGACATCGGCTCCGTCGGGGATCTCGGTACCGACGTCGTAATGGTGCACGCCGCGCTGCCCGTCCACGAGCATGACGTTGCCCTGGATGCCCTTGAGCCTCCACTCGTCGGCGAAGATCCGCCCGACCTCTGCCAGCATCCTGGGCGCCGTCGTGGACAGCACCAGGAGCACCGCGCCGCGGCCCGACGACAGGGGATTGGGGAAGAGCTGGGCCATCCCGAGGGGATCCGCGGTGAGCGCCGAGTAGATCGTCTCGCCCTGAACGGTGACCAGCTCGATCTTCCGACCGCGGATCCGCAGCGACGGCTGCACGAGCGTGCGAAAGTCGCCCATGCGCTCCATCGAGAACGCGATGGCGATCAGGTTGCGCATCTCGGGGGCGGCCTGCCGCCACTCGCCGAAGGTAAAGACCTTCGTAAAGGGGTTGAAGGAGGTTCCGCCCATACGTTCCATCGCCGACAGCATCCAGGCCGCCGCTCGCAGCTCCCAGTCGTCGGGGGCATCGGGCAGGACGATGCCGGTCTCGAACAGGAACGGCTCGGGGAACATCCTGAAGTCCAGGTCGGCGGCGCGGAACGGATTGGTGCTCTTGACCTCGAAGTACGAGTCGGCCGAAAGCGACGCCCACGCCTGGTCGTACCAGATGCGCGTGCACTCGCGGCTCGGCACGAGCAGGTCGAAGGCGATGTCGAGCGAGTTGGTGCCGGGGGTCATCAGATCCTCGGGAAGGTCGGCGCGGACCGCGTCGATCCGGTCCGAGTCGCCGGTGAGCGGTACGGCCTTGACCGGCACCTGGTTGAACAGAATCGTCATCGTCGAACCACCGCCGCCCAGAAACGACGAGTGCGCGCCTCCGGCAGTGAACGACACTCCGCCCACGTTCGGGCCCAGGTCCGCCCGCTTGAAGCTCATGTGCACCACGTGTTTGGCGACGCCGCGTACCTGCTGGTCCGCGTAGCCCAGTCGACGCAAGCTGACCTGGTAGGGCGGGACGCGCAGCCCCGGAGGTCCCTGGACGCGCAACCGGCGGATGAGGATCTCGCGACCCGTGAACGGCCCGCGTTCGCGGTCCATGATGTAACGCGCCGCCTGGCGAAGCCCGATGGCGTCGCGGCCGGTCACGAACATGTGCGAGGCCGCCTGCGTGCCGCCCACCAAGAGGAGGGCGTCGCCCGGCAGCATCTCCGCCGCCTGGTCGAACATGCTGTTGAACTCGGCCGTGTAGGTCTGCGAAAGTGGGGGGCTGCCGATCAGGTACTCGGAGAGATCGGCGATCGTGCCGAAGAAGATGACGTGCGAAGGCGGCAGGCCGCCCTTGGCAAACCGCGCCCGGCGCACGATGTGCAGTTTGCCGCCGAACCCGGAGGCTTCGACCAGGCTGTGGACCCAGGACACGAGCCAGACGGCCGCGGGGACTTCGGCGGGGGCGAGCTTGTCCGGGAGCACCAGGGTGACGCCGGGGCTCTGCCGGTCGCTGTAAAGGCCGCGCACATGAGCCAGCCCCAGCGCCTGATCCGACCTGGTCGCGCTCAGATGAAGCGACGAGTCGGCGTGGATCGCCGCCCAGATCGCCGGGTTGGACAGGTCCTGGCACGGATCGTCACCGACCACGTTGAAGAACCTGAGTTCCACCTCGAGGTGCTGCTGATCCTCGCGCGAGCGCAGGTCCGCCAGCGGGATCTGCGCATCGAACCAGGCCTCACGGGCGACGTTCAAGAACCGCGAGAATACCGGGACGTCGTCGACGAGGACGGTCACGGTGGATTCGGGAAGCAGCGCCGACGAGTGCTGTAACCGGAACTTGAGCAGGCTGCCCTTGCCCAGAATCGTCGTCCCCTGCAGCTTGGGGAACCGGAAGGTGTGCGTGGGGAAGATCCCCTTGACCGTGATGTTGCCGGTGTAGCCAAGATCGCGCAGCGAGATGTCTTGACCCGTCGAGTCCGGTGGCGTTGGTCTCCTGGTGGGCCTGGGCCTTGGCGCGAGGGTCGGGGTGTGTGGCGCGTCGGGCGTCGGAGCGGTAGGCGCGGCGGTCGTTTGGCCCGCGGGGGGGTCTTCGGGTGCGGCCCATCCAGCGACGGCGAGCGCAACGACTGCAGTCCACAGCGCTGGGCCACGGCCGGCGAGGATGGCCCGGGACACCCGCGCGAAGCACAGGCCAAGTTTCCTTCGTGCCGGGGCCGGTTCCATGGTGTTCTCGGCGAGTTGGCGAACGCCGAAGGGTAAAAACGCTACACGCCGCGCGCCAGCCGGTCAAGCGAGTCGCGCAGCGAGTCGCGGTGCGGTCGGGGCGGCGTTCGCGCGCCCGCGAGTCAGCCTGCGTGGGCTGCGGCGATCAGCTCGCCGGCTCGGCGCTCGATCTGGTCGAAGGCGCGGTCGGCGAGCCACTCGGGCGCAAACAAGGCGCGGGTAAAGCCGACGGCCGCCGCTCCGGCGCCCAGGTAGGCGGCGGCATTGCTCGCGTCGATGCCGTTGGTGGGGACGAGGCGCAGCATGGGGAGCGGCGCGAGCACGGCGCGGACGAACTCGGGACCGCCGGCGGGCTCGGGGAACACCTTCTGGAGCGGGGCGCCGGCGCGGTGCGCCAGCAAGAGCTCGGTCGGCGTGGAGCAACCGGGGACGGCCGCCACGCCGAGTTCCGCGGCGAGCGCGACGATTTCGGGGTCCATGACGGGCGAGACCAAGAAGCGCGCTCCCGCCGCCGCCGCCTCGCGCGCCTGCACCGCGTCGAGCACCGTTCCCGCGCCGACGAGCAGATCGGCCCGGCGCGAAAACTCGGCGATCCGGTCGAGCGCCCCGGGAGTGGTCAGCGTGAACTCGATTACGCGAAAGCCGCCGCGCACCGCGGCCTCCATCGCCGGGCCCGCGACTTCCGCTTCGAGCACGCGCAGGATCGCCGACGCGCGTGCGGCGCAGATGCGCTCGACGATCGATGCCACCTCGTGCATGCCGCGCGGACCCTACTCGCTGTCCAACCCGTAGCCCAGGTCCAGGCCGGCCACCCACCCGTCGCACGCCGCGTCGTCCTGGATCCACTCGGCGCCGTCGGCCGGGCCGCCCCTCGCGATGCCGTAGGTGTCCGCGCCGCCGAGGTCGAAGAACATCCCCACCGTGGGAACGCCGGCGAGGTAGCCGTTGCGATCGCCCGCGCTCGTGCAGGCGCGGCCGATCGCGAGCAGTCCCGCGCCCGGGACCTGGTAACTGTCGTTGCCGCCTTCGTTGATGAGCACGCCCAGCGACGGGTGCAGCGCGATGCCCAGCGTGAAGTCGCCGAAGTTGTCCAGCGTGTAAACGTCGTCGCCCTGGCCGCGGTCCAGGTGGAACGCCACGCTGGCGTCGTAGCCCTCGCCGATGCACTCGTCGTCGTCGTTGTTGCGATAGGTGTCCGAACCGTCCATGTCCAGGTACACGCCCACGGCCCAGTGCGTGGCGGCGCCCATGGCGTACTTGTGCGTCGTGAGGTGATCGTCGTCGCCGGCGGCGTCGTAGAAGATCCCCGTGCCGAAGGCGTAGCCGAAGCCCTGGCACATGACGGCGCACTGGAAGTCGTCGTCGCCCGCGAGGTCGAACAGCCCGCCCAGACCGCCCGAGAACACCGGCGCGCCGGTGGTGAAGAACCCGTCGCGCACGCCGAAGCCGAAGCCCTGCGACCCGGACCAGTTCGACCCTTCGCCCGCCCAGTCGATCACCAGCGGCTCGGCGATCGCCAGGTACGTGTCGTTCCCGCCTTCGTCGACCAACCACCCGATTCCGCGCGGGCCGCCGTAGCCCTGGCTCATCTGGAGCGTCTCGTAGCTGTCCACGCCGTCGCCGAAGTCGGCGAGCAGGCCGTACCCGAACTGCGCGTGTCCCTGCGCCTCGTGGTAGCCCTTGTACGTGTCGTTGCCCGAGTGGTCGAGGAGCACGCCCACGCCGAACACCCCGGCCCCCTGCACCAGCGCGGATCCGAAGTAGCGATCGTCACCGCCGGCGTCGTCGAGCAGCGCGATGCCGAACAGGCCGGCGCCTTGCGAGCGCGCCTCGTTGACCGGGATGTCGAGGTCGTCAATGGTCCAGTTCGTCGACACGCGATGGTCGTCGTTTCCGCCGAGGTCGAGGGCC
>Ga0247727_10010397_pt1 | contig 16503 bp, 14 predicted proteins | sample WisWelCaveWW1625_FD_202498 | JGI IMG/M metagenome (GOLD analysis project Ga0247727, IMG submission 202498) | Biofilm microbial communities from Wishing Well Cave, Virginia, United States - WW16-25 | ecosystem: Environmental > Aquatic > Deep subsurface > Groundwater > Cave microbial mat | place... | reverse complement strand
CAGATATTGTTTTCAATCCTTTATCGACCGCCTGCTTGGCGAGAGAAGCAGCACGTGAAATATCTTCGTAAGAAGAATTTGTGCAGGAACCGATCAATCCCACTTCCAATTTCGCGGGCCAGTTATTTTTTTTCACCGCTTCCGCGAATTTTGAAATAGGCCAAGCCAAATCAGGTGTGAATGGACCATTGATGTGCGGTTCAAGTTCGGAAAGATTTATTTCAATCACCTGATCAAAATATTTTTCAGGTGATTCATACACTTCTTTATCTCCACGCAAATGTTCTTTCACTTTATCTGCAAGTTCAGCCACATCTTTTCTTGCAGTTCCACTCAGGTAGGCAGACATTTTTTCATCGTAACAAAAAACAGAAGTTGTCGCGCCAATTTCCGCGCCCATGTTGCAGATGGTTCCTTTGCCAGTACACGAAAGCGAATCCGATCCTTCGCCAAAATATTCGAGGATGGCATCTGTTCCGCCTTTCACGGTGAGGATTCCCGCCACTTTCAGAATCACATCTTTCGAAGAAGTCCAGCCGCTCATTTTTCCTGTGAGTTTTACTCCGATGAGTTTTGGCATTTTTAATTCCCAAGGCAAGCCGGCCATTACATCACAGGCATCTGCTCCTCCAACACCGATTGCAATCATTCCGAGTCCACCGGCATTTACCGTGTGAGAATCCGTTCCAATCATTAATGCACCGGGGAAAGCATAATTCTCTAATAAAACCTGGTGAATAATTCCTGCTCCGGGTTTCCAGAAACCGATTCCGTATTTATTCGAAACGGAGGAAAGAAAATCATACACTTCTTTGTTGACTTTTATCGCGCGGTCTAAATCCGCTTTTGCTCCTGATTGCGCTGTGATCAAATGGTCGCAGTGAACGGTACTCGGAACAGCAACTTTTTTTCTTCCTGCCTGCATGAACTGCAGAAGCGCCATCTGTGCGGTGGCATCCTGCATCGCCACGCGGTCAGGATTAAAATCCACGTATGATTTTCCGCGCTCGTATGATTTCGCAGGAAGAGAATTAGTCAAGTGGGAGTAAAGAATTTTTTCTGTGAGTGTGAGCGGACGCCCAACGAGTTTTCGCACAGCGGAAATTTTGCTGGGAAGTTCTGCATACACTTTGCGAATCATTTCTAAATCGAATGCCATGGGATAAGTTTGAGTAGTGAGATTTGGGAATTATATTTTCTAAAGCGAATTTACTAAAATAAAAAACCCAGACATCTCTGCCTGGGTTTTCTTTATTCATGAAGAAAATTATCTCGCTATCGTCAAATTCTTTGTCAGAACCGCATCGCCTGTTATGAACTGGCAGAAATAATTTCCTGCGCTTAGTTTTGAAACATCGAGCGTGAGATTATTGCTTCCGGCAGAAATATTATCAAGCGTCATCACAACTTCTCCGAGAGAATTCATAAGTTTAAGAGAAGCGCTGCTGCCAGCAATATTATAATTGATGGTTACAATGCTGGAAGCAGGATTGGGATATGCATCCATCCAGAAATTATCCACCGTAACTTCGTTTACTCCAACTACGCAGGGACCTGTGTTATCCCATTTTGCCTGCGCATGGCATGCGCTGTTTTGAATATCTGCAAGGTTATCTCCGGCAATAATTGCAAAAGCAACTATAACGCTGTTGCTGGCAGTTATTGAAAGCGGACCTGTGCTCATGCAATCCATTATGTCGCCTCCGCCTGCTCCAAACCCATCGGCAGCACGGTTGGTGGATAGGACAGTGAACTTTTCTGCTGTGGTGAAATCTGATGCAGGGTCCACGCCTCCACCTCCACCGGCTATATTATCAAGAGTATAATGAACAGCAGGAGCGGAAGTCAAAAGTTTAAAAGCAGCGTATTTGTTAGAAGTAGAAACATCATATATGTATCCCATTTTATTAGTAGCGTCATAAGCGCCCTTGTTTTGTCCGGCATTGGTGATATCCCAGTCGGCAATTATCCCAGCATAAACATTATTGAGGGTGGAGGCGCTTGTGTTCTTTATTTCATATTTTACAATAACAAACTTTCGGTAAGGAACAGTAGCCCATGCATACGCGCTGTGAGTCACTTCAACAGGAATAGGCCCGCTCGAGGAGGGAGCATCATTGAATATTCCTGCCGCATCAAAATCGGAAACAACAGGGGGTGTGATTGCGGCTACGCGGTTAACATAAGCAAAATCTGTATTATTTGTAGCAGCATCACGAAACATGTCAGAAACCTTTGTGGATGAATTTCCAATCATCAGGCACATTTCATAAAGCAGGTTTTCAGGAGCAGGCAACTGGTATTCAAAACCAAGCCCCTGCGCCTGTCCGAACAGGTTGTAGCCAATCAGTCCTCTGCTTGTGACGGTGGTGAATACATCGTTGATTGTGATGTTAATGTAATCCACGTTTACCGTAACGCTGAAATACTGGTCACCGGTAAAAGCACCATCGGTAATTCTTACTCTGAAATTGATTACCTGGTTGACGGGTGCGGTTGGAGAAATTACAGCTGTAAAAGGCGCAGCATTATTATTTATTGTTGCAAGTGTGGCAAGTGCCCCGATGTTAAATGTTGAAGTTCCAAGTGCTGGTGCAGTGCCGGAAGAAACAGATATAACACTCAGCGTGGCAGTAGCGCTGCTTGATGATGGATCAAGATAATTGGTAAAAAGGCCTGTGATGTAAAGCGTTTCCCCCTGCAAAAACACATCATCGTTTTGGTCAGTAACTGTGATTGGATTCATCATAAGAGATTTTGCAGCAACAGTAAGCGCATTATTCACATCAATCCTTCCTTTGCCGAGTTTGCCTGCGTTATACTGGGAAGAACTGGGCATCGGGTCGCACGTTTGTTTCATCTTTTCGCCAATCTGAAAATTACTTCCAGCGCCTGTGTAATTAAAATACGACTGTATCAATGCGGCAGCGCCTGCTGAAACAGGGCTTGCCATGGAAGTTCCGCTAAGCGAAGAATAACCACCTCCGCTATAAGTAGAATAAATACTGCTTCCGGGTGCGGCATAATCCACATCATTTCCGTAATCGGAAAAACCGGATTTAGTATCTGTGCTGGTAGAAGAAGCAACGCGGTATACATTATTATAAGAAGAAGGATATAATTGTTGGTCAGCGCCACCGTTTCCAGCAGAAGCAACAATCAGACAGTTTTTATTAATGACTGCATAGTCAATAATGCTTTGTCCGTAAGAACCGCCACCGCCACCGCCCCATGAGCAGTTGATGATTTTTGCACCATTGTCTGCAGCCCAGGTAATTCCTGCATAAACGGCAACAAGCGCACCGCTTGCATCCGCACCTTTAACACCGAGGAACTTGCAATTAAAACCGGGGCTTGCAACACCTATTCCATTATTTGTAACTGCGCATGCATCTCCGGAAACGGCAACGCCATGTGCATCGCCTTGCCAGGTTGGGTCGTTGTCGTTCATTCCGCAATCATAACCACCGGCATAATTTGCTGCAAGGTCAGGGTGATTTGGTTCTGTTCCTGTATCAACAATACCAACCCAAACAGCCGGGTTTCCGTTGGTAAGGCACCATGCAGTATTTCGTACATTAATGCTTCCGGCAACATTTCCATTAAGGAAGTATTGTGAACCAACCGCTTCACTGGGAACGCAAACATCAATTTTAGGAACATACCATGGCTCTGCGTATTCAAAATAGCCGAGAGATTTTAATTGGTTGATTACCTTTTCAAGTTTCATGTCAGCAGTGTACTTGAAAGAATAAATTAGAGAAAGGTCAATAAGTTTTTGTCCGAGCGAGTTGTATTCCTCTGCAGGTTTTTCGTGCTTGGGATAAATTTTAGCGAGGTTCTGCGCTCCCAGTGTGTTCAGAAAATCCGAGATAACAAGAATATTGTCCACCGAATTTACTTTGCAATTCTGGCGATACTGCGGTTTTACTCTGAAGATAATGGTTTTGGAAAGATAATCCTCTCCGTCCACTAAGCCCTTTGCCATCACAAAAGGAATTTTTGATTTGTCCTGTCCGGGAATAATGACTTCGCATTTATTTCCTGCAAAAGTAAGCGCTGTGCTGCAGGCGAATAGTGCAGTACAAGAAAGCGTAAATAATTTTTTCATAGTGTTTTATTTAGATTGGGTTTGAAATGGAGTGTAAAGGTAGGAATCTCATTATCAAAGACAAATTTTTCAGGTACTTTTTTTTGCACCGATTTGACGCCCAAACATACTCTTTTTTATTAATCACAATGGAGTTAAACAAATTGAGGAAAATCTTTCAGAAATGAGTATTTATCCTGTTGATAATCTAATTCACAGCAATAGTGTTTCAGTCCGTTTGTAACGGCAAGGAACTTTGTTTTTGTTTTCTGCGACATATTATAAGTAGCCACCTGGTCAAAAGTATCCTGCGAAATTTTCACATCCGGTTTTTTACATTCGATTATCATCCACACGTTTCCTTTTCTGTCGTGAATGGTGATGTCGCTTCGCTTTTGCAGTTTGTTGTACTTCAATCCGGTTTCAATAGCAATCAGCGAAGTCGGATATTTTTTCTCTTCAATTAAATACTGAATGAAATTCTGGCGAACCCATTCTTCGGGAGTTAATGAAATAAACTTCTTTCTAATCGAATCAAAAATCTGCAAACCCTTTTCAGTTTTCTGGATGCGGAAAGAATATTCTGGAAGATTTAATTTAACCATATACAATGCTAATATACTAATTGATACTAATGAAACTAGTGATACAAATAATACGAATCATGTTTTGCCTATATTCGTATTGTATTCATTCGTATTATTTGTATCATTAGCACGTATTTGTATATTAGTATTTCGCCCAAATGGATTTTGATAAGATAATCTCAGATTTAAAGAACAAAGTTTACCACCCCGTTTATTTTTTGATGGGCGAGGAGCCGTTTTTCATTGATGAAGTTTCAAACTACATCGAGAAAAATATTTTAGACGATTCCGAAAAAGAATTTAACCAAACCGTTTTATACGGAGGCGAGACAAATATTCTGCAAGTAATCAGCGAAGCCAAGAGTTATCCCATGATGAGTAATTACCGCGTGGTGATTATTAAGGAAGCGCAGAACATGAAAGACCTTGTGCCGAAAGAAAAATCCCCCTCTCCTGTGGGAGAGGGGACAGGGGTGAGGGCGAAGGGAGAGGGCAAGGGTGAGGGCGCAAAACATCCGCTGCTTGCATACCTTGATAATCCACAAAAGAGTACTGTTTTAGTTTTTTGCCATAAATACAAAACGGTGGACATGCGCACATCCATCGGAAAAACCATAGAGAAAAAAACGGTGGTGCTGAAATCAAAGTCGTTGTATGAAAATCAGGTTCCGAAATGGGTAGAGAATTTTGTTGCATCAAAAAATTATTCCATCGAACCGCACGCCAGCGCATTGCTCACAGAATTTCTTGGCAATGATTTAAGCAAAGTAGCCAACGAACTCGAAAAACTTTTCATCAACCTTCCAAATCCCCTCTCCTCCAGGGGAGGGGCAGGGGTAGGGGTCAAAATCACCACCGACCATATTCAAAAGTATATCGGCATCAGCAAAGAGTACAACAACTTTGAACTGCAAGCCGCCATCGGACAAAAGAACGCGCTCAAGGCAAACCGCATCATAAATTATTTCGCGAGCAATCCCAAAGACAATCCCATGGTGGTTACCGTGGCATCGCTTGCCGGATATTTCACCAAAGTCCTCGTCTATCATTCGCTTGCCGATAAATCGCAGAACAATGTTGCTTCTGCGCTCAAGGTACCCCCGTTCTTTGTCAAAGATTATGTTTCCGCATCCGCCCATTACCCGTTCAATAAAGTGATGAATGTAATTTCCCTCCTCCGCGAATACGATATGAAATCAAAGGGCTACGAAAGCACAGGCACTGCCGAAGGCGAACTCCTCAAGGAAATGGTTTTCCGAATCATGCATTGATGTATTTATTCCCCCTTAATAAAGGGGGACAAAGGGGGGTTGTTTGAATTATTTCTTGGGCGCGTCCTTCGATGACTCGGGTCGGGCTATCCGCTACAATCTTTGGCGTTTGTCATTCTGAACGAAGTGAAGAATCTATTCGCCAAAGGATTTCCGCTTCTATCCCTCGCGCAAACAATATCAAACTTTTATATGCAAAATCTATACTATGTGTCACGCTTCTGAAGGGCAAACTATCTTACAATCGGTGGCTCTATTTTGCTTTAGCCTGAGTTGTTTTGCTTCCTGAACTTTTATTTTCATTCCGAGATCCTCCAATTTCATTCCATCCAATACTTCATGGGGGGAAAGAGTTTTTAGCGATGGCAACTTTAAGTTGTTTGCGTAAGTAATTGTTTCGGGAAGTAATTCATTAAGATGTTCAAAGGATTTTATTTTGAATTTTCTCAATACTACATATTTGAATTTTTTATTCCATGCTTCAATCATATTATTGCTTGTCTTTTCTTTATAGTTTGCAACAATCTTTGTAATTCTAATTCTATTGTCTTTTAATAATTCTTTAACGAATCCATGATTTTCGGGACCATCATCGCAGTACAACTCAAATGGATGATTATATAATTTATATTTATCTAAAACATTTTTCAGATTTTCCGCCACAACAATGGATTTACTGGAATGAGAAGCAACCGCGCCTAAAATAGTTCTGGAATAATTGTCCATAATAAAATGTACATAAACCCGTTCTCCGTTTTCGCATCTTAATATTGTGCTATCCATATGAAGGATTTGGAAAACTTTTTCTGCGCGAATAGATATTGTTTCATTTTTAGCAATCTCGTAAAGAATTTGCTTTTCATCCATTGCTCTGGAATATTTATAAAAAGTGGGGGCTGATATATGTAAATCATTTCGCCTCGCTTCAGCCCAAATGTGATTTCGAGGCAGGGTTTGATATTGCGGGTCAAATAAATAGTTTCTCAATCGCATTTGCTCTGCTAAACTTAATTGCATTGGACAAGATACGAGGCAACGCTTGGTTACGGATATAGAACACCTGTTTTCTTTTTTCCATCTGGATATTTTTTGTCCCGAAATTTTTAATCGCTTGTTTATTGTTTTTGTTGGAAGAAATCTTTCAGCATTTTGATATGCTTTTAACACACTGCTTTTAGCGTCATCAATCATGCTTTTTCGTTCACCCGAAGCGTCAATAATTTCATTCAAACAGTTTATCAATACTAATAATCCACGACAAACCGAAGCATAATTCCTCGCTTCCATCCTTAGTTAGATTTTGCGTTTCAATTCTTTTGAGGAAAAATTCAAATAAACTTCCAAATATCTTCACAAAGAAGATTATCAAAAGTCTTGATGTGGTCTTTCAATATTTTTTCAGTGTGCATATTTGGTCGTATGTCGCAATAATAAACACCATCTAATGGATTTAACTTAACAGTATATGCTTTGAAGTGTCCGGGTAAAAATGTTGCACTAATTCCGTACTTATTTTTCTTAGCAGTATTTTTTCTTTGAACATCATTTAAGAAAATGGCAATATGAGGAATTGCTGTTTCTGTTAATTTGCTGTAAAGAAATTTATCTACAAAAATTTTATCTATTCTATCCTTGCTTGATGTTTTTACTGAACCTAATACTTTTATTTCCCCATCTTTTTTTACAATTAAGTCGTGTTGATATCCCATATCAAATGCTTTTTCTCCATCTATCATAATAGGAACTTGCACAGTTCCGGCTTTTGCCTCAACTCCAATCTTATCTAAGATTAAGCGAATGAAGTGTTCAAATAAATCTCCATTTAATTTTCTTGCAACATTTGATTGTCCTGCTGGTAACCCATCAAGAGCAACACCGATTGATTGTTGAGCACTATAAACGACATTGTTAATGGTTTGGCGCTCTTCCAAATTTTTTAAATCTTTAGCATTCTTAAGAAGTTTATGAAATACATTTTTCGCTTTTGAAAAAGTATTTGAATCAAACATTAAAGTTGAATTGATGGGGCGCGTAATCTGATATTTTCCCTCCTTGCCATATTGATAAAAATTATAATGGTTTTCATTTTGAGAAATAATTGTCGCTTGCAAGTTTTTAGAAATATATTCAAGATAAATTTCACAGAAATTTAAATAGTCATTCAAATCCTTAAACTTATTCTTATCTATAGATGTCTTGAGAATATTTTTTAATGTCATCGGATGGAGTTTCTTCTTTTTAAATTATCAAAATCATATTTAATCCATTTTTCAATACTCCAATCCTCCACCAATTCCAATCGTTCAACTGCCCAATTCATATATTCAGGAGATAAATCACAGCCCATCCATTTTCTTTTTAGTTGTTCAGCAGCAACTGCCGTTGTTCCCGAACCAAGAAAGGGGTCAATCACTAAATCCCCCTCATTTGATGAAGCAAGAATTATTTTTCTTAATAATTCTTCTGGCTTTTGAGTTGGGTGCGGAGTTTTTTCGTGCATTCCATTACAAGTGGTCGGAATTTCTAAAATATCTTTTGGCTTTGCTCCATTTGGATTTGGCTCCCAAATGTGCCCGTTCTCTTTCCCATTTCCATACTGGCTTGTTTCTGCTTGCGGATGGCTTGGATATTTTAAAGTATGCTCTGAATATGGGATTCTTATAGCATCAATATTAAAAGTAAATTTTTTAGTTTTTCTAAAAACCAAAATACTCTCGTGCGACCTTCCCCAATCATTCCCAAGATTTGCTTTGTTTTTATAATGCCAGACAATCCATCGGCATGTTTTAAAAAACTTCATTGATGGTGCTTTAAGGTCGGCAAGTATTTCTGAAAATCCACAGATGTATAAAGTTCCAGTAGATTTTAAAACCCTCGATGCTTCCTCAATCCATTTAATTGACCACTCCACATATTTTTCATGAGTTTCAAAATCATCCCAGTCCGCTTTTTTTATATTATAAGGGGGGTCAGCAAAAATTAAATCAACAGAATTGTCTCCTAAGGATTTTAACCAATCTATCGAATTGCCTATCCAAATTTTCCCATTTGGGTGTTTATAGAATAATTCTGGTTTTTCAATATCTAATGAATCAATGGCTTTTTTCTCTCCTTTAAATTCAAGATGTCCGAAGAAACTTTTAATTTCTTTATTTCTATTATAAGTTGTTTTCGTATTCACTAGAGCAAAAATAAATCAAAGTTACACAATTAATTCTCTTGCTCCCCCCAATATGCGCTAAGTTGTACTTAGTACACAATATTTTTTCTTTCCCTCCGTTATCTCCAAAATTGCAAACCATGTTATAGTTCTACTTTGTAAATTAAAATTAAAGTTCAATTAAAAAAGTCCTGTGAGCAAAGTAGCAGGCGCAATTTAACATGGCATCCAATTCCGAAAAAGGTCACGCAAAAAACGTAGCCAACCTTCAGCGCCTCATCTCATTCTGTAATGGTTATGGCGCACAGTACAATCCCACACAGCCCGCAATAAAAATTCCCGCTATGCAGGCGCTCCTCACTGCATCAAACAATTCACTCATAGCAGTAAACACCGCGCTCACCCCATGGAAGGTAGCAGTCAACATGCGCCAGATTGCATTTGAAACACTGCGTCCCACTTGCACAAGAGTAATCAATGCACTCGATGCCTGCGGAGCATCAGGTGCAATAGTAAAAGATGGCAGAACCTATGTCAGAAAAATTTCTGGCAAGCGCGTATCAGCCGCCACGCCCACTGCTGCCGATGCCGCAGGCACCTCAGCCGTCCAGCGCAGTTTCGATGCGCAGGTCGCAAACTTTCAGTCATTCATTTCCCTCCTCACAGGCGAACCTCTTTACATTCCAAATGAAAGTCCTTTGCAAATCGTGCAACTAAATACCTATCTCACACAACTCCAAACCGCAAACACAAACGTCATCAACACGCTTACACCTTGGTCAAACGCACGCGTTTCGCGTAACAACATTCTCTATGCACCAAGTACAGGTCTTGTAGATGTCGCCCTCGAATCAAAAAAATACATCAAATCAGTTTTTGGTGCATCTTCCCCACAATACAAACAAGTCTCAGGTCTCGAGTTCTCTCGCGTGAGAGATTAAGTTCCCTCTCCCTTGGGAGAGACAACCGTAGGTTGCGAGCATAGCTCAAGGGTGATGGCAAAGGAACTAACCACCTATACTGAAGAACTAACCACCTCGGCTGAGGTTTTTCCCTCCTTTGCTCAGGTATCTCTAACCTTGATTGAAGTTTCTTACAACTTGGGAGAGGGATTTATCGTACTGGCTAAAGAACTAAGCACCTACGCTAAGGAACCAAACACCTGCCCTAAGGAACTAACCACCTTGTCTGAAGAACTAATCAACTTTGCCGAAGAAACATTTTTCTATTTTTGAATTATGAATTACTTCCTTGTAAAATCCGAACCTGAAACCTACTCATGGTCTCAATTGGTAAAAGATGGCAAAACCATGTGGGAAGGCGTGCGCAACTATGCCGCGCGCATACACCTCCGCGCCATGAAAACCGGAGACATGGTTTTGTTCTATCACAGCGGAGATGACAAATCCGTTTTCGGAATTGCAAAAGTTGTGAAGGAAGCATATCAAGACCCAACTACAACTGAAGATTGGTCGGTGGTTGACCTCGCTTCTGAAAAACCGCTGAAGAAACCCGTTACCCTTTCCGCTATCAAAGCAGAAAAAAAACTTCAGAACATTTATTTGGTTCGTCAAGGACGGCTTTCTGTAATGCCACTCGGTAAAGAAGAGTTTGAACTCATTGTTCGGATGGGTTCTTGAATTTCTCAGCGGTTCTCCGCGTGCTGTTTTTTCTCTGCGACCTTTGCGGTAAAAAAATTAACCGCAGAGAGCGCAAAGAAGACGCAGAGATACGCTGAGAAAAACCAAACATCCGTGATTTTTATTGTTGCTATCTTTACTCCCGATGAACTTGCTTGAAAACATTTCCCTTCGCAAATACAACACTTTCGGCATTGATGTTTCAGCGAAGCATTTTTTAGAAGCGAATTCTGTTTCTGATATTCAAAACTATTTAGGAGAAAAAAAATCTTCTCCCTTACTTGTTCTGGGAGGTGGAAGTAATATTTTGTTTACCAAAAACTTTGACGGAACAGTTCTGAAAAACAATCTTAAAGGAATTGAACTCCTGAAAGAAGACTCAGAAAACTATTTTGTGAAAGCAGGCGGTGGAGAAGTGTGGCACGAGTTTGTTTTGCATTGCATTAAAAATAATTATGCAGGAGTAGAAAACCTTTCACTCATTCCCGGCTGTGTAGGAGCCGCTCCCATTCAGAACATTGGCGCGTATGGAGTAGAGCAGAAAGAAACTTTTTACGAACTTGAAGCAATCAATCTTAAGGAAAATAAAAAAGTAGTTTTCAAAAACTCCGACTGCCAGTTCGCCTACCGCGACAGCATTTTCAAACACGAAGCAAAAAATAAATTCATTATCACGTCCGTTACCTTCAAATTGAATAAGAAACCAAAACTTAATACAAGTTACGGAGCCATCAATCAGGAATTAGAAAAGATGGGAGCAGAAGTTTCCATTGCGTCCATTTCACAAGCCGTGTGCAATATCCGCAGAAGCAAACTCCCTGACCCCGCTGTAATCGGCAACGCAGGAAGTTTTTTTAAGAACCCAATTGTTGCAAATGATAAATATGAATTGCTGAAAAAAGAATTTCAAGCAATCGTTGCATACAAAGACAACTCAGGAATGAAACTGGCTGCCGGCTGGCTGGTAGAACAATCCGGCTGGAAAGGAAAATCTTTCGGCTCTTATGGCGTTCACAAAGATCAGGCATTGGTGCTGGTAAATTACGGAGGTGCAAAAGGGAATGAGATTTATGATTTATCGTCAAGGGTTTTGCAATCAGTAAAAGAAAAATTCGGAGTGGAATTAGAAAGAGAAGTTGTAATCGTATAAAGCATGAATACAGGCAAACAATTAGAACTCGGTTTTCGCACTTACTTCAGTGCGATTAGTTTTATTTTCTCAAAAGGATTATGGTGGGCGTTTGTATTTCCGATACTTCTGAATGTGCTTATGTTTATTGGCGGTTATAAATTAATCGAATCAGTGACCACAGATTTACAAGCATGGGTTACAGGCATGATTGGATTAGAAGACGGAGCATTTTTTCTTTCAGATTATCTTTCGGGATTTCTTTCAGGAGTTATATGGCTGCTGCTGAAAGTGATGTTCTTTTTTGTGTTTGCGTATTGGGGCGGTTATATCACGCTCATTTTACTTTCGCCTTTGTTTGCTTACTTATCTGAACGAACCGAAGAAATAATTTCCGGCAAAAAATATCCCTTCAATCCCGACCAGTTGATGCGCGATATTGTAAGAGGCATTCTCATTTCATTTCGTAATATGTTTATTCAAACAGGATGGATGATTTTATTTTTCATTCTTGGTTTCATCCCTGTCATCGGCTGGTTTGGCGCGATTGTTTTGTTTGTCATATCTGCTTACTTCTATGGATTTTCCTTCATTGATTATACAAGCGAACGCAGAAAAATAAAGATAGCGCAGAGCGTTCAGTTTGTCCGTTCCTATAAATGGCTTGCTGTTGCAAACGGAACAATTTTTTCTTTCTTCCTTCTTGTTCCTTTCTGTGGAGTTCTATTTTCCGGCTTTGCCGCTATTGTTTCTGTAGTGGCGGCAACTCTGGCAGCGAATGAGATTTCTCCCGTTCAGAAATAGAATTATTTTTGACCTTGCTTTATGAAAAAATCTCCTCTTCGGATTTCCGCTGTATCCTATATTAATGCAAAGCCCTTTGTTTACGGAATAGAAAAGTCTGGATTCCTGAAAAACTATTCTCTTTCGCTGGATATTCCATCTGTATGCGCTGAAAAATTATTGAAAGGAAAAGTTGACATTGGTCTTGCGCCCGTTTCCATCATCCTAAATCTGAAAAAATATTTCATCTTTCCTGATTTCTGCATTGGGGCGGATGGTCCTGTGAGTTCGGTTATGCTTTACAGCGATGTGCCGCTGAAGGAAATTAAAAGTATTTATCTAGATAATCAGTCAAGGACTTCTGTGATGCTTGTTCAGATTCTGGCAAAAATGTTTTGGAAAATTAACCCGCAATTCGTTTCTGCAAAAAAGGGATATGAAAAAAAAATAAAAGCAACATCGGCAGGCATAATCATTGGCGACAGAAATTTTTTCATAAAGAAAAAATTCAAACATGCTTATGATTTGTCGGAGCAATGGAAGCATTTCACCGGACTTCCGTTTGTTTTTGCCTGCTGGATTTCGAACAAAAAGTTGGATGAAAGTGTTGCCATGGCATTTCACAAATCATTCAAGTTTGGTATTTCAAACACAAATAAAGTGGTGCAAGGATTGAAAAAGCAATACGATGAAAAAATGATTCTGAGTTATCTTAACAATAATATCAATTATCATTTTGACAAACCAAAACAGGTGGCGATGGATTTGTTTTTGAAACTTGGAAGGAGGATGCCCTAAATCCCTAAAGGGACTTTGAGGATTTTCTCCCGCCAACTGGCGGGCTGGGGCAAGTTGTAAAACTTTCGTTTTGGCTTTTCATTCGGATTCATTATGTTTGCACCGAAATTAATCCCGCCTTTGGCGGGAGAACCAAATCATCGAACTATGAAAAAACTCATCTCCTTTATTTCTCTTATTTCCCTTATTTCCTTTTCAGCCATTTCCCAAACTGGCGATGGAGGAAATATTTTCAAGAAAGGAACGGATGAATACAAAATGTTTATGGCAAAGCAGGATTTTTTTGGCGGTGATTACCGCTCGTCAGTAAACAAATATAAAGAGGTTTTAAAAAATCGACCCAACGATGGCGCTGTGCATTTTCACGTTGGTGAATGTTACTATATGATGAAAGAGTATGTTGCCGCGTTGGATGAACTTGAAAAAGCAAAGTCGCTGAACCCGAATGCAACGGCTGAATTAAGTTTAGTGCTCGGAAAAACTTACCATGCGCGCGGCATGCTCGATAAGGCGCTGGAAGAACTTAATGTATATAGAAAAACTGTTGCCGATAACACTAAAAAAATTGCCGACAGCGAAGTGGATGTTGAAATTGCCCAATGCAATGTTGCAAAGGAAATGATGGCGAAACCGGTGAATGCCAAATTACATTTTCTCATTGATATGAATTCGCAGCAAGATGACAAAGGTCCTATTCTCACAAACGGAGACAAAACAATTATTTTCACTTCCAGAAGACCATTAGGCGATAAATCAGCAACAGATGCAGAAGGCGACTTCGGATATTTTGATGATGTATATGAAAGTTACTGGAGCGATGAAAAAAGAACATGGCTGTCTGCCGAATTAATCCGCGGACCCATCAATACGCCAGGATACGATGCCTGTTCCAGCATTTCACATGACGGCACCATGATGTTTTTATATCGCAACGATCCTTCCGAAGCGCGTGGCGGAGAAATTTTTATGTCGAAGAAAGCAACTTCAGGGAAATGGAAAACTCCTGAAATACTTTTGAAGCCAGTCAATACAAGTTATTACGAAGATGCCGCCTGTATTTCTCCCGATGGCAACACGCTTTATTTTGTGAGCGAACGCCCGGGCGGATTAGGCAGGGGAGATATATGGATGTCAAAAAAATCTTCGGATGGCTGGGCTGAACCGGTTAACATTGGAGCGCCTGTGAATACTCCTTTTGATGAAAACGGATTGTATCTTCTTCCGGATGGCAAAACATTATTCTTTTGTTCAAACGCTCCTGCTTCCATGGGATCGTATGATATTTTAAAAACCACCATGGGAGCGGACGGAAAATTTTCTTCTCCTCTTAACATCGGCTATCCGATAAACAGCGTTGCTGCGGAAACAAAATTCGTTATGACTGCCGATAAAAAAACCGCTTACATCTCTTCTGTTCGCGACAGCGGATTGGGCGAACGAGATATAATTATGGTTGATATTTCCAACTATGATGTAATGACAGGAGTAAGCACCCTTCCTCCTAAACCGGCATTGTTAAATGGAAAAGTGATGAGCGCTGACAGTATTCCTGTTGCTCTCACCGCTGATATAAAAGTCCTTGATAAAACATCAGGCGTGGAGGTGGCCATGACAAAATCAGGTGTTGACGGAAGTTATTCCGTTCAGTTTCCGGGCGAAAAGCAATTCATCCTTGAAATTACATTCGATGGGTATCAGAAACTTTCTGAAGAAATATCTGTTCCCGCAGGTAAAACACAGATAAAGGACATTACTCTTAGTAAAAATAATTAGGAGTAAATACATTTTGTCATTCGGATATTTTACCTACTTTCGCAATCCTTTTTAGGAAAACAAAGTTAATCGTTAATGGTTAATAGTTCATAATAACAGCCAGACACGATTAACGAATAACGATTAACAATTAACTTTTTAAAAATGCCAGCAATTATCCGCCTCTCTCGTCATGGAAAAAAAGGACAAGCGTTCTACCACATTGTGGTTGCCGACAGCCGTTTTGCCCGTGATGCCCGCTTCATTGAAAAAATTGGAACTTACAATCCCCGCACTAATCCCGTAACCGTTGATATAAAGTTTGAACGCGCTATTGAGTGGATTCAAAAAGGCGCAAAGCCCTCTGATACCATGCGCTCCATTCTCTCTGAGAAGGGCGTAATGTTTAAAGCGCATCTTTTAAAAGGAGTTGCTAAAGGCGTTCTCACACAGGAGCAGGCAGATGCTAAATTCACAAAATGGATTTCTGAAAAAGATGTAAAGGAGAGCGGTATAAAATCATCTTCTCAAGCATCCAGAAAAGACGCTTATACAAAACGCATGGCAACTGAAACTGCAGCAAGAGACAATCGCAGTGCAAAACGCAAGGCAAAAGAAGATGCGATAATTGCAGCGGCAGTTCCCCCAGCAGAAGAGCCAGTCGCAGAGGCACCAGCCACAGAAACACCTGCTGCTGAAACACCATCGGCTGAACCTCAGGCGTAAGGTTATTTAAATTTTATCGTTTTGCCCACCTAAATCGCTAAAGGGTATTTTAGCAGGCGATTTTGAACTTATTTATACTTTTTTGTCACTTTGGCTTACGCCATAGTTATCATCATATAAGCAAAAGCAACTAATGGATAATCAATAGTTACTATCGTGTAAGCAAAAGTAACAGATGGATGCGCAAAAGTTACTAATAACTGCACCTTGGCAGTTTTTGCTTATTAATTTGCAACCTTTTGGCATCGGAAATCGTCTTTGCTGTAACCATTTTCTTTGCACATTCGTAGTAGCGTTATATTTGTATTAGCAGAAGAGAGTTTGACCCCATTAAAATCCACAGTGAAAATGATTTTATGCCGAAATTGATTTTTGCTTTTAAGCAGTTCAGCGTAAAACAGGATAAGTGCCTGATGAAAATAAGCACTGATTCTGTGCTGCTCGGGGCATGGGCTAACCCCAAGAAATCAAAATCAATTTTAGATATCGGAACAGGAACGGGAATCATTGCGCTGATGCTTGCGCAGCGGTCAAATGCTTCCATAGATGCTATTGATATTTGTCCCG
>Ga0247727_10010396_pt1 | contig 16504 bp, 18 predicted proteins | sample WisWelCaveWW1625_FD_202498 | JGI IMG/M metagenome (GOLD analysis project Ga0247727, IMG submission 202498) | Biofilm microbial communities from Wishing Well Cave, Virginia, United States - WW16-25 | ecosystem: Environmental > Aquatic > Deep subsurface > Groundwater > Cave microbial mat | place... | reverse complement strand
CGGATCGCCAGGGCCAAGGGGAAGACCCTGGGGCGCCCCCGGCGCGTATTCCGGCGGGACGAGGCGGTGCGCCTGCGCTCCCCAAGGCGTGAGCTGGGGGAAGCTCGCCCAAGTGCTGGATTTACCGATGTCTACGGTTATCCACCCCTGCCGTTCCAAAAACCTACCGCACCGCTCTAGCCGCCCCCGGCCGCAGAAACACGCCAGACAGCCCTCCCAGACTGGGCGTTCCAAAAACAATGTGATTTGCGAACGCTGGACTCACACTCGCGAAACAGTGGCTGCGGTGCCGTTCCATGCGATTGCGGTCCAGGCCATAGGGCTGCGAGCCGACCGAGATTCCCCGTACGGCCGTCCGGCGGGTCGGGGCGGCCCGAAGCGCGGCCGATCGGTAGCCTCGCTGGCCGTTCTCCCCGCCAGACGCGCGACGCCAACCGGAGACACCCGGTCCAACGGCCTGTGGTTTCGAGCCCACACGGCGATTGTCACTCGAAGATCGAACGACGTTCGCCCGCGGCTCCTACGGTTTGGGTGCCTTTTTATTTACCCGACAAAACGGCGCGACAAAACCGACAAAACGGCGCGTCTTGACATCGCCGCTCAAAAACCTTTACACTAACGATGCTGTCGGTGCCTCGCGCGCGCCCGCGCAAGAGGCTGAAGAGGGAATCCGGTGCAAGTCCGGAGCTGCCCCGCAGCGGTGAGCGGGAACGACCGCCGTCACAGAGCACTGGCTCACAGGAGCTGGGAAGCGACGGCCAGTAGGCCTGAGTAGTCAGCCCGCAAGTCCGAAGACCTGCCGATGGCCCGCGACCAACGCGGATTTTCGAAGGAACGCCTTCGCGGGAGAGGCTAACTATGCGCTTCGCTGCTTTCACTCTCATTGCTTTCGGGACCGGTCTGTCTTTACAGGCCGCATCTCTCACTGGAACCATCGTCGATTCGTCCGGCGCCGCCATTCCTGAAGCCCGGTTGCTCGTGGTCAGCCGCGCTCTTGGGACACGTTGGAACGTATTCGCCAATTCGTCGGGACAGTTTCATGTCGAATCGCTTCCTGCGGGCGACTACCTGGTGGAAGCCTCCGCCGAGGGGCTGTCCATGACGGCTCGCCCCGTGTCCCTCGTCTCGACCGAAGACTGGCGCGGCGAGCTCGTTCTTGAGGCCGCGCGGGTCCGCAGCGAAGTCGTTGTCACGGCCACCGCCACCGCGTTGTCCACGGATGAGATCGCGCGCGCCATCGACACGCTGCGCGACACCGACCTGACCGCGCGCAACGAATACTCACTCTCCGAGTCGGTTCAGACTGTGCCCGGCGTTCGCGTTCAATCGCTCGGCGGACCGGGCGGTTTCACCCGCATCCTGATGCGCGGCCTGCGCGCTCAGGACACATCCATTACCATCGACGGCCTTCGCTTCCGCGACGCCGCCACCACCCAAGGCGACGCGTCGCCCTTTATCGAAAACCTGATGCTTGCCGGTCCCAGCCGCGTCGATGTGCTGCGTGGAGCCGGGTCGTCGCTCTACGGCACCAACGCTGTCGGCGGCGTCGTGAACGTCGTCACCGACCCCGGCGGCGGCAAGGCGCGCGGCGCGATCCAGGCCGAAGGCGGCGGACTCGGCTTCGCCCGCGGAGTGGCTCGCCTGGCGGGCGGAGCCTGGAAAGATCGCTTGCAATACAGCACCGGCGTACAACACGTCAACGTAAGCAGCGGCGTCGATGGTCAGGACCCCTACCGCAACACCAGCGTTCAAGGTTATCTCCAGGCCCGGCTCTCACCGTCCGCATCCCTCAGCGGACGCCTGTTCGGCGGCGACGGCTTTGCCGGCTTGAACGACACGCCCTTCGCGGCCCCCGCCGCGATTTTGCCCGCGCGAGGACCGATCAACGCCGTGGCCATCCCGCTCGAGTTGCAGCGCAGGGTCGAAGGGGGTGCTCCAGTCACCTATCCCAGTGGCGCCAACTTTACCCCCAACCTCAACGACCCCGACACGCACCGCGCCTCCCGGTTCGCTGCCACCTCCGTCTTGTTCAGCCACCAGCTTCTTCCCCGCGTCTCCTATCGCGTCAGTTACCAGAACGTCTACACCCGGCGCCTCTTCGAGGACGGTCCGGCGGGCGTCCGTTCCGAGCCGCTGTTCCGCTCGGAGGATTTCATTCGCGGGCGCACCGACACGGTGCAGGCGCGCACCGATATCCAGGCTGCGCGTTGGAGCCTGCTCTCCGCCGGATACGAGTGGGAGCGGGAAGACTACCTGGGGCGTTCCCGCAACGCCGCTCCACCTCCGGCTACGGTGAACTATCAGGCCAACGTCCACCAGCGCAGCCACTCCGGCTTCGCCCATAGCCAGAACCGTTTCTTCTCCGACCGCCTGCATGTTTCTCTTTCAGCGCGCATCCAGAAGTTCGACCTCGCTCCGCCTTCCTTCCGAGGCGGCGCGGGCCCGTATGCGGGGCTGCGTTTCTCCAGTCCACCCGATGCGAAGACGGTGGATGCCGGGGTCGCCTGGTTCAACGCAGGCACCGGCACGAAGCTCCGCGCGCATGCCGGAAACGGCTACCGATCGCCCGCCTTGTTCGAGCGCCTCGGAGTCAGCTTCTTCAACGGCGTGTTCACCGCTCTGGGCGATCCGCGCCTCCGCCCGGACCGCAGCATCAGCCTCGACGCCGGCATCGATCAGTACCTGTTCCGCGAGCGCGTCCGGGTGAGCATCGCACAGTTCTACACCGAATTGCGCGAAGTAATCGCCTTCGACTCGTCCGGTTTCGTGTCGCCCGCCACCGACCCCTTCGGCCGTTCCGGAGGGTACATCAACACCGGCGGCGGCATCGCTCGCGGCGTCGAAATGAGCGTCGAGACCGCGCTTCCCCGCCGCGCGCGCCTGCTGGCCAGCTACACCTACGCCAATTCGGATCAGCGCAACTCGACCGTCCGCGACCGGGACTTCTTTCAAACGCCCTTCATCTCCCCGCACCAGTTCACCGCCGTCGCAACCGTACCCCTCACCCGCCGGGTCGAAGTCACGGCCGATGCTTGGATCGTGAGCCGGCATCCCACCATTTACTCCAGCCGCGCATTCCTGTTCCCCGGCGGACGCAAGATCGACCTGGTCGCCAGCTATACCGCGCCGCTCTCCGATACCCGCTCCCTGCGCTTCATCGTGAAAGTGAACAACGCCCTCGATTCCACTTACTTCGAGAACGGGTTCCGCTCCACCGGCGCATGGGCCACCGGAGGCGTCGCATTCCAATTCTGAAAAAGGAAACTCCGATGTCCATAGCCACCACACGCGGAGACACCGGCCAGACCGGCCTCGCCGGCGGCGTCCGCGGCTCGAAGAGCGACCCGCGCGTCGAGGCCTACGGCACCATCGACGAATTGATCTCCTCGATCGGTTTCGCCCGGGCCATCTGCGGCGACCCGGAGATCAAGCCACTCGCCAAGTCGATCCAGCGCGAGTTGTTCAAAGTCGGTTCGGCGATCGCTACTCCGCCCGAGAGCCGCAAGGCCGTGCCCGAAATCCCCGACGCGATGGTGGACGCTCTGACCGCCGAAGTCCATCGCATTGAGGCGATCGAAGGAGTGCTGGGCGACTGGGCGATCCCAGGCGAGGACCCCGCCTCGGCGGCGTTCGACGTCGCTCGCACCGTCTGCCGCCGCGCCGAACGCCTCGTCGTCGGCCTCATCGAAAGCGGCGTCGAGATACAACCCAACGTCCTGCGCTATATCAATCGCCTTTCGGATTTGCTCTGGCTCTTTGGCCGATTGATCGAACATCGCCTCGGCATCGACGCAACGCTGCGCGAGAACTCCGGCCCCCGCTGGTCCCGCGCCTGGTAGCCATGAGAATCGATTGCTTCGACCGTTGGATGGTGGCCCGCTTCCCTCAACCGCAGCGTTGTCTGAGCTGGGCGATCGTCAACGGCGGCGAAGTGGTCTCGGATGCGGTTGCCTGGCGCTTCCTGGCGAAAGACGAAGTGGCTCAGATGGGCGGCGACCCGCCGGCATGGCTCCGGTTGTGTTTGGAAGAGGCCGGTCTCGGAACTGCTGTAGGCCTGATGACAAGCCGCCGCCCGCATTCGTATGTCGAATCAACTTGCGGCGATTGCCGCTGCCTCGCCACCGTGGGCTTGAGCAATGCGCTCGCCGCGGGTGATCCGCCCAGCCTGCCGGCGAAACCAACGGCTCAGTTTGGCACCATCAATCTTCTCTGCTGGATTCAGGCTCCTCTCACCGCGGAGGCATCGCTGGAAGCGCTCGCTCTCGCTTCCGAAGCGCGGGCCGCCGCGGTGCTCCAAGCTCGAATTCCCAGCCGCATGTCCGGCCATCCATCCACCGGTACGGGTACCGACTATTTGGTGATCGCGTATCCTCCGGAAGGCCACCCATCGCCCTACTGTGGCAAGCACACTCCACTCGGCCACCAGATCGCGACGGCCGTGATGGAGGCAGTGGGACGAGGCGCAGCACAGTGGCTCAAGGAACAAAAGACATGAGCGCCAAGGCCATTTTCGTCGGTGGAACAGCGTCCCACGCAGGCAAGAGTTGGGTGTGTACCGCAATTTGCCGCTACCTGCGCAATCGCGGCCTGCGTGTGGCGCCGTTCAAGGCGCAGAACATGAGCAACAACTCCTATCCCTGCGCCTCGGGCGGAGAGATCGGGCGGGCACAGGTCGTCCAGGCCGAAGCCTGCGGCCTCGATCCCGAGCCGGATATGAACCCCATTCTGCTCAAGCCCGCGTCGGACAAGGGATCGCAAGTCCTTGTCGATGGCAAGATCTGGAAGAATCTCTCCGCCGCTGATTACTACACGCATCATGACTACCTGCGCGAGCGCGCCCTCGCCGCCTACCTGCGCCTGGCCGCCCGCTTTGACTACGTCGTCATCGAAGGCGCGGGCAGCGTCGTTGAGATGAATCTGAAGGACCGCGACCTCGTAAATCTCTCGATGGCCCGGGCCGCCAACGCAGCGGCTCTCCTGGTCGCCGACATCAATCGCGGCGGCGTCTTCGCCTCCATCGTCGGCGCGTTTTGTCTGCTCACCGCAGAGGAACGCGCCCTGGTCCGCAGCTTCGCCGTGAACCGCTTCCGCGGCGACCGCCGGCTCTTCGCGGATGGCGTGCGGTTCCTCGAACAGCGCGCCGGTGTCCCCTGTCTCGGTGTCTTCCCGATGGCCGAAGACATCGCCATTCAACCGGAGGATGGCGTTTCCCTCGACGATGCAACCAACGATCCGGATGCCCGCATCGCCGTAGTCCGCCTGCCGCGAATTTCCAACTTTACCGATTTCCGCCACCTTCGCGTGTCCTGGATCACCACTCCCGCCGCGCGCGACTTCGATTGGATCGTCCTTCCCGGCACCAAGAACACGATCGGCGACCTCGAGTGGCTCCGCGCCCGCGGCCTCGACGTCTGGATTCGCGACCAGCATCGCCGCGGCGCTCGCATTCTCGGCATCTGCGGCGGCTACCAAATGCTCGGCGATGCGATCGAAGATCCCCATGCCGTCGAATCGGGCCAACCATCGACTGCCGGGGGCCTGGGCCTGCTGCCCGTTCAGACCCGTCTGGAACAGGAAAAGATCACCCGCGTCGTTCGCGCCCGCTTCGGCGAGATCGCGTTCGGCGCATACGAAATCCACATGGGGCGCTCGGAAACCACTGCCCCGCCGTTCGCCACGCTCGAAGACGGTTCGGCCGACGGCGCAACTCAGAACGGCGTTATCGGCACTTACCTCCACGGCGCACTCGAACACCGGCCTTTGGCTCGCGAGCTCTTCGGAGACGCTGCACTGCTACCGCCGTCTGCCGAGCCTTACGATCAGCTTGCCGCGTGGTTCGCCGAGTCCGCCGACCTGAGGCTCTTCGAGGAGCTGTATCTGTGACCAGCACGCCCTTCGAAATCGCCGGCGGAGCCGCGCTGGACCTCGCGTTGGGAGACCCCGGCTGGCTTCCTCATCCCGTCCGGGGGCTCGGTTGGCTGATCGTCCGCTTCGAAGCCGCTTGGCGCACCACCGGTCTTTCTCTAAAACTCGCCGGGGCCTTGTTCTGGATCAGCGTTGTTGCCGTGGCCGCCTCCTTCGTCACCCTCACGCTCGTCATGATTCCCCGGCCTTACAGCCACATCTATTGGATCTTCTGCCTACTCGCCATCCGCGACCTCGACACCCAATCCACCGCCGTCATCGCCGCCCTCTGCACAAACAACATACATACCGCTCGGGAACGCCTTTCCCGCATCGTAGGCCGCGACACTCACTCCCTCGATGAGCCGGAGATCGTCCGAGCGTCCGTCGAAACGGTCGCCGAGAATCTCTCCGATGCCATCGTGGCGCCGCTGTTCTACCTCGCTGTGGCCGGTCCGGCCGGCATGGCCGTCTACAAGGCGATCAACACCCTCGATAGCATGGTCGGCTATCGCGACGAGCGTTACCGCGACTTCGGCTGGTTCTCCGCCCGCGCCGACGATCTTGCCAACTATCTTCCCGCACGGCTAACCGCCGCGTTGATCGTAGCCGCCGCCTTGCCGCTCGGTCTGCGCTCCGGCGCCGCCATCAGGGCCGCCCTTCGCGATGGTCGTTCCCAGCCGAGCCCGAACGCCGGCTATCCGGAAGCCGCGGTCGCCGGTGCCATCGGCGTCCAGCTCGGTGGAGTTAGTCACTACCGCGGCGTCCCCAGTCCCAAGCCGCATCTCGGAGACCCGATGCTCCCGCTGACGCGCGCGCTTTTCCCCAAAGTGCGCCTGCTGCTCTACGCAACCTCGGCGCTCGCCGTGGCCGGAGCATGCCTCTTATGAACGTCGAACACGGCGGAAACGTATTCGCCATCGCCCGCGAGAAGGGATGGGACTGGCGCGACATCGCCGACTTCAGCGCCAGCATCAATCCGCTGGGCGCCTCGCCTTCGGTCTTCCGCGCAATCCGCGACGCGCTCGAGCGCATCGTTCACTACCCCGAGCGCGAGCCGCGAGATCTTCAAGAGGCTCTCGCCCGCCACTGGAACGTCCAGCTCGAAAGCATCCTTCTTGGCAACGGCGCAACCGAGCTCATCCATTTCTTGAGCCGTACCACACGGTTCGAGAGCGTCACTCTGATCCCGCCGGTCTTCACCGAATTCCATCGTGCCTTCCCCAACGCCCGGGTTGGGCGGGCTTCAGCCGGCAGCGGTATGGTTGTCCTCACCCAACCCGTAAATCCCACCGGCCAACTGGTTCCGCTCGACCCCTACCTCAACTCTTCCAACGCTCTCCTGATCGACGAATCGTTCCTGGAATTCACGGGCCATCCGTCGGCCGCGCAGCTCCTCGGCGCTCGGCCCAAGCTCTACATCCTCCGCTCGCTCACGAAGTTCTACGCCCTTCCGGGCCTTCGCATCGGCGCTCTGATCGCCGCGCCTGAAATCATCGAGGACCTTCGCTGCAACCGCGAGCCATGGCAGGTAAACGTGCTCGCCGAGCAAGCCGCCCTGGCCGCGCTCGCTGACCACGACCACTCGGCCCGTACGATCGAATTCGTCCATTCGGAACGCCAGCGGCTCAGTGAGCAACTCGGGGCCATGCCCGGCGTTCATCCCCAGCCGAGTTGCGCCAACTATCTGCTCATGGCGCTCGACCATCCCGCCGCTTCCCTTCTGGCCCACCTGCTCACACACAAAATTCTCGTGCGGGATTGCTCCGGCTGGCCCGGTGTGGCATTTCCTTCGTCTGTCCGCGTCGCCGTCCGTACGCGCCCTGAAAACGAACGTTTGCTCGCCGCCTGGCAGGAGTTCTCATGCGCTTCCTGATCTCTCTCCTGCTCGGCATCACCCTCTATGCCCAGCCTCGCCGAATCGTCTCCACCTCCCCCAGCATCACCGAAACCCTCTTCGCACTGGGCGCAGGCGACCGTGTCGTCGGCATCTCCAGCTACTGCCACTTTCCTTCCGAAGCGACGACACGCCCTCGCATCGGCTCCTACCTTCGTCCCAACGCCGAAGTCATCGCCCGCCTCCAACCCGACCTGGTCATCCTCCAACGTCTGCCCAACAATGTTTCCGCCAGCCTGGGCCAACTCGGCGTCGCCGTCGCCGAGGTAGACACTGGTGACCTGAGCAAAAATCTGGAAACGATCCGCCAAATCGGACGCGCCGCCGGAGTGGATGCCGCCGCCGAAAAGCTCGCCGGCCGCATCCGGGCCGATCTGGACGCCATCCGCCGGGCCCACGCAGCCAAGCTCAAACGCACCGTGTTCTTCATCGTGGGCCGCACACCTGGCCGACTGGAAGGCATCGTCGCCGTTGGCAGCGGGTCCTATCTCAACGAACTGATCGAGGTCGCGGGAGGCAAGAATGTGCTCGCCGACGGAACCATCCCCTACCCGAAGATCGCTCTCGAAACGGTCGTCCGTCTGCGTCCCGATGTCATCATCGACATGGGCGAAATGGCAGACACCACCGGCGTTACGGAAGAGCGCAAGAGATCCGTCGAACGCCTCTGGACGAGTCGGTCCGAAATCCGCAGCCGTGTTTACGCGGTGGCTTCCGACATTTACGTCGTTCCCGGCCCGCGCATGGTAGATGCCGCGCGCGAGATTGCGCGTATGCTGCACCTGTATCCGCCGCGATGATCGCTCTGCAAGAGGTGACCAGCCGTCGCGGCAACATCCTCGCCCTCGAAAGCGTCACGCTCTCCTTCCAGCCGGGTGAGTTCGTTGCCCTCGCCGGACTCAACGGTGCCGGCAAGAGCACCTTGCTCGAAACGATGGCCGGCCTGCTCCCCGGCTACGCGGGGAACTGCCTCGTCGATGGCCGCGAGGTCCGCGCCTGGTCCTCCCGCGACCTCGCCCGCCGCCTCTCGTTCCTTCCACAACTGGTGGCCGCCCGGCTGCCGTTTTCCGTCGAGCAAGTCGTCCTCATGGGCCGCCATCCGCACTGCGACCGCTGGTTTGCATCCACCGAAGATCTGCGCGCCATGGAAAGCGCCATGGCCCTCACCGGTTGTGCTGAATTCCGCGCCCGCGGTTTTCACACCTTAAGCGGCGGCGAACGCCAGCGCGTTCTGCTCGCGGCCGCCTTGGCGCAACAGCCGCGGGCTCTGCTGCTCGATGAGCCCGGCGCCTTCGTAGACCTGCCGCATCAGGTTCAAATATTCCGGATGATCCGGGACCTCTGCCGGGACGGCCTGCTGTGCATTGCGGCCACCCATGACCTCAACCTTGCCGCCACGTATTGCGGCCGGCTCGTGATTCTCGACAAAGGCGGCGTCCACATTGACGCCAGTCCCGCCGCCGCGTTCGACGATCCGAGCTTTCCCCAAGTCTTTGGTCCTGCTGTTTGCCCGAGCCGCACGCCGTCCGGACGTCCCTGGCTCTGGTATGGAGATTGACAGGTGCGTTGGCTGACTCTCGCAATCGGTGCGGTCATCCTCACGTTCACGATCACTCCCTGGATCGGACCGGGCGCGCTGGACCCGGCGAAAGTCCTCGCTGGAGATCCGCTGGACCGGCAGATCTTCATCCAGTTCCGCCTGTCGCGAACGTTGCTCGCCATGACCGCGGGCGGCTGCCTGTCGCTCGCCGGTTGTCTGTTTCAAGCGATGCTGCGCAACTCGCTGGCGACCCCCTACACGCTCGGAGTGTCTAGCGGAGCCGCCCTCGGCGCAGTCGTCTTCATTTGTGTGGGCATGCCCGCCATCTGGCTCGGAGCGGTCCTCGGCGCAGCGCTGGTGCTCCTGATCGTTCTCGGCTTCGCCCTTCAGCAGAAGCAACTCTCGGCGCACGCGCTCATCCTCGCCGGAGTCAGCATTAACAGTGTCTGCTCGGCCCTCATCATGCTGCTCCACAGCTTCGCCGGATTCACGCAGTCGTTCTCGATCACTTCCTGGTTGATCGGAGGCGTGGATACGATTCCGTTTGCGCCCCTGGCTCTGTTCGCGGCATTCGTGATACCCGTCTGCGCATTTGTCATCTGGCAAGCGCCCGCCTGGAACCTGCTTGCCGTCGGCGAGTATTGGGCCGCCGCGCGCGGGGCTTCGGTTCGCAGACTCATGTTCGGCGGCTATGTCGCGGGCTCTCTGCTGGCCGCCGTCACCGTGTCGCTCACCGGTCCCATCGGTTTTGTCGGACTTCTCGTACCCCACCTGGTCCGCCAGCTTACCGGCGCCGACCACCGCATCCTTCTGCCTTGTTCGCTCCTGTTTGGCGCCAGCTTCCTCGCCGTTTGCGACGCCTTCGGCCGCAGCATTCTCGCTCCGGCCGACCTCCCCGTCGGCGTGATCACCGCTTTGCTCGGCGGCCCCGGACTCGTCTGGATGATCCGTTCCCAGCACGCGAGGAACGTCTGATGCCCATCATCCTAGTCGGCGGCGGCAGCCGCAGCGGAAAGAGCAGCTACGCGCTTCAGATCGCCCGCGAGCGCGGCGCTCGCCTCGGCTACATCGCAACCGCTCAGGCATTCGACGAAGAAATGGCCGAACGCATCCGCATCCACCGGCAGGAGCGAGGCGCCGATTTTTCCACCTTTGAAGAACCGCTCGACATCGCCCGCATCCTCCGGGAGCAGGAGGCAGCGCTCGACGCGGTCATCATCGATTGCCTCACCCTCTGGCTCAGCAATCACCTGCTCCTCGATCGCGAGCCGCCCGCGAGCCAGCTCCTCGATGCTGCCGCGGCTTCGCCAATTACCTGTATCCTCGTCACCAACGAAGTCGGCTGCGGCATCGTTCCCGACAATGCTGTGGCGCGCCGCTTTCGAGATCTCGCTGGTCGGCTGAATCAGCAAGCCGCCGCGCGCGCTTCCGAAGTCTATTGGACCGCCTTTGGCATCCCGCTCCGTCTCAAATAGCCCATGCGCGCCGCACTGCAGTTCCTGACCATTTTGCCGGTTTCCGCTCCCGCCGCCCCGCCAGGACGCGCAGCCTGGGCCTTTCCGGCGGTAGGCGCGCTCGTGGGCGTGGCGGCCGCATTGATGCTGCAGCTCCCGCTCGGCGCGCTTCTCGCCCTGCTGCTCACCGCCGTCGTTACCGGCGGATTGCATGAAGATGGCCTCGCCGATGTCTGCGACGCACTCCGCGCCCACCGAACCCGTGAGCGCATGCACGAGATCTTGAAAGACAGCCGCATCGGAGCTCACGGCGCGATCGGTATCCTCTTCTCCGTTCTGATCCGCTGGCAGGCCCTTGCTCATCTCCAGGGGAACGCGTGGCTCCGCGTGCCCGCCGTCTTTGGCCTGTCTCGCGCTTCGATGGTTCTGCTCGCCGCATTCAGCCAACCTGCGGGTGACGGCTTCGGCTCGGCATTCGTCCGCACGCTCCCGCGCGCCGGCGTTTGGTTCGCCGGAGTCCAGGCCATCCTGCTGGCCGGCATCGCCGGCTGGCCCTCAGCGGCATTTCTCGTGGCCGCCAATGCTGCCGCCATCGCGCTCGCCCGAGCCTGGTTCCATCGACGGCTGGGCGGTGTCACGGGCGACTGCCTCGGCTTCCAGTGCCAGCTCTCCGAAGCCCTCTCCCTGGTTGTGCTCGCATGCGGGTAATCTACCTCATCCGCCACGCCGCGCCCGCCCTTCGCGGCGTCTTCCTCGGCAGCAACGATGTTCCCCTTGCGTCGGAGTCGCTCTCACCGTCAACCCTCGAACCCGCTTCGATCTTCGCCAGCCCCCTCCAGCGCTCCCGCCGAACCGCCGAGCTTCTCTTTCCCGCGCGCGAAATCGCCGTTGTTCCCGAGCTCGCCGAGTGCAACCTCGGCGACTGGGAAGGCAAAGCCTGGAACGAGATCCAACGCCGCTGGCCTGATCTGGCCGCGAGAAAAGTAAACGACTGGCGCGGCGTTTTGCCTCCCAACGGCGAACCTTGGCCAGATTTCGTTGCCCGCGTCCAGCGCGCCTGGGTCCGCATCCGTCCCTCTCCCGCACCAATCGCCATCGTTGCCCACGGCGGCGTCAACTCAGTGCTCGCTCACCTGATCGCGGCTCGCGACCCACTCATGTTTCATCAAGACTATTGCGAGGTCCTCACCCTTGAATTCGACGACTGACATCGAAAAGGCCGTGATCCAACGCTGGAACTCTCTCACGAAGCCGCCTGGCAGCCTCGGACGTCTGGAATCCCTCGTTCGCGACTATGCCGTCATACACGGTACTCCCAACCCACCACTTCGCGGCAAGGCTCTCGTCGTTTTCTGCGGCGACCATGGCGTTACGGAAGAAGGCGTCAGTGCCTACCCTCGCGAAGTCACCGCCCAAATGGTGAAGAACTTCTTGAGTGGAGGGGCGGCCATCAGCGTCCTGTGCCGAAAAAACGGAATCGAGCCGATCATTGTGGATGCCGGTGTCAACGCCGATCCGGAGCCGGGCGTGGTCGACCGGAAAATCGCGCGTGGAACCCGAAATTTCGCCAAAGAACCGGCGATGACTCGTGCCCAGGCGCAGCAAGCCCTCGATCATGGCGCCGCGTTGGCCGCCGAAGTGAAAACGCGTGCCGACATCGTCGCCATTGGCGAAATGGGCATCGGCAACAGCACCAGCGCCAGCGCGCTCCTCTGCGTCTTCGCCGGTTCGCCTCCCGAACAAGCCGTCGGACCCGGCGCGGGTCTGGCGCCAGAAGGTGTGTCCCACAAGGCTCTAGTAATCGCCCGCGCGCTTGCCCTCCACAGCCCCAATCCAAACGATCCCGTAGGCACGCTTGCCGCCGTCGGAGGGTTCGAAATCGCCATGATGGCCGGCTTCCTTCTCGGCGCCGGCTCTCATCGCTTGCCTGTGGTCGTAGACGGCTTCATCTGCGGCTCCGCCGTCCTGGCAGCCCGTGCGATCAACCCTCAAATCCTGCGCTGCTTGATCTTCTCGCATGTTTCCGCCGAGCCGGCCCACCGCCGCATGCTGGAGTTCCTCGGCGTTCGCCCCCTGTTCGAGCTCGAGATGCGGCTCGGCGAAGCAACGGCCGCGGCCCTCGCCATCGGTCTGCTCGAAAACGCACTCGCGCTCTACAACGAAATGGCTACGTTCGCCCAAGCCCAGGTCAGCGATCGGGCCTGATCCGAAGCACGCGGTGTCGGGCCGCAATGAGGGCGCGAACGGCAATTGGGATGCACTGGTTCTCAACTCGGCCGACGTAGACACCCTGTACCTGGCTGGCGCGAGCGGCACCGGGCTTGCCGATCTGCTCATTGATGGAAGCCGGCGCCAAGTGAAACTGGGCTGCGCTGGAGGCTGGAGCGGTGGACAAGGTTCTGTTCTACTACGCCCCCAAGATTCTCGGCGGTCTCGAGTCGCTTCCGCTGACCGCCGGTTCGGGCCGACGCAGCCGCTCATCGGCCATCGTGCTCCACGATTCTGCGCACCTCCCCCGTCGCCCCCGACGAGTTCGCCGGCGAAGTCTACGTGCACTGAGTCAACACGCGGCGTACCATCTCCGCCTTGGCCCGGAACTTCTCCTCCGAAAGCATTGGCGTCAGCGCACCCAGGCTGACCTCTTGCTCCAGCGCGACCCACGATTTGCAGCCCGCATACGCCGCCAGGAATGGAATCGTCTGGGGCGCCGCCAGCCAGTAAAGACGCACCAGGAGGATCTGCAGCGGGCTCCGCGGCTTCCAGTGAAGCCTTTGCTCGGCGTAATCCGTCGTCCAGATGTAGTGCGGTGACAGGGCCTCGACCTTCTGCCTTTCGGTCACCTCTATGACCTCCTGCACCCGCGCCCACTGCGAAAAAGTGATCTGCTGGGGATTGTGCGGCTCAGCGAGCACCGCGCGCAGGTCCTCCCGGTAGCGCGGCTTGAGCAAGTCTTCCCGCTGGTGCTCGTAGGTGGGATAGAGGAGGAACTCCCGATGGATGACTCGAAACTCCTTGCCCTCCTCGTGGATACCCCCCTTGCGCAACAGGAGCACTTGCTCACCCTCGGCCAGGGCACGCTCGGTGACCGCCCATTCTTTCAGGGCCAGACGGCATCTTGCCGGAAAGGACATGCTCACTTATTAACCACTATTTTGCGGCCCCCTCGCCACTGGGTTAGCAGAATCCGGTGTCCAATCTGGCGGCCGGTCACGGGGTCAATCCGGAACCTTCCATAGAAGGTGCTGAAGTCGAGCCCAGCCGCCACCGCGCGCAATTGCTCGTCCTCGAGAGAGCCTGCCCGCCGGATGCATTCCGTCAAAACCAGGCCCATGGCGAACGCCCCCGCCGCGGTGTACTCCGGGACCTGGCCGAAGCGCTCCCGGAAGTCTCGCACAAACCAGTCTGAATCGGCGTTCGGCTCCCGCTGGCTCGGTCCGATCACTCCCTCCGCTGCGTCCCCGATCTCCTGATAGAACGCTTGGACCCCGGCTGCCACAGCCGCCACTACCCGTACCGAGTCGGGCCAAAGATGGCGCGCCCGCATGATTCCCACCTCATCTTCAAAGCTCCCGGCCAGGACGAGGACCTCCGACCCGATCAACCGCAACTCGTGGACCACCTCGTCCGTGTCCCGCATGGGCACAAGTGCAACTGCGGGAAATCCCGCTGTCCGCGCCGCTTCCACAACCCCGCGCGCTACCTGGGAAGCAAACGTTCCGCGTGTGTCGTACACGATCGAGATGCGCCCCGGCCGCGACGATCTCTCTGCCAGCCGGCCCGGAAGCCCCCGCAGATAGTCGCTGGCCGGGCTGGCGTTGCTCACCAGCCAGCGGTGTCCGCGGTTAAAAATCTCGTCAGAAGTCCCGCCGTAGTTCCACAAGAGCTTCCCGTTTTCTTCGGCAACCGGCGCCACGGCTATTGTCAAGTGGCTGCCATAGGGACCAAACAGGACATCGACACGATCCGCTTCAAGCAGCCGAACCGCGTTCTGCTGCGCGATAGTTGCCTGGCTTTGATCGTCGTAGCAGATCAGCCGTACAGGCGGGCGCGCCCAAAGCCGGATGCCATCGAGCGCTTGTTCTCCCTGGCGCGCAAACCTGCCGCTAAGTGAGATGGAGAGCCCTACCGTGATTTCCTGCTCGAGCGGTACCACTCATTTCTTGGAAAGGTTTTGGTATCGATCTTCAGGGGCGCTCTCCTGGCTTGTCGGAAGGCCTCGCGGAGCCCAGCCAGGAAAGGTCATGCGCCCCGCATGATCCGTTTCGCCGCCAAACCCGCCCCGCATGTCCACGACATTGCTGAACCCGGACGCGAGCAGAACCTCCGCCGCTTTCATCGACCGGCCCCCTTTCTGGCAGCCGGTGATGCATTTCACGTCCTTGCCGAAATTCGCCTGCACGATCTCCACAAACCGGGGATTCATCTGCATGCGCCCGTACGGGTCGGGTTCCACGACCGGAACGTTCTTCGCCCCCGGCACGTGCCCAGCGTCAAACTCCGGAACGGTCCGCACATCCAGATAAACGTAGCCGGTGTTCGAATCCAGAAGCTGGTTGGCCTCCTCCGGCGTAATCCGCTTGATTTCCATCTCGCACCCCCGCTAGCCGATTTCGATTTCTACATCGTTCCCATTCACCCGCGCCGGATAGCTCCTCACCCCTTCTGGAGCCGGCGGGGCCAACACAGCGCCTGTCTTCACGTCGAAGCGCGCGCCGTGCCACGGGCAGATGACCACCTCTTCCGCCAACATGCCCTGCGACAGCGGTCCGCCTCGGTGAGGACATGTGTTATCGATCGCGTAGTAGCTCCCGCCTATATTGAATAGAGCGATGCTCCGTCCGCCCGCATCCACCAGCTTGCCCCCCTCCAGGTCCTCCAGCTCCGCTGTGGTTCCGACCTTCACAAACTGGCCCATGGCAGTCTCCTTTCCCTACAGCATACCGCTGTAGGGGCGACGCCTGCGCCGCCCTGCCGGTCCATTTGCAGGGAAGATCCTGTCCAATGAAGTCTGCATGGAGAGCACGAACATCCCGCAGTGGTCGCTGACTGGCTTGCAGCAGCGGCTGGTGAAGACGGGTGGCCGGCTGATCAAACACGCCCGGTACTGCCCCCTCCGTAATGATCGATGAACGAGTGTGGCAGAGTAGTTATTTTTGAGTGAGCCCTAAGCCGCTCGTTTCTGAAACTTATCAGGCTGAAATTTCCCGCCTACCGCGTAGCTCGCATTGATCTCGGTATAATGACGCCACTTCTCCGGCAGATCATCTAAAGCAAAGATCGCGGCCACCGGGCAGACCGGCACACATGCCCCGCAATCAATGCACTCCACCGGATCGATGTAGAGCTGGTCAAGGTCGTTATACCCCGGCCGGCCGTCCTCGTACACCGTGTCTTTCTTGGGGTGAATGCAATCCACGGGACAGGCATCTACGCACGCCGTGTCTTTGACTCCAACACAGGGTTCGGCAATAACGAATGACATGAGCCACCTCCCCTCGCCCTGCACCAAGCATAGCAAAGATCAGTAGAGCAATCTTCCAAGCGTGTAGTTGGAGATAACCCACTCTGGCCCAACAGCTTCCGGAGGACCGTCAGCGCGTGCGAACGACGAGAAGAGAGATGCCTTCCGCAACGCCGCACGGCAACCGCTCTCCGACCAAGAGACCCTCGCGCCCTCGTGTTTCAAAGTCCGGTTCATCCCGGCTCTGC
>Ga0247727_10010395_pt1 | contig 16504 bp, 11 predicted proteins | sample WisWelCaveWW1625_FD_202498 | JGI IMG/M metagenome (GOLD analysis project Ga0247727, IMG submission 202498) | Biofilm microbial communities from Wishing Well Cave, Virginia, United States - WW16-25 | ecosystem: Environmental > Aquatic > Deep subsurface > Groundwater > Cave microbial mat | place... | reverse complement strand
AATCCACAACTCTTCCGTCTTGGGCTTGCTCGATGCTTTCTTGAAGCTTACTAGCGAAATCCTGATCTGATAGAATTTCCAACGTCTCAATCCAACCGTCAAGATCTTCTTTGGAAACATCCACGATCAAATCAATCATTCTTCCTGCAAGCTTCTCCGGGGAAACTCCTAATTGCTTTGCACGCTCATTAAGTTCACGAAGTTTTGCTGGGGATATTTCTATATTGAGTATCATAAGCGGGTTCCTCTTTAATCTCTCTCGCGTTCCGCCACTACTTGGAGAAAGAAATATGAATATTCAAAAGCTCAAATTCAAGATCAAATTCTGAAAACACCGGGGTGGATTGCTTTAAGATCTGGCCGATGCTTTCTTCTTTGATTTCGTTTTTGGTTTGCTATTGGCGTTCTTGGGTTTGCTGGTTTTCTTATTTTTCAACATACGGGCTTTCTTCGAAACCCCAGAGTTGGTGGCGGCCAACAACTTCTCCACCCGGTACTCCGAGTCCTTCTCAGCTTGCAGCCACTTTTCAACAATTCCGAAAACGTCTACTATCGCTTTCGCGGCTTTGGCTTTCGCCAGTTTTGGTTGTGAGGAAATTTGCGCCACGGCGATGGCGAATAACCACCACGTCAGTTTTTCAAAATTCTCTTTGTTGAACCAGAGAACGTCATCGTACCGATTCACTTTTAGAAGCTGCTGTACATCAAATGAGTTTAACAAACGTTCAAGCAAGCGATGTTCCCGATTTTCGCCGTCGTCGATCGAGTACCAATTTTGCTCAGCGACGAGCAGCGCCACGAGTTGGCGTCCCCCCCACTTTTGTCCATCATCGAATCCCAATTCGCCCAGCACATTTTGCAGCCGTTTGCCCAACAGCCACGCGTCGATCCAACTGCGGCTTTGCATTTCAAAATCTTTCTCTTTGAGAATTTTTCCGATTTCGTGAATGCACAACCAACCAAACGCGATGGCATCCGCAAACGAATCTTCGGCAAAGTGGCTCTTCAAAAATTTCATTGCAGGTTGAGATGACTTCGATTTCGCCATTCGGAAGCCGACCGTATCAATTTGCATGAAGGCCTCGACTTTCGCCCGCACCGTTTTTGCAAGAATATTTTCCCTTCCCTCTCCCGATGAAAAACGCTTGGCTTGCGATAAAAATTCCGCGTACTTCTTTTCAAAATCATCCAAAAATTCTTTCGCGCGCTTTTTGCTTTTTTGGTCTCGCCGTGATTCTGAAAACCGTTTCAACATCTCAGCGTTGACCAGAGCATCGTAGGCTTTATGCAGCGGGAGCAGATAAAGTTCCCGCAGCGCCTCATCGATGCTGGGGACGCCGCGACCGTTGAGATGCGCCGTGAGCTGCGCGAAATGCCGCCACTCGTTGTCGTGCACCTGCCGAAAATCAAAATAGATCTGGTACTTGTACGCGCCCAACTCCACATACAGGCCTTGCTCGCAGAGATTTTTGCAATTGCGAATGTACTCGAGTCCCGTCACGTGATCGCGGAAAATGCAGAAGTAATTGTCGTTGTGATAAATGCCGAGTCCCTGCCCGAGATCGCGCTGAATTAATCGAGTTTCATCTCCCTCTCCAGTCTTCACCGCGAAGGCCGTCGAATGGCGAATCCAGCCGCGGGCATCCGCAAACTTGTTGTGATAAATGACCAGCCCGCGTTCGTCGCCAAAACGATTGGAGAATGCAAAGACATTCTCGTTGACACTGCCGTCCGGGCTAAAAAAATCATACAGCAGAAAATTATCGACCTCCGCGAAAAGGTAGCGCTTCTTCATCAGCGGAAAAATCTCGCGCTCGTGACGACTCACCAGCCCATCGTCCACCTGCTCTTCCCAGTAAGCGCGGCGGTACTCCATGCCGTACTTTTCGGTGAAACCCTCGACCTGGCCGTGGCCGATCATCGGCAGACCGGGCATCGTGACGAGCATCAGGCACACGCCAAAATATTTGTCGTCTTTACCGAACTGCGCCACTGCCGTGTCCTCATCCGGATTATTCATGAAGTTGACGTAGCGTTTCAAAATCTCCGGATTGAACTGAATGGTATTTTTGATGGTTTCGCGATACTTTTGGTTCTCTTCATTTTTGAGCATGTTCATAAACGCGCTGTTGTACACGCGATGCATCCCAAGCGTGCGCACGAAGTATCCCTCCATCAACCAAAATGCTTCGGCGAGCAGCAACGTGTCGGGCGCTTCGGCCGCCACGCGATCCACCACTTCGCGCCAGAATTCATTGGGCATGGCATGGTTGAAATCGTCCTTTGTCAATCCGTTGCCGGCGCGTGAAGGAATGTCGCCGCCGCTGCCGGGTTCCGGAAACCAGAGTCGCTGGTAATGGCGTTTCGTGAGGGTCATCGCGGCGTCGAAACGGATCACAGAAAAATTGTGCGCCACGTGCAGAATTGTTCGAATGACTGTTTCGCGAACTTCTGCGTTCAAATAATTCAACTGTGCGGTATCATTCCAGGGCATACGCGTCCCGTCATTGCCGTGATAAATGTACCGCACATCGCCGGTCCAAAAATCGTGGCGCTTGAACACCACGGCGGCGTCTTCTCGGCTATAGTATTTGTCATCGATGAAAATACCGTAACGCGGATCCGCGGACAGATTCGGGCCATTGAACGAATACGCCGGAAACGGCGGATACGGCAGCGAAATGTACCAGTCGGGATGCTCACGAACCCAGTGGGAATCGATGCCAGTGTGATTCGGCACCATGTCGCAGCCAAGGCGAATGCCGCGCTGACCGCAGCGATGCTTCAGATTTTGCAGAGCCTCCCAGCCGCCGAGTTCGTTGGCAATTTCATAATCAAATAATGAATAAGCTGAGGACTCCGCCTCCGGATTGCCGCATAATTGTTTTATCTGTTTCGAGGCCGCACTGCGCTGCCAGACGCCGATGAGCCAAAGTCCGGTGAACCCCCAACGCGCCAGAATATCGATCTCCTCATCCGGAATCTGATCGAGCCGCGTGATAGCGCGCTGATATTTTTTCGAAAGCTGGTCCATCCACACCAACGTGCTCTTGGCAATTAGCACCAACCGCGGCATCCAGTGCAGATCCGGGCTGAAGCGCTCCGGCTCATACTCGTGTTGCCAGAAGGACGGCGCTTCCAAAAGTGGCGGCCCGAAGAAAATCGCTTTGGTTTCTTCTTTGATCAAATCGAAGCTGGTGAGCAGGCGATACAGCAAATCCTCGATCAAGATCCCCCACTTCAGCCGCATGAACTGGAGCTGCTCCTCCAATGAAAACGGACTGCTCTTAGCCGGCCGACGTAGGAAATCGATGAGGTTGAAGCCCGCGCCAAATTTGGGCTGGGATTCGAAGAATTCGTGCAGACTCTGTACGATGCTCAAATAAGCGGTTTCTTTTTCCAGCGCCTCGTCATCGAACAATTCCAAAAACGGCGAAAATGCTGGATTGAGGTTTGCGAGCCAGAGCAGCAGCATCTCCTCCAACACCAGCTCGCGGTTGGAAACACCTGCGGTAAGGCCTTGAAGATAAAGCTGCGGCGCGATTTTCCCTTTGTACACTTCCAAAGGCGGGAATTCATCCAAAAATTTGAGCAGCGCTTTCTCGATCGGCTCCTCGCCGTGTTTGTTCAGCAACCAGTCCAGCGCCTCGCGGAACACCTGAGGTTTCACCTGTTTGCGATAATGGGCGATGACGATATGCAGAATCTCGTCAATCAAGCCCATGGCATTGATCTGGCCGGCCTTCACCGCCTGCTCGGGATGATTCGCCAGATCGCGCTTCTCGTTCATTTTTTGCGCGAACAGTCGCGCGCCGTGGAAGTCCGCGAAGACCACGCTGCCGGTTGCAGTGAAAAGCTGATCTTCAAACTGGTATTTTCCCCGCGCCTTTCGCGAGACGTGGAATTCCATCGTGGCTTCTGAAAATGGCTCGTCGGGCATCATCACACTTTCAAAGGTCAGAAATCGCAATCGCATGAGCTTCGACAAGGTGGGTCTCCTCGAAATTAGAAGTTGATCTTTGGTTCGCCTTAATATAAGTTGAGAGCGATTCTTTGTAAAGGAAAACTTTTCATTGGGGATTTACACTGGAGGGCGCGAGTGTTCGGAATTTAGGAACCTCCCCGGCAATGTAGTTACCGGGGAGGTCCGATAGCTCACCTCAATAGCAACATTTTCCGAGCTTCAGTAAACGGTCCCGCCTGTAATCGATACACATAAATTCCGCTGGCAATCTGCTTGCCCGAGTCATCGCGGCCATCCCATTGCACCTGGTACGATCCGGCATCTCGCCGCTCGTTGACCAGCGTGCGAATTTTTTTGCCAAGGGTATTGTAAACCTCTAATGAAACCATATTCTGCCCAGACGGAATTTCATATCGGATAAGAGTTGCCGGATTAAATGGGTTTGGGAAATTCTGCAGCAGCCGAAAATCATCCGGGAACTCCGCGCGCCCATCTGCAACACTGGTCACATTCGCGGTCACTTCGTTGGAAAGACCGCTTTCTCCTTCGTCATGTTGGGCGCTGACCGCATAGAAGTAAGTGGTACCTGTACTGACATTGCCATCGGTGAAAGTGACAGTGTTGGCATCAACGCTGCCAAGCAGGTTAGTACTCTCTCCTACTACCGGCGAAGTTTCACCGCGATAAATCTTGTACCCTTGTAGAGCCAATATCGACGGCATCCCAAATAGACGATCTTCGATTTGGGAATAAGCATTGTCGGCGATAGTGTAAAAGCCTTGGCCGCTTTGATCAGATGACAACTCGCGGCGAGAATCCAGCAACGGTTTGATGATGCCGCTATTTTTGTTCAATGAAACCAGCTCGTTCTGCGTGGAAGCAGAGGTCACTAGCGCTCGAACAACTAAATTTCCGGGAAACCCCAAATCCTTACCAAGAAACCAACCGGAATCGGTTAGCAGCCATGACCGCAAGGCATCTGAGGTGTTATCTAGTCCAATAACGAAATCGCCGGTCTCGCCTTGAATGTAAAAGAGGGAAATGTAAAAATCACCAGCTTCAATCGTGATGGAAGTTGGAAAGTCAACAAAGATGGTACCGGCCGCAGTTATGTTAATCACGCCGTCAAAAACCGCTGTGGCGCCCGGTCCGGTATTGGCGGCGCCGGGATCCAGGTAAACCGCTACTCCATAGTCGTCCGGTATTACATCCTCTCCGCCGATAAAACCCATCGAAATTAAATTTACCGGATAGCTGGCTGGAGTAAACCTGACGGCGAGTTCAGCGCCACTGAAATTTCCTTCAATGAGCCTTTCGGCTGTGCCATCGTCATAAAAGATTTCGGTCGTATCCGAAGCAGGCGTCCCCGGAGCTTGCCACTCAAGTACGACCCCTTCCGCCGTCACCGAAGCGCTTAAGTTAATAGGAGGGTCTAAAACTGTAATGCACGGATCCACCGGCGCAGCGCTCCATGCCCCGGTTTTGCTGCCGCCGCCGCATTGGTTATTCGAGTAAGAAAAGTTGCCGCTGACGGACTGCCCATCCTCGGAAAACGTTCCGCTCAAAGAGCCGGAACTGATCGTAGGAATATTGTAGCTGATGTTAAAACTATTTCCCGAAATATTCACCGGCGAGCTTTTAATTTCCACCATCGAGCAGCCGCCAACATTTGTAAAAGTGATTTTAAAAGTATCGATGCTGGTTTGGTTTATCAAATTGAAACTCACGTTGTTGTTGCCGTTCCACAATCCTTCGCACAACGCGTTCGGTTGGCTTAAACTCTCGAGAGCTGGCAAGCTTTCATCAATGAAAGTAAAAACCTCGCCATTTGCCTCGGTTATCGTAACCACCGTTACTGGCCTGATTTCGGCGCCGGAGAAAACTGCAACTTGCTGGCTCCGTGCGGACACAAACAGACCGAACAGCATTAAAATCAGCACTAAAGAAATTGTTTTCCTCATGGCTCCCTCAAAAATTAGGTTATTTTATTATTCACGGATTGAGTTGATTTCAGCAATCTTACTCTGAATAATGCGCGCTTTTTCTGCGCTGGGCATCGTCCCGCTGATCCAGCCATTGGCGATGGCGTCAATTTTTAGATGCAGCACGCGGCCCTCATCTGCAACATCAAAAGTAATGACATCATTAACGACCTGGTACTGCGCATGGCGGATTCTTGCCAAAACCGAGCCGCACGATACTTCTTCCGGAGTCGTGGCGCAACAGCCCTGGGACGAACCGGCCGCTCCGGAACATTGCTGCACGGTGATGGTACCAAAGCTGCATTGTTTCGTAATTTCGGGACACACCTCGAAGCCGGTTTCACTGGTTGGATTGCACCGCACGCAATCTGAGCCGCCATCGTCACCACCCAAAAAACAGGATGAAATAGGTACTGACAACAGCATTAGCGCAACAACCATGCTTGTGGCTTTCATTCTTTTGGTTTCCTCCTTAATTTTAGTTGATTTGATTTCAAATGGTAAGGCAGATTATGTTGATTTTCAAGATCAATACCGAGTCATTTGAAAAACAGGAATCCAACGTCCGAATCTAATCAAGATCAACAATTGGTGACTATGCATTAGCGCAAATTTTGTAAATCAGAAAATTTCTTTAAAAAAAGGAAGGATGAATTAACAACAAAACAAAAGAACTTCGGACGAATCCTAACCAACTCCCTCAACCAACTTCTTGATTTTTTGGTTGTCCTTTTCAATCCCTGTACTAATAGTGCGGATGGTGTCTTCAGAAAGATCGTCTTCGTAGAAACTGGTTCGTTTTAGCAGAGTTCCGTTTTGAACACGCTCAAGTAAAATCACCGCCTCGCCGGTGAGCGGGCCGCCAAACCGGCGGTATTCGATTTTCTCATTCTCGATAAATTCGGTTATCTCGACGTTGTACTGAATCAGCGGGGTGTCGGCATCGCCCGCAACTACTTTCGCCTGGGTTCCCACTCCGGCTTTGCCATCGCTGTAACCATAGACTTCTTTGACGAAATTAAAAAGCTTCGTCCAGTTTTTGGGGTGTATCTGCAACCAGACTTTTTCCGGCGGGGCCGCAATGGTGATGGAACGGGTAATTTCAGTCATGACTGTTCTCCCGATAACAAAGACACTCACTGGCTAAGCTGCGACGGCGGCTGGCCTGAGCGCCTCACTGATTTTTTTCTTTACGTCGCTATCGTCCAATTTCGCCACCAGTTCATCTAACTTGCTGGCGGCGGCGGACCAGTTATTTTTCCCGAAAGCTTTGTCGCCAAACAGAAAATACCCTTTCGGGCATTTATAAAGAATCAGGCTCTTGAAGTCGCCAACGTAGCCGGTTTTCAAAACTTCTTCGCCTTTAAACTCGACCGTGGTGTCTTTCAGATGTAAAACGTGGCTGACGCTATTGAGCTGGTTTAGAAATTTCCGTCCCTCAAAAGTTTGCACGTTGGATTCCACATCGAGACTCACCACATCTTTGGCTTTGGCGGCTTTTTCAGACATGCACTTCCTCCGATAAATTTGACGACGGAATTTGTTCACTCAACGTTGAAATAATACACATAATCAAATGGAAAAGCAAGAAAAAATCCGGCACGCGTGCAATCGGGATAAGAACGGCTCAGCCGCCATTGGTGAGTTTGACTTCACCGCCTTTCGAATCTTCAAGGGCCTTCAGAATGAAGTCCGCATACTTGCGATGGCCGGAGTTATTGAAATGCGCGTTGGGAAGCTTCATGTAGTCGCTCTCTTCGAGGAAATCCGGGATGTACGCATTGAACTCATTCAAAAAATCCAAATGGTATTGAACGCTGTTGAAAGGATTTTTCTTAAGCGGGTGAACCGGAATCACGAAGAGCATGAAACGCGCGCCCACTTTATTTGCAGCAGCCTGAATTCGTCGGAGCGATTTTCGCGCTTGATCATAGAGCCGTTTCGTCGTATCATTCTCAACGCCAGTGAACATACTCTGTTTGACTACTTTGCCTGAGACCCAAAGATACGTACCGGTCACTGTCTTCATCAATAGCTGACGCAGTGTGGATTTGAAAGAATCGTCCTCGCGATTCTGAGCCTCAGCGGCAGCATTGCTTTTGGCTGCATAATACTGGTATGCTTCTTGGGGCGTCATGTAGTTTCCCTTATCATCGAAAGCATAAAGAAACCTGGCGTTAGTCACGTGATAGAGGTTTTTGAAAGGCAGCATCGGACGCGGCGCGATGAAATCGTTGCCGAGATAAATCATCACTGCTACAATATCCGGCTTGAGCGGCGTCGCATATTTTTCGGCCAGGTATGCATACTGGTTGGTATCCGTCCCGGGGATTCCGGTATTAAAGGTGACGAATCCGCGCTGTCGGATCAAATCCACAAAGCATTTAGTGATCGGCCTCGCACTGGACCCCCAGGCAAAAGAATCGCCGAGGAAAAGTATTTTACGTTTATTGGCGGGAGGCGGATTAGTGAATTCATCGCTGCGAAAGCCGTCGGAGTTGATGGAAATTTCATCCGTCCAGCGATAGTAGCGGTTGGCTTTGAACACGCCCTCCGAATCGGTGCAGAACGAGCTGTCAACTTCGAGGCGCTGGACGAATTTGAATCGTGAGTAGCGCGGAACGTATCCGGGCTTTTTGCCCATTAGACGCAGGACGGTTTCGACCGCGAAGAGCGTGAGAACAGTTGACAACAGCAGCAAGAAAATGTTGGCGATGAATTTCCCACCGGCGGAGGGATTCTTATTTTGCGGCTTGAATTGGGATTTCATTTTTCGACTCCTATTCAGGCATCACTATTCCAGACTTTCACGCTCATTTGCTTTCTAACAGGCTGCTGAAAAACTCCAAGTTCACCCCTCGACTCCGCTCGGGGTGAAGCATTTAGGCTTAAATTTTCATGGTGAGCGAAGTCGAACCATGATGTTTGCAGCTAAAAAATGAGTTTTTCAGCAGCCTGCTAAGTTTTATCATATTGAAATGGACTGAAGGATTGGACCTGCAGAATTCTCTAATCTTCACAGACGTTTTACTTGAGCAGTGTGAGTTTGCGCGATTGCACAAACCCCTCGCTTTGCATCCGGTAAAAATAAAGGCCGCTCGCCAGTCCGGCGGCCTCGAACTGCAATTTGTATTCGCCGGTCGTCATACGCTCGTCCAATAACGTAGCGACTTCCCGCCCCAGAATGTCGTAAAGTTTTATGCTGACCTGCGCGGTTTTGGGAACGGAGAATTGAATGGTGGTCACCGGGTTGAAGGGATTCGGATAGTTTTGATCGAGCCGGAACACTGCCGGAACCACATCTGGAATCGGCTCTACCGCGGTGATGAAATCCAGCCCGCTCCAGAAACCCGCTTGGTGAATAATGTTTTGGGTGCTACCGGTGCCAATCGCCGGCTGGCCGACCGTGCCGGTAATCTGAAATTCCGAATTGGAAATAGTGGTGCTGCCGTTGCCGATTACGGATCGGGCGATCTGAAACTGCGCCCAAATGGTATTGATGTCAGCCGCGTTTGCCATTCCTAAAAAAAGAATGAACAAGATAGATTTCTTCATTGTGGTCTCCGAATAATTAAATCAGCGATTCGCGCCGAGGGAAATCTCGCCGCCAGCGTTGTTCTGATTAGAAAGCGACTCCACCCGCGCTTTCAATTCCTCGATCTGCTTCTGCTGTTCTTTGATGGCCTCGACCAAAAGCCCAACGAGATGGCCGTAATCAACTGACTTTGCGTCTTTGCCGTTGTCCTCAAACTTCACGACTTCCGGAACAACTTCTCCCACCTCTTCGGCTATCAGTCCGATGTCGGCGCGACCATCCTTTTTCCATTCATAAGAAACGCCGCGCAGCTGCCGCACTTTTTCCAACGAGTTCTCAATCGTTTGAATATTGGTTTTCCAGCGCCGTGAGCTGGCCGGGTTGAATGCGGTAGTTTGGATGCTGTTGTCCGGGAATCTGATCCCGGTTTTCACGGCAACGTAGTTGGTTGTCCCTTCCAGAACGAGCGTGGTGCTATCCAAGTTAATGTTTTCAAATTCCAGATTGCCAGCGATGATCTGACCAACATACATATCCCATTGCTGAACATTATCATCCAATCGCAAACGGGCATCACTTGATTTCAGATGCAATAAAGCGCCCGGAGCCGCGGCGCCGATGCCAACGTTACCGAGGTTATCCACGACCACGGCATCGGTCGGGCTGCCGTCTGCAGCATCGAGGGAATGGCCATCGGCGACAGCTGAAACCTCAACGCTGTTTCCGACCAGATTCACGGAAACGTTGTCGCCAGCGCTGATGCTAACGTCATTCGTCAATCCGTTGAGACTGCTTACGACAGTAGCCCCGCCGCTGGCAGCGTTAATCGTGATTGTGTTGCCTTCAGCAGAAATATTCGCGCCACCGGTTGCTTCGAGAACGATACTATCTGTTAAACCATTAAGTGATTTTACCACTTCTTCCGCGGCGATCTTGTCCGCGGTTACGGCGTTGCTCGCCAATTTGGCATTGGAAACGCCGCCATCTGAGATCGAGAGCGAAACATCACCGGTAATTCCGCCGCCGGCCAGACCGCCTTCCGCTGTCACCGCAGTGATATCGCCGTCGCCGCTGCCGGCCGCGGCGATGGTGAGCGTATTACCACTGGGTGTGACGGTGACGTTTTCACCGGCGCTCAACACAACATTGTCCTTGAGATTGTTGACGCTGCGAACCACTGTATTGGCCACGATTTTATTTGTGGTTACCGAATTATCGGCGATGGAGCGGGCATGCAAACTATAGGGTGAAGAAGTGAGCTCGATGCGCGGCGTCAATTCGGCTCCGGGGTTGACCGAGATTCCTAACCAATACGGCTTATCGAACGCCAGGTTCAGCGGCGTAGTTTTTCCAAAAATCGTGCTAAACAAACCACCGACGACGTCCAGCGTGTGGGTTTCCGTCCAAAGTGGTGAGCCGCCGGAGCTGAGATCGTAAATTTTAAATGAGATGGAGTATTCGTCGTCTGTGACTGTCGAGCCTCCCGGTAAGGCCAGCACGCCCTGGTAACTCATGGTGGTCGGTGCCTGCGCTAAAGTCATCGTGACAGAACTGGCAAACGAACAGACCACTGCAAAAACGATAAACACTTTTTTCATACGTGATTCCTTTCTATTAATAGCCCAATTTGAAAATGCTTTCAAATGAAATTGAAATCCCGAGAGATGAAATTTCTGCCTGCGCTGTAATTCTTGGCTGGCTTATTATAATACTGCTAAGGAGTTAGAACTGGGGAAAGTGGTGAAGGATTTTTAAGAAGCTGGTGCTTAGGAAATAGAATTCGAGACTTTACAAAGCTCTGTGTTTCAGAGGGTACAGAAATTTACTATTCACAAAGAATATGAACTCCTAAATTTTCACTGATAACCTTCGTTTGAATTTTTCACGGCAAAATATTTTTCAGTTCTCACTTAAAACCACAATTATGAGCCCAGCCGCGATTATGCTGCCTGCTCCCAGCAGTATCCATTTTGTCATGTTTACCTGTTTCTTTTGTTTCCTCATCTCATCGACCAGGACCAAGTAGTCTGGCTTGATCAGCTCATCGAGATTGGGATTGTAGCTTTCATTTAGAGCAAATATTCTTTTTACTTCAGACTTGGCATGTTGGCGAAATTCCTTCGATAGGTACGACAGCGCCTTGAGCTCGTGGGCTTTTATTTTTGTATCAATGTCTAAACTGCGCTTTTTTAAGCATCGCGTTGTCAACTCAATGGTGTCTTCAAACTTCCCTGAAAGGTACTGTTGTCGTGCTACCGCCAACTCGTTCTTGCAGTTCTCATTGCCGAATAAAGGATAAAAAGATGTGATGAGTACTACCGCCAAAAAAAATCTCTGCAACGGGCACATTGGGGCTCCCTTCTTTTATACTTAACCAAATAAATGACTCAGCGGCATTGCGAATTCTAATTCTAATTTTTTCGTAGCCTGAAATTCAATCTGGAATCCTCTTCGAGATTGATGATCTCCACTCCATTTTCAGAAAAATAGCCCGCTCTTCGTACTTCAATAGCATGTTGTCCAATACGAAGTATGAGTTGGTGGGGTGTTTGTTTGCCAGTGCTTTTACCATCCACAAAAATTTCTGCCCATACTGGATTAGAAGTTACGGTAAGAGTAAACATTCGATTGAAATCGATATTGATATTACTTTGTTGATTTGGTTTTATCTCGATATTCCGATTCCATTTACCGAATTGTGAATGAGTGACAAGAAGACGATGGCTGCCGACGGATAGTTTTTCATCATATCGTGTCACACTATTTGTCTGGCGAGCATTCCCATCGATTTGCACGGTCCCACCCGGCTTGATACTCACTTTTAAAGTTCCCCTAAGTGGAACGAGTTTGGCATTCAACACAGCCGTTTCGCCGCGCACGATATTAACTGATCTGGTGTAATTTTCATATTTGTCTTTGCTAACGCGAACGCTCGAGCTACCTGGCCTTAAATTTTGCGCTAAGTAAGGCGTTTGGCCCAAGTAACGATTGTTTAACCACACTTTGGCGCGCGGGGGCACGGACGAAATTTTCAGGCTGCCAGAATTCCCAACATCATTGGAAATTTTTTCCAGATAATACGTAAGATTTTGATTTAAACCAGGCGAGAGAAAAAACTCATCGTCCTTTCTTTTGTACCCCTCGCGAGATACAGTAATAGAATGATGTCCTGCGAGAACCTCCAGATTTTGGAGATTGAGTGCGTTCATCGACCGCCCATTCAGAATAATCTGCGCGTCGGGCGGGTCGACGTCAATGGAAACCCGGGCGATTGCTTTCAAATCAATAGAAAAATCGGAGGGCCGTTCTTTCGAAATCACAATCGAGCTATCAAGCGTGAAAAAATTCTGCTTTGAAAGTCGAACTGCGTAGGTGCCGGCATTGATTTTGTAGTTTTCGATGGGACTCACTCCAATAAATTTCCCGCCAACGAATACGTTCGCCCCCACTGGTCGCGTGGCGACTGAAAAATCCACGATGGGCAGAGTATCTGAGCCCGAATTCTTGATCAAGAAACTTGAAAGCAAAAATGCGCCCAAGAAAATGAAAACGCCAGCGGCCGATAACACCGCCACCAAACGATTTCTCTTCTTTCTCTCTGCTTTAATGTTCTTCAGCTTATCTTTGACCAGATTGATGTTGCCCGTCGCCAGCGCCATGCGCCAGTAAAGATTTCTTTTTTCTTTCAGCAGGTCTTGTACAAACAGGTCGATGGTGGCATATCTCCGTTGGGGATCTTTTTCCAATGCCTTATCAATTAGCCTCTGAAGACCTTTTGGTACATTCGACCGATAGTGTTTTAACGGCACCGGATTTTTAGAAATTATGGAATGTGCTATCGCCGGAAAGTCATTGCCTTCAAATGGCAGACGATTGGCAAGAAGTTCATAAAAAATGACACCCAACGAAAAGATGTCCGAGCGCTCATCTATTTCCTGCCCCTTTACTTGTTCGGGTGACATGTAAAGAAGGGTACCCATCGTCGTCTCGGCACGCGTGAGCTTGGTTGCTCCCTTTAGCTTGGCTAAGCCAAAGTCCAGTATCTTGATCACGCCGTCGTTGTCAATCATGATATTGGAAGGCTTCAAATCCCGATGAATGATGCCGGCTTTGTGCGATTTGCCCAATCCCTGACAAATCTGCAAGATTATTCTAATGACTTTGAAGATGGATAATTTCTTACGATTCAGAAGTGCTGCTAAAGATTCGCCTTCGATGTATTCCATCGAGATGAAAGATTTATCCTCGATGGACCCGTACTCATAAATAGTGATGATATTGGGGTGATTTAATTTTGCTGCAGCCAGCGCTTCTCTCTTAAATCTTAGTTCTTGAGTAACATCGCTGGCATCGTAGGCTGGTAGAAATTTCAGCGCAACCTTACGCTTCAAGATCGTGTCCTCGGCCAAATAGACTTCCCCCATCCCGCCTTTGCCAATCAGTTTGTGGATTTTGAAATGTGAGAAATCTTTTACCATAAAAGCATACTGCGTTGAGGTTACTTTCCCTCAAAATTATATGACTAACCGAATACGTTAAGAGTAAATTGAGCGCCTGGTCGGAAGATCTGAGTTGTACTCAACCCTAACTACATCAAATGGCCGAGGAGTGCGGATGATTGCGGCGGCCCGATCACTTCTGCGCCGCCGCGTAATCGAGTGTCTCTTGCCACACCCGCAGCACATTGCCGCTCAGAATTTTTTCGATGTCAGGTTCGGAGTAACCGCGCGTGAGCAGATGATAAACCAGCTTCGGGTAATCAGCCACGGATTTCAAATCAGCGGGGAGCGAGTCGCCGACGCCGTCAAAATCAGAGCCGAGGCCGACGTGATCGATTCCGGCGATCTTCACGACGTGATCGATATGAGCGACCACGTCTTCGACAGTGGCGTAAGGATAGGGATTGCCCTTTTTAAATTCATCCATCTCACTTTTCACGCGATGATCTTTATCGTCCTCAATGCCGTGGCTGGACATAAACTCCGTCCGATGCGCCCAATATTGGTTGTCGTATTTGTTGGCGACTTCGGTCAGAAATGACGAGCCAAAGTTGATTTGAATCACTCCGCCCTTTTTCGCCAGCGCCCGCAGCATGTCGTCGTCCACATTGCGTTCCCATCCGGGCGTGAAAAGTCGGCAACTGGAATGCGAGCAAATGGGCGGCACTTTGGACACCCGCAGAACTTGATAAAAAGTGGAATCGGAAACGTGTGAAATGTCAACCATTATCCCCACGCGATTCATCTCCGCAACCACTTTTTTTCCAAACGGGCTCAGGCCGTTCCAACCTTTGTCCATATCGTAGGATGAGTCGCAAATCAGATTATTTTTGCTGTGCGCGAGGGTGATATAACGAATGCCTTTGTCAAAAAAGTACCGCACGTTTTTCAGATCATCTTCAATGCCCGAACCGTTCTCCATTCCGTAGGGCAACGAAATCAATCCCTTTGTGAAATTCTTTCTTAAGTCCACGGGCGTGGAGGCTTTGGCAAATTTATCCGGATGCTTGGCAATGATACTGTCCATCATCGCTATCAACATCTCCGCATGTGCTTTGGAAGCGCCCGGCGCTTTTTGAAAGGCTGCGGGAATGTAAATGGACATGAACGGCGCATCGAGGCCGCCCTCTTTGGCGCGCGGGTAATCGAAATCGCCTTTCGCTGTCTGTTGAGAGACATCTTCCATTTCATCAACTAAACGATACGGCACATCGACATGTCCATCCAGAATGATGGTTGAATTCGCGATTTGCCGCGCTCGCGCGTAGCGCTCCGGATCATAACCCGCGGGCGTTTTATCATTTCCAAAATTCATCATCATCACCGCAATAAAAAGTAAGTTGATGGTCGACACTTTTCCCTCCATTTATCTTTCGATTTCCTCTTCAACCGTAATGTCGCTTCTGCGATCAACTTTTGGCCGCGACTCACGATTAGCGACATTCCAGCCGGTCAGATAAACCAGCCGCGCGATTCTCGCCATTTTATCGAAATTGATTTTCTCCACTGTGTCAGTTACCCTGTGGTAATCCTCGTGGACTCCCGAAAAATAGAAAATGATCGGGATGCCGTGCTTGGCATAATTATAATGGTCGCTGCGATAGTAGAAGCGATTGGGATCGCTTTCGGTGTTATACGTGTAATCGAAATTCAAACCAATGACGTCGTCGGCCGCGAGGTTGATTTGATGCAGTTCCTGAGACAGAAAATCCGAGCCGATGATGTACACCGAGTTGGAATCGTTGCGGCCAATCATATCCATGTTCAATTGCGTCACGGTTTTTTCCAAAGGAATCAACGGATGTTCTGTATAATAGCGCGACCCGAGCAGCCCCTTTTCTTCGCCGGTGTGGGAAACAAAAAGCAGGCTGCGCTTGGGGCGCTCGGGATTTCTGGCAAACGCGCCAGCGATCTCTAACATGCCGGTGGTGCCGCTGCCGTCGTCATCGGCGCCATTGAACGCATCGCCGCTTTCATCAACTCCGACGTGATCGTAATGCGCGCCAAATGCCACCACTTCGTCTTTCAAAACCGGATCGGAACCTTCGAGGTAAGCGACGACGTTCTGAGTGGTTTTGATTTCGGCGTTGACTTTGAGATCAACCACCACTTTCGTCTTCTTGATTTCAAACGACTGCGGCGCCTGCTTCTCCAAAATTTTGACCTGCAGCCCCTTAACCGTCCGGCCGCTGGCGGCGAGCAGCGAATCCGCAACCCGCGAGGTGATATAAATCAGCGGCAGGTCGTCGGGATCTTCTGCCAGCTTCACACTGACGCGGTTGAGCCATCGGCGCGTCAGCCGGTCATCGTGCGAAATGAGACGGTCATTGACAACCAGCACGCCGGCTGCGCCAACATTCTTGGCGGTCGCGGATTTCATTCGGCCATCGCGAAACGCGGCCGGCGTGATCGAGAATTTTTTCACACCGAGCGAGTCGTCAATCCGCGGCTTGCCCGATAACATCAACAAAATCTTGCCTTCTGGTTGAACTCCTTTGAAATCGTCGTACACACCATTCGGCTC
>Ga0247727_10010394_pt1 | contig 16508 bp, 6 predicted proteins | sample WisWelCaveWW1625_FD_202498 | JGI IMG/M metagenome (GOLD analysis project Ga0247727, IMG submission 202498) | Biofilm microbial communities from Wishing Well Cave, Virginia, United States - WW16-25 | ecosystem: Environmental > Aquatic > Deep subsurface > Groundwater > Cave microbial mat | place... | reverse complement strand
ATAGTTTTATAAACCGGCCAGCAGTTCTTGAAGAGGTTCTTACGTTATTCAGGATTGGAACGAGCGAAAAAGATGGTGTGGAAACTGCGGGAGAAACGCCAGGCCATTTTTGCGAAGATCAGCCCGGATGGCTCATGTTGGTGTGTTCAAGCGAAAATCCGCTTAGCCTGTATAACAACCCTTATACAGGATTCGCTCAGCATGGTGGTTGTCGATGCAAGCTTTGAACCAGATGGATCGATCATCATCGATTTTTCAAAGCCGGTAAGTGTCGGAAGCATCACGCAGCAAAACATTTACGTGATCGCAAGTTCGACCGTTACAGGAACTGTGATCAGTGGCGCCGACCCTTCCCGCATTATCTTCTATCCCCAGATCGCGCTCAATAATCCCCCGATCCCCTTTGTGTTGAAAGTGGAAGCGACTGTGGTCGATCAAGGCGGACACGCCCTCGAGTATCCGTTCTCGAAGATGTTTAATGCCGGTTCAGGAAACTCGTTTGTCCAGGGCGAAGTGTGGGATAACGCATCCGGACAACCATTGGCAGGCGCCGTCGTAACGCAGATAGCGCCCGTAGTAACGCCGGCGCCGGTTGCTACGGCTGATGCAATGGGACAATTCACGATGCCCGTTAGTTCGGGAAACGTTGTGCTGCGAGTCGAACGTTCTGGAAATCAGACCGATCCGGGCTACCTCACATCGTATCGATCTGTCAGCATCGCATCCGGTGAAGCAGTATTTATGTTTGATGCACGGTTGCAGCCGGTAGACACAAAGGTGATCACGCTTGGTTCGTCTGCGTCATCTGTCACGAATTCGGATGCAACCGTCAGCTTGATTGCGCCGGCAGGTACGGTCACAGCCGATACGCAAGTTGTGCTGAGCAAACGCGACGGACAAAGCCTTCCTGCTTTGCTTCCCGATGGCTGGGCGCCAATTGCAGCAGCTTCGATCGATTCCTCCACCTCATCTTTGCAACAACAAGTTACATTGCGCATCAAAAACGATACCGGTATGGGCGCCTTCTCTTCGATGCCGACAGCTTACTACGATATTAGCAGTAACCTTTGGAAAACCGGACCATCAGGCTTTGTCAGCGCTGACGGTACGCAGCTCGAGCTCCAAACCAACCGGACGGGCACGCATGCATTTTTGCTTTTCGATCCGTCAAATCCGCCGGCTCCATCGCTTGCCGATCAGCCGCTGCTGGCAGCAGCACCACAGGCTCCAGGCACAGCCGGCACGCCTAACCTGGTCGCAACGCCAACCGGTATTTATCCGCAGCAACGCGCGCAAGTCATAACAAACTTTTCCGGCGCACAGTTCCGTTCAGGAACGCGTTTCCAGGCAATCTTAAAAGAAGATTTTACTTTGTTAGCAGGACTCGGCTCTGTCCAGACAACTCCAAAGACTGCCGATCTTGTCGGCTACTCCATGGGACAACCTTCATCAGGTGAAGTGAAGTTTTTTGCATCACCGTCAAAGGCAATCGACTTTACAAAGCTTGATGTCGGATTCATCGATGTGGAGATCCATGCGTTTCCGCACGATACTGCACAGCCCGGAGTCATCGGATCATCCGGCGGTTCTGTCCAATCCGCAGACGGATCGATGACTCTTACCGTTCCGGCAGGAGCGCTCACTGGATCTGTGCCAGTAACACTGACTTCGCTTTCAGTCGCAGACCTCACTCTCGTTGTCCCTGGTTACACGATGGTTTCTGCTTTCGAAGTGAGTTTTGGCGGCGCATCTCTTTCTTCAGCGGCAACCGTTGATGCTGTCAGTGGTGCGGGCGTCTCCCCCGCCTTTATCCTTGCCCGGTTGGCGCAAATCGGATCAACCAGCAGATGGATTATCGAAGGAACTGCTTCGTATGACGGCGTTAGAATTAAAACTGTAGCAGGGCTGGCCACTCTTCGCGGCGTCACAGTAAGCGGCGTTTACGGCATTTTCCGCGCGGATGCGCCAATCGGCTTCATCACCGGATCGATTTCGAATCCGCAAAACGGCGCTGCCGGACAAAATATCCTGGTCACTTCGGATCAAACGCAGCTTGCTGCGCTTAGCAACAACATCAGCACTTATACGCTTGCCGTGCCGGTCAGCTCCGGCGCCGCAACCGCCGCAAATCAAGTAACAGGCGATTCCGGATCGGCAAACTACACAGTCAGCAGTCAGGCCCAGGTTGTCACAGTCAATCTGCACATCAACACGACGCCTCCGCGCATCGTAAGCATTACGCCAGCAGATGCCTCAACCGGTGTTTCTTCCAACACAACGATTCGCGTCACGTTTAGCGAAGCCGTCCTTGCGTCTTCGCTCAACAGCAGCACGTTTAAGGTGCTTGTCTCCGGATCTCCTGTTACGGGTCGAATCCTGCTTACATCGAATAACACGATCGGCATCTTTACTCCTTCAACCGCGCTCGCATCGGATACGCAGTACACGATCACACTGACTTCGGCCATCACCGATCTCAGTGGCAATGCGCTTTCGAATCCGACAACGACTCACACATTCCGGACCGCTGATACGACTGCGCCTCAGCCCGCATCGACAACACGTTTCAAGCTGTTTCTTCCTGAAAACGGAAACGTCCGCTTCGAAGTGCCAGAAGCAGACATCGAGCCGGGAACTGCGCTCATCTTCTTTAACGATACGAAGCGCACTTCAACAACGGCAAACACCGCCGCCTGTACCGCGGGCGGCCCGCCCGCATCCTGCTTTACTGCAACAATTGCAGGTTCGATGACCGATGCGTACTTCGTTGAGCTTGTCGACGCATCCGGAAACAAGACACGTGTTGACTTTGCCCGCATGGAATACAGTGATGGCTCCGGCGCTGTCTTCGAAACTACAGGCGGCGAATACACAACCTCCGAAGGCATCGTCATCGAAGTAGCAGCAGACACATTCACATCCGCAACTCCCGTGCAGTTGAAAATGACAACGCCCGATCCGCAAACCGTTACGCCAACTCCACGCGACTTCGCCAACATCGGCTACTTCACGCTCAACACAAACGGCGCAACCGCAGCGAAGCCCATCGAAGTTTCGTTCCCGGTCCCGGCTGGAGCCAACATCACCGCCGACTCCCAGATCTTCGCAGCCGTCCCCGTAGAATTTTTCGGCAAGAAGAAATGGATGGCCGTAGAACCGCTGCAGTTAGAAGACGGCATGCTAAAGACATTGTCTCCGCCCTGGCCCGGTATCAGGGTTGACCCCCTCTATACGCTGATTCAATCGGTAAAACCGTTGTTTTATCTTCAGGGATCGGTATCTTCAGTACCTGCGGTAATCGAGTTTTCAAACACAGATCTTTCAATCTTTACTCAAACGCCTCAGTTTGTAGCGCCTTTGCCGGTTGGTGAACCTTACAGCATCACTGCAACTGATTTCGTTACGGGCGCAATTATTTTCGAAGGGCAGCCGGCTCCACCTGCAACAGAAGCGCAGTCGATTGTTCATCTTCAAAAAGTGATATCAAACGATACGACTCCGCCTTACATGATCGGAGGCTCGCCGCTTACGATTACAAGCTGGAAAGTTGGAGCATCAAGCGGAAACGTAAGAGCAAACATTACTTTTTCAACCGATGATTCCGGTGCGGACGGTGTTGCTGATTTTACGGGAACTTTGACCGTGACTGGAGACCGTGATGCGTTGGCAGCGGATTCCTACGCGTCAGTCCATAACAATACGACCGGACAAAGCGGAACCGGTACGGCAAGCTCAGTTGGAAGCTTTCAAGTTTCGGTGCCTTATACGTTTTCAGATCCGATCACACTGCTTTTGTCTTCAGTTGATGTCGAGCCTGGAGCGGTGCTTCGCTTTAACTTCTCTGAGCCGATTGAAGATACAAATTACGGAACACTTCTCGACTTTTACGAAACGCTTGATACGACACAAAAAATTGCATTCTCCTTCCAGTTAAAATCGGCCCAGCAAACTCTTGAGATCCGTCCGCTTACTAATCTCAAAAGCGATACGGATTACACGATCGTTTTTGAAGGAGTGCGCGATCTATCGGCTAACGCGGCAAAACGCTTTGACGTGCAGTTTAAAACGCGATCCTACGACATACAGGCAGGAGCAGGATCGGGCACAGTAAATGACACCTTGCTCATTCGCAATCATTTGATTGTGGCAAAAGAGGAAGGAGTCGAAGTCTACAGCACGGCAAATCCCTTTGATCTGGAGCTGGTTTCGACTCTCGCTTTTCCCGGAGGCGCAAGAAGCTTTGCCCGATACGGAGACAAAGTCATAACCGTTGGCGGCGGAGTTGCGCCTCACGGCGGAGTTTTGCGCGTCCTTGATTTTACCGATTTTCAGGCGCCGGTCATTGAAAAGTCGTTTATCCTTTCGCGCTACGTTGGAGATGTATCAGATGATCTTGCAGGAGTCGAAGACCCTGTCGGAGAAGGACGTCCGATCAAAGTGATGATTTACGAAACCCGGGCATACGTTGCAAACATTGGAATCGGCGTTCAGGTTGTCAATTTAAACGAGCTCGCGCAGCCGATTACTTCGTTTCATCACAGAAAATACAGCGAGCCTTTTGCAAAGGACCTTGCTCTTTACATCAAGGAAGACGATACGTACACACCGGCGGATGAAACGGCATATGAGATCGTACTTTCCGGTTCTTCGATGACATCGGATATCGACTCTGCGCTTTCTTCTTTTAAGGCGGTAAGTATCGACAGGGTGCTAAATCAAACGTGTGAAAAAGGCGGAAGTACGACGTCAGAATCACGCTGCCAGGATTCATTCGTAAGATCATCGACGATTCCAGGCTCTGCCAATAACGTAGAAGTACTCATGAATTATGAAGTAGACATCGATTCTGATGGAAGGACGGAAGCTGCAGAGGATGCGGATCATCAACCAACAGCAGACAATCCGAATCCTGTAGATGACGGCATTGTTTCACGAAGGGATTCGGCTCATACAAATCCCCAGAAGTTTGAGGTGCACGACCTTGCGTTCATCTCCGGAAGCACTTTCGGGATTCACGTGCTTGATATTACAGACATCAAAGATCCGCAACTCCTTGGAACAATCAAAGTGGGAGACGGCGTTTCGGTTTACGACTTGAAGCTGGATAGAAAGAATTTACGCCTCTATGTCCCGGTTGGAGCAGACGGCATTTACATTGTCGATATCAAAGATCCGTTTCTAATTGACCCGCAGACACCGCCACAGGTGATAGGAAAGATCCAGGTAGCAAACACGATTACAGATGGAAATGTGACAATCGATGAGGAACTGAATACGGTTTATGTTGCAACACGCGACTCAGGACTGCAGTCGGTGATGGTAGGAAACCTGCAAGTACAAATAGTAACGAAAAACGATCACGGGACGGCAGACCCTTCAGATGATACGTACCCGCCGGTTTCGATCATCGAATCGGAAGGCTATCTTAGAAAGCACGAAGACGACCCGGATCGTCTTATCCCGTGGCCTGAAGGCACGCCGCTTTCTGATATGCAGGCAGAAGCCCCTACAAAATATTATATTGCAGCCCTTCTTCCAAGCGCAGCAGGAGGCGCTTCAAACGAAGTAACGGTAAAAGTGGAATCAACGAATCTTTTTGATCAGCCGCTAAAGTTAGCTGCCGGGTTTCCGGTAACCAATTTTGAAACGAAGGTCAAATACGTGGCGCCAACGGATCGAAACGGAGATAACGTCATAAACGAAGCCGATGGCTCTTACCGGCTTTACGTATCGGATCCGTTTTATATAACAGCCCATCCGCTTCTTCCAAAGGCAGATCGGATTGCAGTTGATGAAAAAATCATATCGGCAGGAGACTTCATCAAGGCGAAAATCGATTCAGCGATCCAGCAAAACCTCACTTTTGTAACGACGGACCTTCTGCGAACCTCGGAACGCGCAGCAAAGGCACTGCGTATGGAGTGGGTCGATAGCGAAAAGCCGGAGCCAAAACAAAACGCGGTAACAGGTTCAGGTGAGACGGCCTATCCTCCGTATCTGCATTCGGGCGAATGGAGTTTTGCTTCCGCAGATTTTTCGCTTAAAGGACGCGGCTTTGACTTTGTGTTTTCGCGGAAATACGAATCGCAAGCACTCTATGACGGTCCGCTTGGGATGGGATTTGACCATGCGTATTTTGCAAGGATACTGGAGCTTCCAAACGGCGATGTGCTTTATTTTGACGGAATGGGACGCCGTGAGCATTTTGTGTATGTGGCCCAGAACGGCTGTGTGCAGACTGATGAAAACAGTTGTAACGCCTACGTTGCGCCTCCTGGTGTTTTCGTAAAGCTTTCAAAGCTTAAAGACGGAAACTTCCTGGTTACCGGGACAACCGGAACGAATCTCCTGTTTATTAACTACGGACAACTTTCATATGTCCAGGACAGAAACGAAAACAAGTTGGAGTTCCTTTACGATCCGGCAGGAAAGCTTTCCGTTATAACAGACACGCTTGGCCGGGCCGTCTTTTACGAATATAACGACGAAGGAAAGCTCGCAAAAGTAAGAGACTTTGCCGACCGGGAATGGCAGTTCAATTATGACGAGCAGGTAAGCTCCCCTGATCCAACGCGAAAGACTCATCTTTTGACATCGGTTGTCACACCAAAGCTGGATCCAAATTCCGAACCGAGGTCAACGCGCTACACTTATACCGGTCCTGTTTCGGAGCGGGAGCTACTTCCTGAGATTAATTTAGCAGGCATCATTGATGGAAAAGGGCAACAGTTCCTGTTTAACACTTTTGACGGGCAGGACCGCCTGAGCCAGCAGCAATACGGGGCGACAGATCAGCTCATCACCTATGCATACGGACAAACGACGGAAGGAGATCCAAAGACGACAGTAACCGACCGCAACGCAAATATTACAGATTACGTTCTTAACGATTCCGGCCTGCTTTCAAAGATGGTTGAGTATGCGGAAGGCGAAGAGATTGAAACGCTCTTTGAGCATAACTCGGAAGCATTGCTTTCAAAGATGACTTATCCGCAGCAGAATTTTATGGAAAACGCCTATGCTGCTGTAGATCCAACCGACAAACGGAAAGGGCCGCTTCTTACAACCGATAAGAACACGGGCACGTTTAAAAATCCGGACGGAACAGAATTTGAAAAGACGCTTACGGATCAATACGAATACCACGCCCATCATAACCTTCAGAGCAGTCACAAGGATGCGCTTTTACATGAGACAAAAGTTGCTGCCTTTGATACAAACGACCGGAATCCGAAAACAATCGAACGGCCGGAAGGTGTTATCGAAAACTACGCTTACAACAAGTTCGGACAAGTCGTAAGTACCGTCGATGCCGAAGCGCACACAATCGCTTACGAGTACTATCCGGAATCGGATACATCACAAGACGGCGCAGTGACCTTCTACAGGAGCGATCCGGATGCGGAAACGGGCGGCTATCTGAAATCAAAAGCCTTTGATTCTTCAAACCTGAATCTCAAATACGAATACAAATACGACAAACGCGGAAATATTATCGAAGTAAAGGACCCGCGTGGAGTAACGGATAAATACACCTACAATGCGCTCGATGAAGTGGTAGAAGTCATCCGCGCAGCAGTGGCAGAATCGAGCACAGTTCCTTTCCATACGAATTACAAATACGACGCAAATGGAAACGTAGCAGAAATCTCGATGGAAAAGGCGCCAGGCGAGTTTTCAAAAGTCACATTCGGCTACGATATTCTCAACTACAAGACGCAAACCCGCGAAGAAGCAGGAGAAACCGACCTTGTTACAGCCTTCGAATACGACGGAAATCGGAACCTGACAAAAGTCATCCAGCCGGAGGCAAATGCGACGGAATATCAGTACAACTCCCGCGACCTGAAGGTTGCCGAGATCCGTGGAGCAGGATCGGATGTACAGGCCACCTGGAGATATGTTTACGACAAGAACAAGAATCTCTCATCGATGGTTGATTCAAAAGGGACAACCCTTTTTCATTACGACAACCTCGACCGTCTGATTAGAATTGCCTATCCTGAAGGGAACACAAAGAGCATTGAGTACAACGATGACGGACAGGTCGTAAGTGAATTCTATTTTGAGTTCTTTTCCGGAAATCAGGCTGAATTAATCGCGCAAAAGGATTTTGTCTACGATGCGCTTCACCGGGTCACGACCGAGACGGAGCATGTTTTTGATGCGCCTGCCGGTGATAACGTCGAGCTTGATACCTCCTATGATTACGACAAAGACAGTCAGTTAACGAAAGTAACGGATCCGCTTGCAAGACAAACGCATTTTCTCTATGACGGGGCCCACCGCCGGAAAAAGGTTACAGACCACGAAGGAAATATTACGGAATTTAGCTACGACGGAAATGACAACGTAACCGGAATAAAAGAAAGCCTACTTGGAAGCACGCAAAGCCACATCCAGACAGCCGAGTATCTGACCTCAAACACATACGATTCGTTAAACCGCGTAATTGAAACCATTGATTCCCTTTCTCATAAGACCAGTTTCGAATACGACCTGCGGAATAATTTGCTTGCTTCGATGGATGCGACAGGAAACGTCAGGAGCAGTGTTTATGACGAGCTGAACCGGAGAACCAAAAGCAGAGTCGTTACAGGCACTGGCGGTGATGTGGTAACCGATTTTTCGTACGATAAAAACAGCCGGATGGTTTCATTTAAGGATTCGAAAGGAAGCGAAACAACGTATTCCTACGATGCCATAAACCGGCTCGGGACGATCCGTTATCCAAAAGGCGGAGAAGTACGACTCACATACGATGGAAACGATAACGTGGTTTCGACAGAAGACAGAAACGGAACACGTGTTTCAAACGTTTTTGACGGTAACAACCGCCTGGTTTCAAAAAATATCATTCCCGGACCAGGAGTTATCGGAACCACCCTTGAGAATTTTGAATACGACGGCTTAAACCGCCTTACACGCGCGCAAAACAATGATTCGGATGTGCGTTTCGTATACGATTCGCGCGGCCTCATCTGGAAGGAGATCCAGACTGCCGGCACAACCGAAATGCGTTTCGATAAAGTCGGAAACAAGATCAAGACTTTCTATCCGAATCAATCGACGGTATTAACGCGCGCTTACGATGAGCTTGACCGTCTTCGCAATCTTGTAACGGATACAACAGGACTTGTTTCAGACTTTTCGTATCTTGGGACTGGCCGAATTGCGGATAAGACGCACGGAAACGGCTTGACCACTCAATACAACTACGACACTGAAGGAAAGCTTTTTGACATCATCCACGGCGCAAATAACTCGATAGCCGGTTTCGAATACGAATGGGATGATGCTCATTACCGGAAGAAAGAAATAAAGCGGCACTTCGGAAATCTCCCGGACAGTTTTAACTACGATGGAGCGCACCGGATCACAGCGGCAACCGTTTCTCTTGGAGCAACAAGCCACGATCGTACTTTTTCCTACGATGAAGCGGATAACATCAAAGCCGTTACTCGCGATTTAGCCCCGGTAAATTACACGACAAACGAAGAGCATCAATACACAACGAGTGGAACCGGTGAGCAGTTCCAGTATGACGCAAACGGAAATCTTACCTCTTACAGTAACGGCCTAACGCAAAAAACTTTTGCCTACGATTACATGAACCGGATGATGCGCGCCGAAATCACAACCGGTACGCAGACAGATGTCGTCACTTTCGGCTACGATGCGCTCGGACGCAGGGTCAGCAAGAGCGGCCCTTCCGGGACCACGAAATACGTTTACGAAGGCGCACAGGTTGTCCAGGAGCTTGACGGCGCAAACGCCATCAAACGCGAATACATCTGGGGCGATTCAATCGATGAGCTCCATGCAATAAAACAAAACGGCCAGATGTATTACGTCCACGAAAACTCCATCGGATCCGTTGCCGCCATCACCGATTCAACCGGCGCTCTCGTTGAACGCTACGACTACGACGTTTTCGGCACGCCCACAGTCACATACGCAGCAGGCACTGCTGTTGATCCGCGCGTTTCGTCGCTTGGACAACCGTATTCATTTCAGGGCCGCGAGCGCGATGCCGAGACGGGTCTTTTCTACTTCAGAGCGAGGTATTATTCCGCGGAGCTGGGGAGGTTTATCAGCCAGGATCCACTCAGCTATGCAGCATCAGGGCCCTCTCTTTACACCTTCGTACACAATTCGCCGGTAAATCTAAGAGATCCACTAGGTTTGCAAGAAGAACAGGAAATAAATGAGGATCTTGAGCTGCTTGAAGCAACGGAACGTTACCAGGAAGAGGGCAAAACCCTGAGAAACAATCCTAGCGAAGAGCTCAAGGAACATGCGAAGTACGGCGCTGAGCAGGCTTGGGAACATGGTAGCGATTTTATTCCGATTCCTGCAATTACAGGATTGAAATGGCTCAACAGGGGGAAAAAACTCAGTCCGGCTGCTAAGCCATCCGCATGGGCGTTGTTTAAGAAATCTGCGAAGCAGTGGGCCAGCAAAAGTTGGCGGCGCACAAAGGGCAAGGCTAATAAATACACCGAGAAAGTCAAGGATCTATTCACTAAATCCAAAGGCCCCAGATGGACCCTTCCAAAGGAAGGAGGGAAATGGATCGATGATCGTTGGTACTCCGAACATGCTTTGGAGAGAATGGCTGCAGACACGCCTGAAGTCAGAGCTATTCTTGAAGAAAGGGCGTTAAAGAGGGCAGAGCAAGCAGGGCTAAAGCCCGGAACGCGTGAATTTCAGGAGTGGTGGAATAAGTATGGTCCTGATCCGCGTGGTATACCACCTGAGGTTGTCGAAGCCGAAATAGCAAATCCAGGCTCCACCGGCATCAGAGTCGTGCTGAACGAAAGCGACGATGTAGTTAGCGTGATTCCAGAATAGGAGGTTGAAAAAATGATTGAATTTGATCTGTCCAGCTTATTAATTGTGTTTGATGAGCTTGATCCAAAGCTCACAGACGAAGAACGTCAGATTTACTGGTTCCGCCTAACAAGATCCGATCAAATAGCTGTCACACTTTCTTTCTCGGTGTTCGACAGAAAAGCGAGTGTTAGCCTTTACCCTAAGCCCGGTACCTCAGTAGGTATCGATGTTAACAACTGTGTATCCATAAAGGTGTTGAGCGAAGCAGGAAAATCTCTCGAGCTGCTGTGTGGCAGTAGTAAACCAAAACCCACTCTGAGGATATTCCTTTCATTGCTTGGGGACAACATTTTGCATCTCGAACATTTCTAGTGTGATTTCCCTCCCCGATGCGCGTGCGTCGGCTGGACACGTGATCGCACATCACAGGGATGCGGCTGGAGATCGTCTCTTGAACCGCCCGCTCAAGCGTCTTGTTGAGAGTTACAGGTATACACTCAAAAGAGTCGGAGAAGAGAAACGGAAAAAAATAGAAAACTCGAAATGATAAAATTACCGGTATACTCGAAACGGAAGAAGCGATCTGAAAGGATTCGATGACAAAACATTTTTTGGTATTCAGCTGCGTGATCTTTTGTTTTTGCCTTTCCTTAGTACTTGCAGAAAATGAATTGCCGTTGCTTTTGGATCTTTTGAACCTGGAGTTGAGAGTTTCGCACACATTAACCTTTGAAAAAGCTGCATGACAAAGCCGCCGGGAAGATGCTTGTTGCCGGGACTGGAGTGAAAGTTATTGTGGTCACGCTTGTCGGCCAGGTTCAGACAGCATGTCGTGTGCCTGTTCAAACTGATGCGTTTGAAGCAGTTTATAACGATCACGGCCTTGCTCCTGATGAAAAGGATACAGAAATCTACACGCAAAAGTCAGCCGGTTTCACGTTCGGAGATGACTGGATGATTCAGGATGGCAGAAGGGTTAAAACTGCGATCCGCGGATTTAAGACTGGACCAGTTGTGATTCGAGTTGCGTTTTCTCTGCCAGAGAATGTTACGAGTTTTGTGGTAAGGTACCCGGCGAACGCATCCGAAAAAGCCCGTTTGACAAAATAAGACGTTTAAGAGGAGCAAAGAATGGAGTTTGTTGATAAAGATCATCCGATTGCAGAACAGTTTTATGAATTTGACGAAAACTTTCAAGGCAGCTCCAAAGAAGCAAAGAGGCGGCTAAAGGAAATGATTTCCAAAGATCCGGATTATATGGATCCGTATCTTTCTTTTTTAGAAATTCTGGAACAAGAAGGAAAGTACGTAGAAGCAGAAACGGTTATCGATGAAGCTTACGAGAGAACAATTGCGATCATAAAGGGCACAACCGGAGAGTGGCCTACATTGCTCGAATGGGGATGGTTTGAAAACAGACATCTTCTAAGAGCGCTTGCAGCAAAAGGTGAATCGTATTGGAAGGCAAATAAAGCAGCGGAGGCGGCGGATCTGTTTGGACGCCTTCTATGGCTTTGTCCTTCTGACAATATGGGAATCCGTTACATGCTTTTGGCCGTACTTGATGGGATGAGCTCTGAGGAGTTTGACACTCGATTCACAACAAAAGAAGGATTTGCAGATCCGAGCATGGATTCCTGGTGGGAAGCATCATACCAGAGGCATAGGAAAGAATTTGAGAAATGGGAATTCATTTATAAAGCGCATTATGCCGAGGATTTTGATTGGGGATCTGTGTAGTAGGCGGTTGCTGTCAACCGGATTTGCATGCTCGCTGACGCTTTGCAGCAAACCGGTTTCCAGCGCGTGGAGAATAGACGAATTTGGTTTCCGGCTCCCTGCCCCAGTGCGGGCGGTAGCGTCGTTCGTTTCACTCGTCCTTCCCTTCAGGCATAAGCCTTGCGTTTTGCCTGTCATCCGCTTTGCTTTCCGCTAATAAAGTAGATGTGCCGGGAAGTTTTTTCTTTTAATCGCTTTCTTCCCCAAAAAGTGCAAAGCGGGTGCCAGGCGCAAGGCTTCTGCCTTCAGGCTCATCCTCGTTTCGCTTTTCGCCGCGTTTCGCTCATCCGGATTTGGGAAATTTAAACGGTGGCGCTTCGCGCGCGTGTATGTCGGCCCAAAAGATTTATCGGCTTTACTGGGCGAACCGATTTCGGAGGAGCCCTCCCGGGCCGGCCAAAGCCCGCCGCACACTCATACGAGTTTTGTGGAGCAAAAACATTTGCCGATGAGGTTTTGGGGTTGAAGCGCCCGGTGTCGTGGCTACTTTGCTGATCCGGCGGCATTTTCCGGAAATCAAAGTGATGTGGTTCAGGTTTTGGATCAAGGTTTGGGAGCTTTTTCGGGGTTTCGCGTTGGCAAATTACTGGGAAACGCGTAACGTTGGGAATCGCTACGTTGAGTTGTGGGTATTATCGGTGTGAAGGAGGCAAGAAACTGTAAAATTCGGGCTGATTAGACGGATATAGAGTATTAGAATGAACGGAACCTGTTGCAGCGATTTTAGGGATTTACGCAGCTTGGCGATGGTAGTGATGATGCAGGCCGTTAAGGATCGGCCTGGAATCAATGCGACCCTCTGAAGCGGCGGGAGGCTGTTCTAATAATTGATTCGCAGGGATCTGTTGGTTGATGCCCTGGTGAGGGCGACAATCTTGATAGAAGGATACATATTCCGCAAGCACGGCGCGTAAGTGTTTTTCGTTAAAGATTAGAAAATGATCCAGGCATTCTCTGCGCATGGATCCGATCAGTCTTTCGCAGAATGAATTTGCTTTTGGCGCTTTGTAGGGCGTTCGTATAAGCTTTATGTTTAAACGCTTTTTGATGTTTTCAGTAAAGTGGGTTCCATATTTACCGTCACGATCGCAGATCAGGTATTGAGGGGCAGTGCGATCCCACGTGGCTTGAAGCACCTGTTCATAGGTCCATTCTGCGGTTGGATGTTCGGTCACATTCCAGTGTAGGATTTCCCGGGTGTGGATCGATAGGATCACAAACACGTAAAGTTGTTTGAATGCTGCAGTGGTAACGGTAAAGAAATCACAAGACCAGATGTGCGGGGCATGATTTTTCAGGAATGTTTTCCAATTTTGAGAACGATTTGGATCGTGAGATTTTCGGACGGGCCGGATGAGCCTCTGTATGGTGCGCTTAGAAAGTTTTATGGCGACTTTGAGCAATTCTCCTCGGATTCGTTTAGCGCCCCAGGTATTGTTTTCACTGGCCATTGAACGAACCAGCCTGGCGGTTTCTTCAGAAACCCTTGCTTTTCGTTTTCGCTGAAATCGGGATTTGAACTTCCAGAGAAGCTTCCAGATTTTCTTATGCCATCGTAGAAGGGTGTCCGGTTTCATGATGTAAAGATAATCACGCCAGTTGGAAGTCAGTCTGCTTAAGGCGACAAGAATGGCGCGGTCTTGTTTGGCGAAGCGAACGCGTTTGATTTGACGTTTTAAGATGATCAGTTGTTGCCGAAGAAAGAGATTTTCGACGTAAAGTTCTTTGTCGCTTTTAAACAAATTGGAAATTATTGAGAGCATGTGCTTATTTTTAAACCTCACAAAAGTTTGAGATCCTAACACAGAGGTGAATTCAATGCAATTGTTTATTCATCTTTTGTCAGTCGCCACAGGAGTGATGTTGCTTTTGATTTTAGCTCCTCATGCCCGATGTGGTTGAAATGAAGACTGAAGCGTTACTGGAAGGAGGCTTCGGAAGAGGAAAGGGAAGAATTCAGAAGGAACCGGGAAAGGAAGAAAAAAGCGTTACTCCCGTAGTCAGGGGGGAAAAGGGATGGCGACGTGTACGACGAAGCAGTCCGGAAATCGGAGGAATGGGCAAATCCTTGGAGAAAGCAAAGAGAAAGCCGGATTAGTCTGCAAGCTGAAACGGCATAGTTCCAGAGTATTCTAATGCAAGGCGGTCCAGCAAGTGAAGGCGCATAACGTAGTTTGGAATCGGCGCTTTGAGCCGTTAGTTTTTGATAACACTCATACTTGCTATTCTATCGACTCATTTCGGTTTTGTCAGTCTTGACTTATTTCTGTGTCGTTCGCCCGCGCGGGGGACAAGACTGGCGAATGTTGTTTTTGCGAATTATCAGGCAAGCCTGCGTAGGAAAACAAGATTTGCGTGAATAATGTAACGGTAATTCCTGCGGAGATGAGCCAGGGTGGCTCATGTCGCTGCGCACAAGTGAATCCAAGCACCTGTGTGTGGCGGACGAGAGAGGATTTTTTGCTATTGTCCTGTATGTGCCGGACAGTAAGCAAGCTGGGCAATTCGCTTGTCCTGGGGTTACCGCAAAAGAGCAAAAGAGCGAGTATTAGACTGACAAAAGTTTAATGAATTGGTCACCGGGCTATAGAATCCAAATCGATCATGGTTCCGGTTCGGACCATCACAAGTCTGGTGGAGATTCGGCCAGGCAGTGTATCGGCGAGTCCAAGTGAATAGAGACGCATCTGTTCCGTGTAGCGAACTCGCATGGCGTCTGTGAGAATCGCGTCTGTCTTGTAGTCGACAATCCAGTGTTGTTCCGCACCTTTGATCAGTACGTCGATCTTGCCTGAGAGAACTTTTCTCAGTTCACGATGAAAATACACAACGGGAACCTCCCGTCCGATGATGTTTGATGCGCTTAACCATTTTGCGGCCGCGGATACGGAAAAATCACGAAGGATTCTGCCGCTCTGTTCTACAGCGCGCTCAATTCTGTTTGCGCTGAAGTTGCGCGAATACTTGCCTTTCTCGATTCGTAACAGACGGACCAGATCATCAGAACTCTGAAAATCCCACTTCTCCAGCGCGCCATGACAGAGCAGTCCCACCAGCGTTCCATCAGAAAGCCCGGCTGAAACGATCCGGGCTGAATATTCTTCACCTGTTTCCAGCTTCCCGGCCTCCACGGTGATACTCCCTGCCGTGGCGCGGCTTCTGATTACAGCTGCTGTCCGAACGCTTTCCCATGTATCAAAGACCGGTTCCAGCGGCCGATAAGCAGACGTATCCTGTGTCACGATCTGCTCCGGTAACAACGCGTTGGACGGTTCATCCTGTGCCGGCAAGAAGGGATTGATGTTCCGAAGAAGCTCCAGAATATGTTTCCCGTTGCCTTTGTCCAGACAACAAAAGTAGATTTCTTTCTGAGCACGCGTGGCGGCCACATAGAGGACACGTTTCTCTTCGTCATCCATATCTTCGGGCATTTCCGGAGAATCTGCGCTCGGGCCATACTTGATTCTTAAATAACTCGCCTCGGAGATTCCATTGATTTTCAGACCTGCGGAATTCGTCTGCCAGTCGTGAAGAATTTCCGTGTATTGAGACCATGGGGAGCGCACCTCAAAGTCGGTCAGAGGAACAAAGACGATCGGAAAATCCAGACCTTTCGAGTTATGGATACTCATCATTCTGGCGGCGTTCAGGCCTTCATCCGCCAGCGGCTCCTGTCCGCTCTCTTTTCCAGCGCGCGAGAATTCTGAAAGCTGTGAAACAAAATGAAACAGATTATGCGCGGGATCAGGTTCCAGCCGGTCAGCATATCTTTGAATGCGCAAAATATTTTGCGGTGCGACTGCGCTACGGTGCCTCCCGTAAGCGAGTCCCGCAACTGAGAGCACCGGGAGCTTGTTCAGAATCAGATTTATAAGCGAAGCAGGATTCAGTCG